>ULRJ01029673.1_pt1 | contig 22942 bp, 16 predicted proteins | sample 1955321 | NCBI WGS metagenome assembly ULRJ01 (sample SAMEA4835679, study PRJEB28245) | human gut metagenome | biome: gut microbiome; material: fecal sample | place: Denmark | collected 2008 | reverse complement strand
CCCGCCGCAGGCGGAGAATCCTGTAGAGCAGGATTCTTTTTCATCGCTCTTCCTCTCAGGCACAGATTTTGCTTTTATCGATTTTTCTTGCAATTTCTTCCAATTTATCTTATGATAAAAAACGTGCGTTTTTATAAAAATTTAATGATTTATATTCTTTTTTTATCATTCGAATATATCTTCTAAAATCGTACAGTCTATCGTTTCTTATTTTACTCAAAGGAAGGAACTTTCCACATGGAAAAATTAAAACCGAAGCTGTTTTCTGTCATGAAAACCTACACCCGTGAGCAGTTTGTCAAAGATGTGGTTGCCGGCATTATCGTTGCAATCATCGCTCTTCCGTTGTCCATCGCCCTCGCCCTTGCCTCCGGCGTCACACCGGAAAAAGGCATCTACACCGCGATCACAGCAGGCTTTGTCATCTCTTTTCTGGGCGGAAGCCGCGTCCAGATCGCAGGTCCGACTGCAGCATTTGCAACGATCGTCGCCGGAATTGTTGCAAAAAACGGCATGGACGGACTGATTATCGCTACTCTGCTGGCAGGCGTGATTCTGATCCTGATGGGTCTGCTGCGCCTCGGCAACCTCATTAAGTTTATTCCATATACGATCACAACCGGCTTTACCTCCGGTATCGCTGTAACGATTTTTATCGGTCAGATCAAGGATTTTCTCGGTCTGAGTATCGTTACCGATGAACCGCTGATTGAAACGATGGACAAATTAAAGGCTGTTTTCGTCTTTATCGGCACGCTGAACGTACAAGCGCTGCTTGTTGGCGCTCTCAGCCTCGCCATCCTGATTTTCTGGCCGATGCTTCCCGGCTTTTTAAAACGGATTCCCGCTTCCCTGATCGCCGTAATTGCTGGCAGTGCTGCGGTAGCTGGTCTGCACCTGAACGTCAATACGATAGGGGATCTGTATGAAATTTCTAATAAGCTGCCGGCGATTTCGCTTCCGGCGTTCTCCCTGACAACCGTTCAGAACGTCCTGCCAGACGCCTTTACGATCGCGATTTTAGCAGCAATCGAGTCCCTGCTCTCCTGTGTTGTTGCGGACAGCATGGTAAACAGCCGTCACCGCTCCAATATGGAACTGATCGCACAGGGTGCCGGGAAACATCACCTCCGCGCTGTTCGGCGGCATCCCCGCCACCGGAGCCATCGCCAGAACCGCCGCAAACATCAAAAACGGCGGACGCACTCCGATCGCCGGAATGGTGCATTCTGTTGTCCTTCTGCTGATCCTGGTTGTCCTGATGCCCTACGCTGCCCTGATTCCTATGCCGGTTATCGCAGCGATCCTGTTTATGGTTGCCTATAATATGTGTGACATCAAAACCTTTGTCAACCTCTGTAAAACCTCTCCGAAGAGCGATATTATCGTTTTGGTCAGCACCTTTGTTCTGACGGTCGTATTCGATCTTGTCGTTGCCATCGAGGTCGGCATCCTGCTCGCTGCGATTCTGTTTATGAAACGTATGAGCGACGTTACAGAAGTAGAAGGCTGGAAATATGTCGATGAGGACGACGATGCGGACAGCCTTGCCCTGCGCGTTGTACCCGATCACATTACAGTTTATGAAATCAGTGGTCCCCTCTTTTTCGGCGCTGCGGATAAGATTCTGAAAATCACCCTCGACGAAAAGCGCCGTTGTCTCGTCCTTCGTATGAGAAGTGTCAGCGCCATCGACGCGACCGCCATGCATAACCTTGAAAAGCTCTACGAGGACTGTCAGAAAAAGGGCATTCAGCTGATTTTCTCCCATGTCAACGAACAACCCTGGCGTGTCATGGAAAAAAACGGCTTTATCGAAAAAGTCGGTGTCGACAACTTCTGTGCTCATATTGATGACGCCCTAAAGCGCGCCGAGCAGCTGTAGCTTGTACAAAAGCAGCGCATCACTGTTCTGATAAAAATCGCATTTTGAATACATCCGCCGCAGAGTTCTGACTTTTGCGGCGGATTTTTATAAAAATTTAATTTTTCTCTTGAAAAATATCACATTTGCGTATATCATATTGCCCATAGGCAATTTCGAAATGAAGTTTGCAGGAAAAGACATTTTGTCTACCGAAGGAGTAAAACTCTCAGGTGCTGTAGTTTGCAGCGCAACTGTAAATGGATCGACTCTCTGGAGACACCCGGATCAGCCGGGGGCCGAAGGTGCAACATACGAATTTCTCGTATGAATCTCTCAGGTAAAAGGACAGAGAAGATATTACGCAAGTATTCTGTATCTTCCTGAGACTGACGCAAAAGGATTTCTTTTTGGTGCAGTCTCTTTTTATTCGCAGCATGGAATAATTCGTAAATCTTATATTCTATCATGCTTTAAACGATATCTGTCTGCGCAGCGGATATTTCGTTTTTCCGGCGAATAAACCAGTCCGGCACACTGCCCTTTCTATTTTCACGAGTGATTCCAAATCCCTTCTTTCATTTCGAAACGCTTTCCTTACGCATAGCATAGCGTAGCATGGCATCAGAACGACATCTGCGGCCAAAAATCTGTTGTAACAAAGAATATCTGTTGCAGCAAAAAATAAGAAAGGATTCGAATACCATGTGGAATTCTATCAATCAAGCTCTGAATATAATCGACAACTTTGTCTGGGGTGTACCGTTGATGGTACTGATTATTGCCGGCGGACTACTTTTGACCATCCGCCTCGGTCTGCTCCAGATTCGTAAGCTTCCCCTCGCACTGAAATGGATGCTTCAAAATGAGGAAGGCGGAAAAGGCGAAATTTCCAGCTTCTCCGCACTCTGTACCGCACTGAGTGCAACAATCGGTACCGGAAATATCGTCGGTGTCGCAACGGCGGTTTGTGCAGGCGGTCCCGGCGCCCTGTTCTGGATGGTTGTAGCAGCGTTTCTCGGCATGGCAACCAAATACTCCGAAGGTCTGCTGGCAGTCAAATACCGTACTGTTGCCGAAGACGGACACAGCCTCGGCGGTCCCTTCTACTATATTGAACTCGGCATGGGCAAAAATTTTAAATGGCTCGCAAAGATTTTCGCCTTCTTCGGCGTCTGTGTCGGTCTCTTCGGCATTGGTACCTTCAGCCAGGTCAATGGTATTTCCAGTGCAGTACATGGTTTCTTTGATCCAAACGATGCCTTTACTGTAAAAATTCTGCCGTTCCTTGGCGAATATTCCTGGTCCGTTGTCATTGCTTCCCTGATTCTCTCCTTCTGCGTCGCAGCTGTTTTGATCGGCGGCGTCAAGAGAATTGCAAGCGTCAGCCAGATCATCGTTCCCTTCATGGCAGTCATCTATTTTGTATTCGCAGTGATCCTGATCTGCTGCAACATCACCAAAGTGCCTGCAGCATTTGCAACCATCGTAACTGCAGCGTTTTCTCCAAAAGCGATTACCGGCGGTGCAGTCGGCAGCATGCTCATCGCAATGCAGAAGGGTGTTGCCCGCGGCATCTTCTCCAATGAAGCCGGTCTGGGAAGCGCGCCCATCGCTGCGGCTGCTGCACAGACGAACTCTCCTGTCCGTCAGGGTCTTGTCAGCATGACCGGTACGTTTATTGACACGATCATCATCTGTACCTTAACAGGTCTTTCCATTGTTCTGACCGGTGCATGGCAGGTAGAAGGTCTGGAAGGTGTTCAGGTTACAACCTATGCATTCCAGCATGGTCTTCCGTTTCCTGCACAGTTTTCTTCCTTTATTCTGATGCTCTGCCTTGTATTCTTCGCCTTTACGACAATCCTTGGCTGGGATTACTACAGTGAACGCTGCCTGGAATATTTAAGCGGCGGCAATATGAAGCACGTTAAGATCTTTCGGTGGATCTACATTCTGGCTGTCTTTATCGGACCTTACATGACGGTGAGCGCTGTCTGGACCATCGCTGATATCTTCAACGGTCTGATGGCTATCCCGAACATGATCGCATTGTTCGCATTGAACGGTGTCATTATAAAAGAAACCAGAGCATTTTTCCAGCATGCAAAGGAAGAAGCACGCGCAGAGCACCGTTCTTTCGAAGAAGTGTGTGAGGAAAATTTAAACGAAGAAGAAGCGCCCGCGAACTAAAACTATTATCCAAGACCCCCTTCCCGATCTGGTTGGTACGCCCTTTGCGTCTGACCTGATCGGGTTTTTCTTGCTTTCTCATTGGTTCATGAAAGAATGTGCCAAAGCACATTCTCGCGCCGAGGCGCGGTTGCTTCGGCAACCATCTACCCCTGCGCCGAGTGCGCATCCTCGTAGCGCGTTTTTATTTCATAGGACGCATTTTCCTATGAAATAAAAAACAGCCGCACCCGGATGATTTCTCATCTGTGATGCGGCTGTTTTATTATCAGCAGAATGTACACAAAGCATTCTGCTGTATACGTCTTGCGGCGCTCTTTATTCATGACAATAGAATGCTCGCAGAGCGTGCATTCTATTGTTGATTTGTGAAGTCGGGAGAATTATTCGCCCTTCTCCAGAGCCAGAGTCTTGGTTGTGATATCACAAACCTCTGCAGGTCCGTAGTACTGGATTGCACCCGGATATACATAGCAGGTGTTCTCAGACCACTCTTCTCTGTGTGCCTCGAAGTATTTGAAGGGCTTGCCATCCAGCTCAACCAGAGCCTTACGGATAACAGGCTTGTCTTCGCCATGTCTTCTCTCCATGTTCATCATCTTGGTGATGGGCATACCGCCTGCAACCCACTCAGCTGCCGGTTTGGACAGGTTGGAAACCTTGGAAAGGTAACCATTGTAACCATACTGGATCAGCATGAATGCATTGTAACCTAAGGAGTAGCAGTAATCGGAATCGAAGTTGGAAGGGAATGCACATCTTCCTTCGTAACCGAAGAAATGATGCAGTGCATTGAACTTACCGTTGTATGTGCCTGCAGCCTTTCTCTCAGCCAGCTTGTCAGCTACCAGAGCGGAGAACAGCTTCTCGGACTCGATCAGGGAAACCTGTACGTTGCCGTGAGGATCTCTCTCCAGGAACAGCTGCTGCTGAATGCCTTCCGGCAGGATTGCGAATACAGCCATGGATTCTTTAGACAGACCGTTTTCGATGAACGCATATTTTTCTTTCCAGGTAGGAAGTGCATTGAACGCATCTGCCTTGCTGCCTGCTAACAGCTCGTTGATCTCAGCGATCAGTGCGGAGAACTCGGGAACGAATTCTACAACGCCTTCAGGGATGATTGCAACACCGAAGTTCATGCCCTTTGCTGCTCTCTTTGCTACAGAATCAGCGATATAGTCAGCGATCTGGGACAGGGACATCTTCTTTGCTGCAACTTCTTCGGAAATCAGGCAGATGTTCGGCTGGGTTTCCAGTGCGCACTCCAGAGCAACATGGGAAGCGCTGCGGCCCATAACCTTAATGAAGTGCCAATATTTCTTAGCAGAGTTTGCATCTCTTTCGATGTTACCGATTACTTCGCTGTAGGTCTTTGCAGCGGTATCGAAACCAAAAGAGCACTCGATATCTTCATTCTTTAAGTCGCCGTCGATGGTCTTCGGGCAGCCGATTACCTGTACGCCGGTGTTGTTTGCAGCGAAGTACTCAGCCAGTACAGCTGCGTTGGTGTTGGAATCGTCGCCACCGATGATAACGATTGCGGTGATGCCGTGCTTCTTGCAGACTTCAGCAGCGATTGCGAACTGTTCCTGAGTCTCCAGTTTGGTTCTGCCGGAACCGATGATATCGAAACCGCCGGTGTTTCTGTATGCATTGATATACTCGTCATCAAAAACAAGATAATCGTCTTCGATCAGACCGCTCGGACCGTTCTTGAAGCCGTACAGTACGTTCTCCGGGTTGGTTGCCTTTAATGCATCGTATAAACCGCAGATAACGTTGTGTCCGCCAGGAGCCTGTCCGCCGGAAAGGATAACGCCTACAACCTGCTTCTTCGCAACGGAAGTGTTCGCACCTTTCTGGAAAGTGATCTCCTTTTTACCGTAGGTATTGGGGAACAGCGCTTTGATCTTCTCCTGATCTGCAACGCTCTGAGTCTCTTCGCCTTCCTTAACGCAGATATCTGCAATGCCGTGTCTCAGCATGCCGGGAAGCTTCGGAGCATACTCATATCTGGCTTTCTGTAAAGCTGAAATTTCCATAATCCTTCTCCTTCTTGTATTTCTACAGCATTTTTTCATTCATAGTTGATTATAAGCTATTTTTTTCAAAAAGTAAACAACTAATCCCTTTTTCGCAAAGGGATGCCCATTTCCGTCCGTATTTTCTCAAATCTCCCGAATATCATACGGAGTGGTCTGATATACGTAATAATTTAGCCAGTTCGTATACAATCCGTTGCAGTGCGCACGCCAGGAAAGTAACGGTTTCTTCTCCGGATTGTCCTCCGGGTAATAGTTTTCCGGCACATGGATCGGCAGTCCCTTGTCACGATCGCGCTTGTACTCCCCGTCCAGCGTGTAACGATCATATTCCGGATGTCCCATAACGAAAATCTGCCGTCCGCCCTCAGTCATACATAAAAGAACTCCCGCTTTGTTCGATTCCGCCATAACGGTCAGCTCTTTGCAGGCATGGATCAGCGCTGCAGGCGTTTCGGTATGTCTGCTGTGGGGGATACAGAAAACGTCGTCAAATCCGCGCACCAGCGGCTCTTTGCGGTTTAACACACGGTGTTCAAATACCCCGAAAAGCTTTTCCGGCAACAGGCGTTTGTCGAGTCCGAAATGGTAATACAGACCTGCCTGAGCGCCCCAGCAGATGTGGAACGTGGAATGGACGTGGGTCTTTGACCACTCCATAATTTCGCAGAGTTCTTTCCAGTAATCCACTTCTTCGAAGGGGATCTGTTCCACCGGTGCACCCGTGATAATCAGGCCATCGTATTTGTTGGATTTCAAATCATCAAACGTATCGTAAAATTTATTCAGATGTGTTGCAGAGGTATTCAGAGACAGGTGGCTGTTCATCTTCATAAAGGTCACGTCCACCTGCAGCGGCGTATTGGACAGCGACCGAAGAAGCTGCAGCTCCGTATCCTGTTTGACCGGCATCAGATTCAGAATACAGATCTGCAATGGGCGGATATTCTGGTGCATCGCACGATATTCGTCCATCACGAAAATATTTTCATTATCCAGAATCTCTCTGGCAGGCAGATCACTCTGTATTTTAATCGGCATTTTCTCTCTCACTTTCCTGCCGCTGTGCGGCGCTTCTTTTGAATAAATTCGTCCGGACGGCTATTTTTCCAGATACTGCTTCATAAACTCTTCTTCTGTCAGTACAGCTATACCCAGCTCCCGCGCTTTTTTATTTTTGGCGGAATTGGAGGTACTGTCATTGTTGATCAGACAGATGGTTTTGCCCGTCACGCTTCCGGTTACCTTTCCGCCGAGGGCTTCGATCTTTTCCTTTAAGGCACTGCGATTTTCAAAGTGGTTCAGGCTGCCCGTAATAACAAAGGACTGCCCGGAAAGCGGCAGGGCTTCTTCTGAAAAGGTTTCCTGCTCCAGCTCCACTTCCTTTAATAAAAGCTCCAGCGCAGTTTTATTTTTTTCCTGGGCAAAAAAATCCACAAACGCACCTGCGATGACTGGTCCTACGCCATCCATCGCCGCCAGCTCTTCTGTAGGTGCAGCGAGCATTTTGTCCAGATCATTTTTATATTCCCGACAAATCATCCGTGCATTGGCAATTCCGATATTCGGGATTCCAAGGCTGTAAATCAGGCGTGCAAGATTTGTATGTCTCGCTTTTTCAACGCTCGCTTCGAGATTCTGATACGATTTTTCGCCGAAGCCGTCCATCTGCATAATCGCATCCCGGTGTCTGTCCAGATGGAACAGATCTGCATAGGTATGCAAAAAGCCCTCCGCCAGAAATTTTTCCAGCGTCGCTTCGGAAAGTCCGTCGATATTCATCGCGTCCCGGCTGACAAACAGCGTAAAAGATTTGATCTTTTTGGCATCGCAGTCCGGGTTCGGGCAGACTAACGTCTCCGTATCGTTTTCTTTTACAATCCGGGTCTCTCCCTGACAGACCGGACAGGTGCAGGGAATTTCCAGCGTACCGCTTTTGGTCAGATTTTCCGCGATCTGTGGGATGATCATGTTTGCCTTATAGACTGTAATCCGATCGCCGATGCCGAGCTTTAACTCTTTGACAATGCTGACATTGTGAACGCTGGCACGACTTACGGTTGTCCCCTCCAGCTCCACAGGGTCAAAAATCGCAACCGGGTTAATCAGTCCGGTACGACTCGCGCTCCACTCCACCTCGCGCAGCGTCGTCTCTGCCTGCTCGTCCGCCCATTTAAATGCAATGGCATTGCGCGGGAACTTCGCCGTTCTTCCAAGCGACTCTCCGTAAGCGATATCGTCCAAAAGCAGTACCAGCCCATCAGACGGAACCGGGTAATCTGTGATTTTTTCTTCAAACCAGGCAACCGCCTCCTGCATCGTGTCCGCAGTTACCGCTTTATATTCTACCGTTTCAAAGCCCTGCTTCTGTAAAAATATAAACTGTTCTTCCCTTGAGTTTTTAAAATCCACACCCTCTGCACGCACCAGTGCAAATGCGAAAAAATGCACCTTTCGCTGCGCAGTGATCTGGCTGTTTAGCTGGCGCACGGAACCGGAGCAGAGGTTTCTCGGATTTTTGTACCGAGCATCCACGTCTTCGATTTCGCCGTTGATTTTTTCAAAATCCGCATAGGTGATGACCGCTTCTCCCCGCAGGATCAGCTCTCCCTGATAAGGAATCTGCAGCGGCACGTTGACAAAGGTTTTGGCGTTCGGTGTGATGACCTCGCCAATTTCGCCATTTCCCCGCGTGACCGCCTTAAACAGTTTTCCGTCCCGGTACGTCAACACGATGGTCAAACCGTCCAGCTTCCAGGAAAGTAAACCTTTCTGATCTCCCAGCCAGTCTGCCAGCTCTTCCCGGCTTTTCGTTTTTCCAAGGGAAAGCATCGGGCTTTCGTGACGCTCTTTGGGAAGTTCGTCTACTGCTTCATAACCAACCGATTGGGTCGGACTCGCTGCCAGCACAACTCCGGTCTTTTCTTCCAGGGCAACCAGCTCGTCGTAGAGCCTGTCATATTCTAAATTACTCATGATTTCCCGGTCTTCGGCATAGTAGGCTTTTGCAGCCTCATTCAACTTCGAGACCAGTTCTTTCATTCTGTCTGTATCATTCATATCGTTTTTTCTGTGCTCCTGTCTGTCCGGATCTGGAACCATTCCGATAGGTACCATTCGTGCGGCTGTCGGTGGCACTCCGGTAGGTACCATTTGTGCGGCTGTCGGCGGTACTCCGGCAGGTACCGCGCTGCTCTGCTTTGCGAGCACCGTCTGTACCTTGCCTGCGGTCAGCCGTTTTTGCATAGCCACCTGCATTTCGGTGAGCCGGATTCTGCCCGCTGCGCTGCATTCCTGCATTCGACGCACGACCCTTTGCCCCCAACGTCACCGTACCGGACTGAGCTTCTTTTTTCGCAGCAGGCTGCCGTTCCTTTTCCCATGCAGGACGCGCCGGACGGCTGGCATTTTTCCCAACTTCATAGTACAGCTCTTTTAACTCCGCACCGGTGACTGCACGAATATCGCCCGGGTTTAATTTCCCCAGCAGAATATTTGCCACACGCACACGTTTGATGCTTAGAACGCCATAGCCGAGGGTCTTGCACATCCGGCGGATCTGGCGGTTTAAGCCCTGCGTCAGGATAATACGGAATACAAATTTTCCTTCTTCCTTTACAAAGCAGGGACGGGTACGCTCATTTAAATCCTTTAACAGTATACCGTCCGACATTTTTTTGAGGAAATCCCGGCTAATGGGCTTATTGACGCGGACGAGGTACTCCTTTTCGTGAAAGTTTGCCGCACGCATCAGGCCATTGATTAAGTCACCGTCATTTGTCAGCAGTAAAAGGCCTTCTGAATCTCTGTCCAGGCGTCCTGCATAGGTTACACGTACCGGATATTCGACGACATCACGGATCGTGATCTGGGCGTGCTTGTCCTTTTCTGTACAGGTCACTCCAACCGGCTTGTAATAAGCCAGCACCACCTTTTTCTCCCGATGTCCGACCGGTTTGTCCTCGACTGTAATTTTGTCCAGATCGTTGACCCGCATACCCGGATCTGCGATCTTGCCATTCACAGACACTTTTCCCCCTTCGATCAGGACATCCGCTTCTCTTCTCGAACAGATGCCAGCCTGGGAAAGATATTTATTTAAACGGACCTTTTCAGTATTTGCCATAAATTAACTTCTCCATTCCGATAAAAATCGCAGTATACAAACATTTTAGCACACTTTCAGATTCCGTGCCAGAAGAACATGCAGGGATTTTCAGGCGTGTGGTTTCCCTCTGCTACAGCAAAATCCAGTCCGGAAGTTTTTCTAACCCACGGCAAAAACGGTCCTGCCAACTCTATAGAGCTCAGCAGAACCGTTTTTGAAATTTTGTTATGAAATTCTATCCAAAACATCTGGAAGGTTATCGAAGTTTTTTGTCTTACTCGCGCTCTACGATCGCTGCACAGCCCATGCCGCCGCCAACACAAAGAGTAGCAAGACCTTTCTTTGCATCTCTCTTTTCCATCTCATGAAGTAAGGTTACCAGAATACGGCAGCCGGATGCTCCTACCGGATGACCAAGGGCGATTGCTCCGCCGTTGACGTTTAAGATATCGTTGTTGAAGCCAAGGTCATGCGCAACTGCTACAGACTGTGCTGCGAATGCTTCGTTTGCCTCAATCAGGTCGAAGTCGCCGATTTCGTAGCCGGCTTTCTTCATTACCTTGCGGGTTGCTGCAACCGGTCCGATACCCATAATGCGGGGTTCTACGCCTGCCAGCTCGCCTGCTACCCAGGTAGCCATCGGCTTTACGCCCAGCTCCTTTGCCTTTTCTTCGCTCATAACGATCAGCGCTGCCGCTGCATCGTTGATACCGGAAGAATTGCCGGCGGTTACGACACCACCCTCTTTGAATGCAGGACGCAGTTTGCTGATGCTCTCTGCCGTTACATTCGGTCTGGGTCCCTCATCAGTATCAAATACAACGGTCTGTTTTTTCTGTTTTACTTCCATCGGAACGATCTCGTCCTTGAACTTGCCCTCTGCAATCGCTTTCTGTGCCTTCTGCTGGCTCCATGCTGCAAACTCATCCAGCTGCTCTCTGGTCAGTCCCCAGTCTTCTGCAATATTTTCAGCAGTAATACCCATATGATAGCCGCCGAATGCATCCGTCAGGGCATCGCGGATCAGCGCATCATCCATCTTTCCAGCGCCCATTCTGTAACCGAATCTTGCATTGTACAGAAGATAAGGAGCCATGGACATATTTTCCATACCGCCAGCTACGATGATATCCGCATCACCGGAGGCAATCAGCTTGGCAGCCAGGTTTACACAGTGCATGCCGGAGCCGCACAGTACGTTGATCGTAGTTGCAGGAACCTCTACCGGAATCCCTGCGTTGACGGCTGCCTGTCTTGCAGGGTTCTGACCAAGACCTGCCTGAATGACACAGCCCATATATACTTCATCTACCTGCTCCGGTTTAATTCCGGTTCTTTTCAGGGCTTCTTTGATTACAACAGTGCCCAGATCCGGCGCGGGAGTTTTGGAAAGAGTTCCTCCCATTACGCCGATTGCTGTTCTGCATGCGCCTGCCAGCACTACTTTTCTTGCCATAACAATGATTCCTCCATTTTCCCTTTTTTTCTTTATCATACTACTTTTGAAACACTTTTCAAGCCCACTGCACGCTTTGTTGTGGTCTTTTTTAGAAACAAAAGCGTAAAAGCTTTCACGTCGGAAGGTACTTATCAGGGCACTTTTATCTGGTGCTCAAATGCCCGATATTTTTGATCAGCACGGAAATCGTCCCGTCGGGATTTGTGATAAATTCTACCTTCTCGGGGTCCTTATATTCTTCCATCGGAATCGTGATTTCGATGCCGGTGTCCGTCGTCAGGTGCTGCTTCTGGAACTTTTTGATCGTTGCCTCGCTCTTAGGCCTGACAACTTCTTTTTCCATGTTATATTTTTCCAGCTTTTCCTCCAGGTCTGCCTGCATCTGCGGACTGTCCTTAAAAACTTTCTCCTTGACCGCTTCGACCTCCAGGCTCCCCTTTTCCTCCAGCTCATCATAGATCGCCTGCTTGACTTCCATCTTTCGCCGGGTGTCCTCATCTCCATAGTATTTTTTGTTGACCTGTTCCACTGCTTTTGTCACGATATCCAGCTTTGTCTTCTGAGACATCGGTGCATGACATTCCAGAAACAGTTCGGAAAAGTACAGCTTCTTTTCACCATTTACTTCGAATTTTTTCTCTGTCAGCAAAATTTCTCCATTCGACAAATTCACTAAAAATGCCTCAGAAAGCTTCTGTCCGGCAGACGGCAGGATCGCTTTCTGTAAAATGATATCGTTTAAATTTTCTCCGGTTTCGGTAGCCTTCGTCGCATGGGTATAGGAAGTTTTATAATTTAATTTCAAAAATCCGAAATAATCGACGCCCTCCGCAGAAAAAACGACAACCGCAACGTCCGCCGCCGGAATATCGATATTCGAATTCATGATCCCATAGAGCTTTTCACACAATGCCCTGCTCGTCTGGACAAAATTTTCGGCGTTACAGTTCTGGATCAGCCCCATCACCTCAGATTCGTCAGAAAACTGGCAGACCTTCATATCGTCGCTCTCTGTAAATTTTTCAATATGAGCCTTTAAAAAATCGCACAGATTCGAACCCATATCGATCGGACAGTCCGAAAGCACCGGCATTCCAACCACAGAATCCAGGATATGGACAATCCCCATTTTCATAATCATATCGTCTTTTTTCATGCCAGTTTCTCCTCAATTGCTTTTGTATGCGGCAGCTGCGCCATCTATAAACATAGCAGTTCGATGAAAAATATGCAAGAAAAAGAGGCGAACGCTTTTGACGTCCGCCTCCGGGATTCTCACTTTTGCGACCTGACGCAGGGAAAAATCTTCCTCTTGGAATTCTTCTTATTCCGCCCGTTTTAACGCTTTTACGATCACAGGTCCGATCAGTGCTGCTAAAATAATCTTTGCAGTATCACCGGGCAGGTAAGGGATAACCCCCACACCAAGACCTCCGATGAAGTCTAAGTTCAGCTGCAGGCAAAGCCATACGGTACCGAACAGGTAACATACCAGCGTTCCCAGAACCATCGCACCGAACTGTTTCCAGAAGCTTTTGCCGGTCTTCTCAAACAGAATACCGGTCAGCGGGATCATGAACAGGAAGCCGATCAGATATCCTCCAGTCGGTCCTGCAAGCTTTGCAAAGCCACCGGAAAAACCGGAAAATACCGGAAGTCCCACCAGACCCAGAAGCAGATAGATCACATAGCTGATGAATGCATTTCTGGTGCCCAGAATATAAACGGAAAGGTACAAAATAAAGGTTGTCAGGGAAAGCGGAACAGGGCTGACCGGGATCGGAATGGAAAACGGAGCCGCTATACAGGTCACCGCTGTCATCACACCGATCATCGCCATCTGTCTGATTCCAAGTGCTGTCTCTTTTTTTGTTGCTGTCTGCATGATTGTCACCCCTCCTGTCCTATCGGACAGTTTTTCTTTTTTCTTAAAAGATACTCCTTTCATCTGAAAATGTCAACAAAATCCTTGACTTTTTTGTTTCTTCTTTTGTTATATTATACAATATCGTCCTATTTGTAAGTTTTTTGTATCGCATTTTGACAGCTACGTGTCAAGGCACCCGGTGATATATCATATTTTTGGCGAAATGTCGTCAGAAAATATGAATAGGAAAAGAATCCGCACGCCGCACATACTTCCTTAGAGGATATGTTTCCCTCCTCCAGCATCCGTTTTGCCAGAGACAGGCGGTAATTGAGCATATATTCGGAAAAGGTTACGCCCATACAGGCATGGAATACGGAAGAAAAATACGATTCCGACAATCCTGCCTTCTGCGCCGCATCCGACAGCCTGATTTTTTCCCGGTAATGCTGCCGTACAAAAACCAGCGACCTGCGCACCGCCTCAGGGATTTCTTCCTCCTTTGCCTGCCGTTTCTTCGGGCTTTTTCGCAGAATCAAAATACAGATTTTTTCGATCAGATCCGCAGACATTTTTTCCCAGAACGCTTCTTTTTCTTCCTGCTCTCTTTTTAATTCCAGCAAAAGCTGTGTCATCTTCTGCATTTCCTTTTCCTGCATCTGAAAGCAAAACGGTTCTACCGCTTCTTCCAGCGCATCCAACAATACGTTCGATAACACCTCCTGCCGAAAAATCAGGTTATAGTAGCGGATATATTCCCCTGTATCCGTCATCTGTCTGTGATAATCCGATGGTCGAATCAGCTGCAGGCTGCCTGCCGCCGCAACGAAGCTGCTTCCGTTGATCAGGAACCGGCTGCTTCCTTCATAGATCAGCGACAGCTCGTAAAAATCATGAAAATGAAGCTGCTGATTGAAGCTGCTCTCCGCTTCCGAATAGCAATTTTGTATGCTGAAAAGCCCGTTCGATAAATATTCCTTTGCCGGAAGAATTCCCTTTCCAAACTGCATCCCTATATTTTCTCCATTTCTTTTTGCTTCAAAAATTTTGTTATTTTATGATTATATCATATATATTTTGTTATTTTAAGTTTTCTATTGTCTTTTTTACCAATTCATCCTACGATAAGTTCAGACAGCGGCAATACAATTTCGCCCGAGAAAAACAAATCCATTTATTTCAAGACACCAGAAAGGAGTTTATCCAATGACACAGTTAGAAGCTCTGCAGAAAAAATTTATCAATCTGCGCTTTGGCACATTTATCCATTTTAACAGCGCAACCTTCCAGTTCCACAACAACCCCGACATCATCGACTGGGAATACGACCATGAAAACGGCGATCTGCCCAGGCAGTTCCCGTTTGATGAAAAAGACTTTAACCCGACCGCTCCCGACTACTGCAAGCAATGGGCAAAAATCGCTAAAAGCGCCGGCTGCCAGTTCGCTGCCCTGACAAGCAAGCACCACGAGGGCTTCGATCTCTGGCCCTCCGACTATACCGATCACTGTGTGAAAAATGCGACAAACAAAACCGATGTCGTTGCCGCTTATCTGGAGGCGTTCCGCAGCGAGGGAATTGTTGCCGGTCTGTATTTTTCCGTGCTCGACCTGACTGCTCAAACCGGTCACAGATCCTGCACAACAGCGCAAAAAGAAAAAATCTTCGGTCAGGTGACCGAGCTTCTTACAAACTATGGAGAAATCCCATTCCTGATCGTAGACGGCTGGAATGCTCCGTGGGGCGGTCCCTCCTATGAGATGCTTCCCTTCGAGGAGCTCGACCGCCTTGTGAAATCTCTGCAGCCCGATTGTATGCTGATGAACATCGGCTGTCAGGAAGGATTATCCGGTACCGACGTTGTATTTTATGAAAACGCCGCCGGTCAGGAAGTCGACCATAGCTTCAACGGTCCCGGCATCAGCTGCAACAAACTGACAAAGACATGGTTCTGGAGAGACGAAGACCCGACAACGCCCGTTACAAACGCAGAATGGGCACTTTCCAAAATGAAGGATTATTTCCCCCAGAATGTCAACTTCATGTTAAATCTCTCCCCTTCCACAACCGGTCTGGTGGACGAAAATCTTGCGCAGGAATTTGCCAGGATCGGTAAGACCTTCCAGATGCCTGCACCCCTGGATGAGCTTCCGGCGGGCTGGCTGAAGCGCTGATCTCTATTGACGCAAAAGAACAGGGCATTCCCGCCTTGTTCTTTTGCTATTCTCAGGGTATACTTTAAAAAGAAACGGTCGGCACTTCTGTCCGACCCAAAAAGTATCCTGCAAGGAGGTTATTATGTCACAGACACTCGAACAATTTCAGGCCTATCAGACCAGACTCGAACAATACGATCAGGCGATTGCCCTGCTCTACTGGGACCTGCAGACCGCAGCTCCAAAAGACAGCATCGAAGCAAAGCTGTCTGCGGTAGGCTATTTTTCCACGGAATCCTTCCGCCTTTCGACGGCGGACGAATACGGCAGCCTGTTAAAAAAGCTCTCTGCTCCCGAAGAATATGATCAGCTGTCTCCCGCCATGCAGCTTACGATCCGGCGAAACCTGAGAGATTTCGAACGCTTCAAGCGTATTCCGGAAGCCTTCTACACGGAATATGTCACAGAAAAGGCACGTTCCGAAAAAGCCTGGGAGGCGGCCAAGGAGGCTTCTGATTTCTCTGTATTTGCGCCCCATCTGGATAAGGTCATCTCCATGACAAAAGAATATGTCCACTACATGGAGCCAGATCAGGATGTATATGAATTTTTGGTCGGTCTTTTTGAGGACGGTATGGATACGGAAACGATCGACCGCATTTTTGCAGAACTAAAAGAAGGACTTCTTCCGCTGCTTGCCAAAATCGAGGCAGCTCCCAAACCGGATCTGTCTGCCCTGCAGCAGACCTTTGACCCAGATGCTCAGAAAAAGGTCCAGGAGCTGCTGCTTTCTTATATCGGTTTTTCCTTTGACTGCGGCGCAGTTGCCGAGAGTATGCATCCCTTTACGACAACGCTCTGCCCCGGCGATGTCCGCGTAACAAACCACTATTATGCCGACAATCCGATTTCTTCGATATTCTCCGCCATTCACGAGGGCGGTCATGCAATCTTCGAGCAAAATGTCGATAAGGATTTCTGGCATACTGCCGCAGCCCAGATCAATATGATGGGACTTCACGAAAGCCAGTCCCGCTTTTACGAAAATATCCTCGGCAGAAACCCACACTTTTGGACACCAATTTACGAAAAAATGTCCGCGCTGCTTCCAGAATTTAAAACCGTCCCATTTGATACGTTTATAAAAGCGATCAACGACGTACACCCCAGCATGATCCGTACGGAAGCGGATGAAGTGACCTACGGTCTGCATATCATCCTGCGTTACGAAATAGAAAAAGCAATTTTCAGAGACAATGTAAAGACCGATGACCTGCCAGCTCTCTGGAATCAGAAAATGCAGGAACTGCTTGGCATTACTCCTGCAAACGATGCAGAAGGCATCCTGCAGGATATGCACTGGTCAGACGGCTCCTTTGGATATTTCCCCTCCTACCTGCTGGGCTCCATTTATGACGGCATGTATCTTGAAGCGATCCAAAAGGATCTCGGAGATCTGGATACGGTTCTGGAAAACGGAAGGATCCTCGACATCACCCACTGGCTGAAGGAAAAGATCCATCGTTTTGGCAGCATGTATAACTCCAAAGAGGTTATCGAACGGGTCTGCGGCAAGGAAATCAGTGCACAGCCGCTGCTTCGCTATTTTGAAGAAAAATACAGTAAGGTGTATGAATTCTGACCAACGCTTCGAAGTCGAACTGCTTTATCTGTAACATACAGAGCGTATATTCCATCAAACAATAACATCCTATTATTGATGCAAAAACCGGAAAATCTTTCCAGATGCCTTACGACAATACCTGCGTGTGGCGTCGGAACAGATTTTCCGGTTTTTCTAATCAGGCGATTCCATTTTTATACATTCGGTTCACGGCAGCGTTTTTAAAATCCGTCCCAGCTCTTCTACATCTTCCGACTTTGTTGCCCAGCTGGATGCAAACCGCACTGCAGCTGCTCCATTTTCCAGCTCTTCCCAGGTTTCACAGCTGACACGATCCTTCAGCGCTTCCCGCTGTGCTGCATTTAATACGACAAACTGCTGATTCGTCGGGGAATTGATATAAAGCGGACACCCATACTCCGTCAGAAGCTCCTTGATCCTCATGGCCATCTCGATCGCATGCGCAGAAATTTTCAAATACAGATTTTCTGTAAAAAGCGTATCGAATTGAATCCCCAGCAGACGTCCCTTCGCAAGCACCGCCCCCTGCTGCTTCATCAGGGTAAAAAATCCCGGAACCGTATTCTTTTTCGGGAAAACTACGGCTTCTCCAAACAGTGCGCCCACCTTTGTGCCTCCAATATAGAACACGTCGCACAGCTCTGCCAGATCTGCAAGTGTCACGTCTGTTCCCGGTGCACAAAGTCCATAGCCCAGACGCGCACCGTCCAAAAACAGGGGCAGCTGATATTCCTCACAGACCCTTCGAAGCGCCTTTAACTCTTCTTTTGTATAGAGTGTTCCATATTCGGTCGGATGGGAAATATAAACCATGCCGGGCTGCACCATATGGGTACAGCTGCCGTCCTGATAAAAGCGTTCCAGATAGTGCTTTACCGCTGCAGCCTCAAGCTTCCCGTTTTTGTGTGGGATCGTCAGCACCTTATGGCCGCCGCTTTCAATTGCACCAGCCTCGTGGACACCGATATGTCCGGTATCCGCTGCAATAACCCCCTCGAAGGGCTTTAAAAATCCCCGGATCACGGTCGCATTTGTTTGGGTCCCGCCGACCAGAAAATAAATTTCCGCCTCCGGGCACTGGCATGCTGTGCGGATTTTTGCTTTTGCAGATTCGCAATAGGCATCCTTTCCATAGCCGTAGGTATGCTCCATGTTCGTTTCCATCAGGCGCTGTAAGATTGCAGGATGTGCGCCTTCCATATAGTCACTATCAAAGTATAGCATTGCTTTCTCCTCCTGATATTTTTGTATCATTTTTTCTTTCCTCACAGTTTCAGCCTTCCCTTTGCTGCTCTAAGAGCTCATAGAGCGCATCATCGCCTTCGTCGATCCATACATCCTCTTCCTCTTCATTCAAGCCAAGAAATTGTGCGAGTGTTCGGATATCATCGCTGTTATTCCATTCGTCCACATAATCATCGATTTCTTCAAATTCGATCTCTCCTGCCAGATAACGTTCTTTAAAATTTGCCATCCTGATTTCCTTTCTATAGTCGTTAATAAGTTTCTGTTAATTCGTTGATCATTGTTATCAGTAATTTCGCATCCACGGGCTTTGGATTTTCTCATTTTTACCCATCTGCAAACCTCTTTTCCCATTCATCGCTATTCCTTATCAGCCTGCGTTTCGGACCCCCCACCGGATTTTATACTTCGGATGGTCTTTTCCAATAGCATCATATCAACAGGCTTTGAAATATGGGCATTCATACCGGCTGTCAGAGAATGCCGGATATCCTCCGAAAAGGCATTGGCAGTCATTGCAATGATCGGAATTGTCCCTGCCTGTTTGTGTAGGCTCCTTCGAATTGCCCTTGCAGCATCATAACCGTTCATGACAGGCATCTGCACATCCATCAGGATCATGTCATACGCTCCGGGCACAGACTGTTCAAAGGTCTCCACCACCTTTTGCCCATTTTCACAAATCGTACACTCAGCACCTTTCATTTTTAACAGCTCTGTTAAAATCTCTGCATTCAGTTCATTATCCTCTGCACATAAAAAGTGCATTCCCTCCAGGATCGCTCCATTCGGCGTTTCTTCTTCCTTTGATGACAGGAATGCAGGCCGCTCTTTTGCAATTTTCAGATCTATAAGCACTTCAAAGCAGCTTCCCTGTCCGGGTTTACTTTCTACATAAATCGTGCCTCCCATGGCTTCCACAAGATTTCTGGTGATGGCCATTCCAAGTCCGGTTCCCTGTATCTTATTTGTCACAGAGTTTTCTGCACGGGTAAAGGCATCAAAGATCGTATCTTTAAAAGCATCTGACATTCCCATTCCATTATCACGGACGAAAAAGCGATACCTTGCATAGACCGTGGAGGCTGTTTCACATTCTTCTGCCACAAAATGAATTGCTCCCCCCTCCTGTGTATACTTTACCGCATTGGACAAGAGGTTGCTAAAAATCTGCATCAGGTGAACCTGATCTCCATTTACCCACTCGTGCCGGATCTTTTCTTTTGTAATTGTAAGGGTTTGATTTTTTTCTTCTACCTGTGAATGGAACATCGCATTCAGATCCTGCAAAAGATCCGAAATAGAAAAATTCGTATACTGAAAAGCTGTTTTTCCTGCTTCGATCTTGCTCATATCCAAAACATTGTTAATGATCCCTAACAGGTGCTGCGCGGATATATCAATTTTATCTACATACTCCAATACCTTGACCTTATCCCCTGCATTATGTCGGATCAAAGCTGTAATACCAACAATTGCATTCATGGGTGTGCGAATGTCATGGGACACATTGGATAGAAAATCTGTTTTCGCCTTATTTGCATTTTCCGCTGTCTGTAAAGCTTCTGTTGCAATATTCTTTGCCTCTTTCAGATTCTGATTCGATGCTTCCAATTCCTTCATCGCCTGTATTTGAAGTTCATTATTTCTTTTTTCATATTTTGCTTTTTGATCTGCGATACTGAGTCTGGAAACACTGTAAAATAATCCGGCAAAGAGTAAAATGATAAAGCCTACCATAAACATTGTTGTAAATGATACCGCTTTCTGATACTCTGTCAGGGTATTATCGACAACACCTTTTGCCACAATACAGATCAACATGGAATGGTTGCTTTCTATCGGACAGTAGCCAAGATAATAGGGCGATTTTCCACCCAAAAGCTCTACTCCCTGTTCTCTGGCTGCAAGTCTTTTTTGAAGTGTTTCTGCCTCACCTTCTGTGATAGCCTGGCTCTTCCTTAAGTGCTTTAACAGAGAATAATTCCGGAAAAATACATCTTTACTCTGATTCGTATATGTAATGTTTCCCTCGTTATCCAACAGAAACAGATAGGCATTTCCATGATATCCCTTAAGCTTTAGCATAGAATCTAATTTTGCATGATTATATGCCGTTCCAATTGCGGTATACGTTTTTCCATCAATGCGATATGGCTGACATGAAATCGCAACCAAATAAGCACCGTTTTGTATTTCTTCATGATTCCAGGCAACCAGTTTTGCAATATTATGTCCGTTCCTTAAATCCAACAGAAGCTTACTTGGAATATCAATCCGCATTTTCGTTCCGTCTGCAGTGATTGCCTTACCATTTTCCTGAAGAAACAGGAGTGTACTTTCCGATTCCCTTTCCCACGCCTCAAAAAATTTACGGTTTTCTTCTGTTTCCAGGGACAGTTCCTTTTTCTGAAGCAGATAGCCTTCCACCAAATGCAGCTGGCTATAGTATCCATTTGTCTGAAGTTCATAGGTCTGCTGCATTTGTTCTACAACAGCTCCCATACTCATTTTTCCGTTTTTCTCGATATAGCTGTTCATCCTGTTCATAAGATGCTTTATAAAGACTATGCTTGAAAGAAGGAGAAGCCCTATCAGGAACGGAACAATTACTTTTTTTCTTTTCACTGCTGCTTGTTCCATCTGCACTTTATTTTTCAACCTCTATGTAATCCTCCGGTGCCAACGGCTGCTGTCCTTTTTCCATAAATGCAGTCCACGCACTGGATAACGTCATATCCGGAAGCTGTTTTATCCTACATCCCGGAGTTGCTTTTTCCAAAATAGACCTTGTGACATCTGTAAGAAGAATGGAATATTCCTTTTCTTTGTCTATTTTTTCCTGATCTACCACGATATCTTTTAACAAAAATCCGTTTTCTTCCTTTTGGACGGTTATTTTCATCCCGGACAGAATGGGCAATTCGTATTTATTTGTTATAGAAAATTCATCCTCTGTATGATCCAGATAATTCTCTACAAGCTTCCAAACCTGTTCCCCGTTTATTTTTGCAAAATACAGAGAGGTGTCTGAGCTCTTTGCTGTCATCAGAGCAACACGACTGCTGGTACATTCTCCCATATAAATAGAAGCGGTGAAATAATAATATGGTGCAATAGCCAACTGCGCATTGTTTTCAACTCGGACCGTAGTTAAAATAGAGGATGCCGCATCACGTCCATTTTTATCATTCAGTGCTATGGAATACTCCCGGTCAAAATTTACCACTGCCTTTTCTTCTGTATCCTCCGCGTTCATTGCACTGCGGAAAGCATCATATGCCTGGGCTTCATCCATCTCGCCTGACAACAAACCATGAATAGCTTCCAGACTGGCAGGAAAGGATTTTTGAGCAGAATATCGGATATAAATGGAATTACTTTTCATTTCATCTTCCAGACCGGATATATCCTGCATCATCGTCGGAACATTGGTATTCAATGAGATCACACATCTTCCATTGGCGATCAGCCTTTGTCCCTCTTCTGAGATCATGCAATCCAGCACATCCAATGCAGTCTCCAGCTTTTCCTGATCTTTTTCCAGGTCTTTATTGAATGCAATATTTAAAGACGGAGTCATATACACAAAGGCTTCCTCTGAGGTCTGGGAAAAATAAGGAATGCAGATCAGCTGCGCGTCCATCTGTGTCTGCAGCTGCTGCATAAGTGCCGGATATCCGTGGAACATTGCTGCTTTTCCTTCTACAAAGGTCTGGTATGCAATATCCGCATTAACAAGAATATCGTCTTTCCCCAAATGAGAGTCTTTTAAAAACCTGCTGGTTTCTGAAAAAATACGTTTCCATAATCCATCGTCAAATTTTACTTCCCTCGATGAGGTTTCTGCGCCGCTTCGCCATTCAATTCCATCCAGACTTGTGAATTCCCCAATGGCACCCGCCTGAATCACTTCATGGGCAGACCAGTCTTCTGCAAGATCCAGGGAATAGGGTTTGATTCCATTCTCATAAAATTGCTGGCAGGCCTCTGCATATTCCTGATAATTTGACGGGATTTTTATACCATACTGATCAAACAGTGTCTTATTGGCAATGATCGTCTGCGGCAGACCACAGACAGGCAGCCATTGAATTTCATTGTCAGAATTTTTATAATATTGCAATGCATAGGAATAATACCTGGAAACAACATCATAACCGCAAAAATCCATAAGATACGGCTGTAAATCCTGTGCATCTGTTCCGGAGAACCGCCGCACCGTTATCACATCCGGCAGCTCGCCATGTTCTTCCATATAACTATATAAATCGGTATCATTGTTACCAACGATAAACTCTATGTCTTGATCCGGAAGCTGTTCATGAATATAAGGTACCAGATTTTTGATCAAAGAAT
>ULRJ01028051.1_pt1 | contig 23040 bp, 26 predicted proteins | sample 1955321 | NCBI WGS metagenome assembly ULRJ01 (sample SAMEA4835679, study PRJEB28245) | human gut metagenome | biome: gut microbiome; material: fecal sample | place: Denmark | collected 2008 | reverse complement strand
AAAAAATCTTGTAATATTATACAGAAAGGATATTTTTGCAAGATAAAAAAGCAGAATGTCAGGTGATTTAAGTGGATATAGCTTCTTTAGCCGGTATATTGCTGGCATTATTCATGTTGGTATTTGGTATCATAAGTTCCGCAGGTGTGGGAGGATTCAGGGAATATCTGGATCCGGCTTCTGCGATCATCACCTTTGGTGGAGCTTTTTCCTGTACTCTCATGTCCATGAGTCTGCAGAATTACATAGCTGGTTTGAAATCTTTCACACTGATCTTCAAAGCGCCCACACTGAATACTTCGGATATGATCGGTAAGATCATAGAGCTTTCCAATGTGGCACGTAAGGAAGGTCTGCTTTCGTTGGAAGAAGCAGCAGCCGACCTGGATGACCCTTTTCTGAAGAAAGGAATTCTTTTGATCGTCGATGGAACCGATCCTGAATTGGTACGTGCGATTATGGAGACGGAGCTGGTCAGCGTGGAGGGTAGACATAAAGATACGATTGGCTTCTGGGATACACTGGCAGCCATGGGTCCTGCCTGGGGTATGATCGGTACCCTGATCGGTCTGGTAGATATGCTGTATCATATGGATGATCCGTCCACACTGGGACCTGCTATGGCAGTCGCATTGATCACGACTTTGTACGGATCTTTGCTTGCTAACTGGATCTGTATACCGGTGTCCAATAAACTAAAAGCGGATAATGCGATAGAAATGCAGCAGAAAGAAGTTATGATCGAGGGTCTTTTGTCCATACAGGCAGGAGAAAATCCCCGCGTCATTGAAGAAAAATTAAAATCATTCCTTCCTCCGAAGGACAGAACAAGTGAAGATGATGAAGCGGAAGCAGGGGGTGAAGCTTAATGGCAAAGCGTAAGCCAGAAGATCCACCGGCAGGATTACCGGCATGGATGGCGACGTTCAGTGACCTGATGAATTTGCTGCTGTGCTTCTTTGTCATGCTGTTTTCCATGTCATCTATTGATGCCAATAAATGGAATGCAATGGCTGCGGCAATGTCTAGCAGTGCTTTTAGTATTTTTAATGCCGGCTCTACGGCCATCGGTGAGGGAATACTGATCAGCAACGGCGTCAGCCAATTGAACGATCTCGATGAATATATCAGTAATGCCGGAAGAAATGCAGACAGCGAGACGGATTCCGACAATTACGAAAAATATGAAAGTGCAGCCGCTTTGGAAGAGGCTCTGAATGAGAAGAACCTGCAAAGTAATGAAGAACTTTCCGAGACAGTGCAGGAAGCAATAGATGAAAATAGTCTGGCAGATCAGGTCAATGTATCTTTTACGGCACAGTATGTACAACTGTCCATGAAAGGCGCGCTGTTATTTGATTCGGGTAGTGCAGTACTGAAGGATCAGTCCAAACCGGTACTGGATAAAGTGGGCGTGATCTTAGAGCGTTACGGCAGCGATGCAGTGATCGAGATCGAGGGGCATACGGATAATGTTCCCATCCACAACTCCAAATTTGCAGATAATGAGGAACTGAGCAGCGCCAGAGCATTGTCGGTGTTCTACTATCTGGTAGAGAATACTTCTCTGGATCCTTCTAACTTAAGACATGCAGGAATGGGGGATCGTACTCCGGTAGCCGATAACTCTACCGATGAGGGGCGCAGCAAAAACAGACGTGTAGAGATCAGAATATATAATCCTTCCGCAGTAAATTAATACGGAGAGGGAAAGGAAGTATAAAAAAATGAAGAAAAACCTGATGACGGTGCTGATCCTGGCATTATTGATCGTGAATATCGTATTGACCAGCGTCATGCTGATAAGCATTGTAGGCACCAATAAAAAAACCGCGCAGCTGGTGGATAATATCACCACAGCCATGAATCTGGAATTGACGGTACCCGGAGCAGAGAGCGCAGCAAATGTGTCTCTTACCGATACGGAAGTATATAACATTTCCGATACAATGACGATTCCGTTAAAGTGTGATCCAGGTGCCAAGCAGGATTACATCATGTTCGATGTATCTTTGTCCATCAATAAGAAGAGCAAAGATTATAAGACCTATGGAAACAGCGATACCTTGTCCGGTTATGAAAATCTGATCAAGGATGCCATTACGGCTACTGTCTCCGCACATACAGAAGAAGAGTGCAGTGAGGACATGGAAGGGTTGAAAGAAGAAATCTTGAAATCCATCCAGGATCTGTTCCAATCCGACTTCATCTATAAGGTCGCAATCAGCGGAGTGAAATTTGGCTGATGAGACACAAAAAATAAGATGATAGGAGGTGAGGACCTGTGAGCGATATACTTTCGCAAAACGAAATTGACGCCCTTCTGAAGCAGTTATCGGAAGGGGATCTGGACGTGGACCAGATCCAGGGCGAGGATGAAAAGCAGGTCAAGAATTACGACTTCAGCCGTCCTACCAAGTTTTCCAAAGAGCATTTAAGGACGTTAGAGATCATATTTGAACATTACAGCCGTCTGATCTCCACGAACCTTCCGGTATATCTCCGCAAAAATGTGCAGGTAACGGTGGCAAGTTCAGAAACGGTTACATTCAGTGAATTCTCCAATGCACTGTCAAATCCGTCAGTACTTGGTATTGTTAATTTCGCGCCGCTTAACGGCAATATTATTATAGAGATCGCAACAAACCTGTGCTACGCCATGCTGGACCGTATGTTGGGAGGCAGTGGACAGCCTTTGGAAAAAAGCAGAGATTTCTCGGACATAGAGCTGACGATTTTACAGAAGCTTCTGGTTATGTTTACTCAGCTCCTGCGGGAACCCTGGAAAAATGTTCTTGAGATCTCACCGGTCTTAAGCCGGTTGGAGACGAATCCCCAGTTCGCACAGGTGATCGCACCCAGCGACATGATCGCCATCGTGACTTTGAATATGAAGATCGGGGATGTCGAAGGAATGATAAATATCTGTCTTCCTTTCTTTACGCTGGAAGATGTGATGGATAAACTGAACACCAAATACTGGTTCTCCACAATGCAGGAGAATCATGATGAACACTACGAGGATTACATTGAGTCCATGATCCGCAGAGTGGATGTTCCCATTAAGGCCGTGCTGGGTAAGAGCACGATCTCGGTGAATGATTTCCTAAATCTGCAGGTGGGCGACTGTATCAGACTGGATTCCAGAGTCGATGCCGACATGGATGTGTATGTGGGTAATATCAGGAAGTTCACGGCATTGCCCGGCACGGAGAGAGACTCGTATGCTGTTCAGATCACATCGGTGATCAGAGAGGAGGAGTAACGATGGATGGGATGTTATCTCAGGATGAGATAAATGCCCTGCTGCAAGGCATGGATCTGTCGGACACTGCGGATGGCAGTGACACGGCGGCACCTGCACCGGAGAGCAGCACGGCTGACAATAATGATAATGGATATGTGACAGACACGAAACCGACAATCGGAGACGGAGAGGTACTGACTGATGTGGAGAAGGATGCCATCGGTGAAGTCGCCAATATCAGTATGGGTTCTTCTGCCACTACATTATATTCGCTGGTTAACCGCAAAGTAAATATTACCACACCGGTGGTTACACTGGCTACATGGAAAACCTTGCTGGATAGTTACGAAAAGCCCTGTGTATTTATTCAGATCAAATATACCCAGGGACTGGACGGTACCAATATTCTGGTGCTGAAGGAACATGATGTCAAGGTGATCACTGATTTGATGATGGGCGGTGACGGCACCAATACAGACGGAGAACTGGGAGAACTGCATCTGAGTGCGATCTCTGAAGCCATGAATCAGATGATGGGATCTGCGGCAACTTCACTTTCCACACTGCTGCAGACAGTCATTGATATCAGCCCGCCTGAGTCGTCTCTTTTCGATCTGACGGAAGTAAAGGACGGCAAAGAAATCGCTCCGTTCCTTGGTGGCACTTTTGTAAAAATCGCGTTCCGGATGCAGATCGATGATCTGGTGGACAGTACCATTATGCAGCTGTACCCGATCGACTTTGCAAAAAAGTTAGTAGAGACATTTATCAATACCCAGATGAGCAGCCTGGATGGAACAGCGGAAGAGCAGCCCACACAGGTGAAGGACAGTGCATCCGAACAAAATATGCAGGGTAGTGCTGCTATGGCAGGCACAACAGATCATATGACTCAGCCTGGTATGGACAGCATGGGACAACAGAGTTCCATGAATATGAACGGTATGAACCAGATGGGCATGAATCCTATGGGTAACATGGGAATGAACCAGATGGGCAGCACCCCCATGGGTATGAACGGTATGAACCAAATGGGCGGCATGAACATGAGTCAGATGGGCATGAACCAGATGGGCATGAACCAAATGGGCAACATGAATGGCATGAATCCTATGGGCAACACCCCTATGGGTATGAATGGCATGAACCAGATGGGTAACATGAATGGCATGGGCATGATGAATCAGATGGGCATGATGGGAATGCCTGGACAGAATGTACAGAATGTGAATGTACAGCCCGCGCAGTTCCAGAGCTTTTCCAATGATAATACGGGAATGACGGGGCAGGAGAACATTGGCCTGATCAAAGATGTACCTTTGGAGGTAACCGTAGAGCTCGGAAGGACGACAAAGTCCATATCTGATATTCTGGACTTCTCGCCGGGAACGATCATAGAGCTCGACCGTATCGCCGGAGAACCGATCGATGTATTGGTGAATGGCAAGTTCGTTGCCAAGGGCGAAGTGGTTGTGATCGAAGAGAGCTTTGGCGTAAGAATTACGGAGATCATAAAATAAGCAGAGAATAGACCAAATAAACGGAGGAAAAATTAATGGCTAAGAATATTTTAATCTGTGATGATGCAGCATTCATGAGGATGATGATCAAGGACATCCTGACCAAAAACGGATATAATGTTGCCGGAGAAGCAGAGAACGGACTGAAGGCTGTGGAGAAGTTCAAGGAAGTAAATCCCGACCTGGTACTTATGGATATTACCATGCCGGAGATGGACGGCATCCAGGCACTGAAAGAGATCAAGAAGATCGACGGAGGTGCTAAGGTGATCATGTGTTCTGCAATGGGTCAGCAGGCGATGGTTATCGAGTCCATACAGGCAGGTGCCAAAGACTTCATCGTAAAACCTTTCCAGGCAGAACGTGTTATCGAAGCAGTGAAAAAGGTAGTGGGTTAATGATCATACTCACCGGAAAAGCAGACAGTTATGCCCAGTTTATTACAGTACTGCTGATCTTCGTGGCAGTACTGGCGGTAACCGCATGGGTGACAAAATGGATCGCAGGATACCAGAAAAAACAGGGAGTGGAAAGCAATATTGAAGTAAGAGAGACCGTCCGGATCGCCAACAATAAATACATTCAGTTGATCCGGGTCGGAGAGACTTATTTTGCTGTTGCGGTCTGCAAGGATACTGTGACGACTCTGGGAGAGATTCCCGCAGAACAACTAAAGGATATGTCAACATTGGAAAATACTTTCGGCTTCCGGGAGATATTGGAACGTGCGGCGAAGAAAGAGAATGAAGAGAAAGATCATTGATTTTGATTCCGACAGAAAATTAAAGATGACTATTTATATGGTATGCCTGCTGGTCACGGTGGGCATATTGTGTATTTGCACCCCGGTGAAGGTACATGCGACAGAACGTCATCTAACGGGGGATACCGAGGTATCTACCGTGATCAATCCGGCAGGAACGGCTACCACACCGGAAGAGGTGGGAAGTCTGAACACTGCGAACACGGTCAGCATTACTTACAATAACGGTAACGGACAGATCAACGGAGCACTGCGAATTCTTATCACCCTGACATTGATCGCACTGGCTCCTACGATCATCATCATGATGACCTCTTTTACGAGGATCATTATTGTATTGCATTTTACCAGATCTGCCCTGAACACGCAGACGGCACCACCGAACCAGATTCTGATCGGGCTGGCGCTGATCCTGACTTTTTTCATTATGGAACCTACCATTACCAGAATCAATGAAGAAGCGATACAGCCTTTTGAGGAAGGTACAATAGATCAGAGTGAAGCTTTGGAAAAAGGTATGGCACCTTTGCGGGAATTTATGTATCCCCAGACACAGGTGAAAGATGTAGAGCTGTTCATGGATATTGCAGGACTGGAGTGGGATGGAACACTGGATGACATTCCCAATTCCGTGTTGGTTCCCAGCTTTATGATCAGTGAGCTTCGGACTGCGTTCTGGATCGGATTTATGATCTATATTCCTTTTATCGTGATCGATATGGTAGTTGCATCCACGTTGATGAGCATGGGTATGATGATGCTGCCGCCTACGACGATCTCCATGCCCTTCAAGATACTGTTATTTGTTCTCGCTGACGGCTGGGCACTGATCATAGGACAGCTGGTGCAGACATTCTATTAACCGGGAGATGAGGTTTTGTTATGACGATTGATGCAGTATCGGAAATGACAAATAATGCGTTATATGTGATCATCAAGGTATCCCTTCCTGTGCTTTTAGTGTCATTGATCGTTGGCCTGGTCATCAGTATTTTCCAGACAGTGACATCCATTCAGGAACAGACACTGACATTTGTACCCAAGATCATTGCAATATTTCTGACACTTGTCCTGTTGGGAAGCTGGATGATGAATACCATGGTGGAATACACCGTGCAGCTCTGGTCAAGCTTCAGCCAGTATGTACACAGGTGATGGGATGACTACATGATAGATTTTTCGTTTTCCATATATGATCTTGAATATTTTCTACTGATTTTTGTCCGGGTATCTTGCTTTGTGTATATCGCTCCCTATTTCGGAATGAATGATACACCTGCCAGGATACGGATCGGTATCAGCGCATTTACGGCAATTCTGCTCTATGAGACACTGACACCGGTGGATGCAGTGGTGTTTGACACGGTAATGGAATATGCCGTGATTGTTATGAAAGAGGCAATCGCCGGTCTGCTGATCGGCTTTGGCGCAAATATCTGTATGGCGATCGTTAATTTTGCCGGTTCGATCGCGGATATGGAGACAGGACTTTCCATGGCGACACTGATGGATCCGGCGACCAGAGAGAGCACCAGTATTACCGGTGTACTGTATCAGTATTCATTTATGCTGATGCTGATCGCTTCCGGAATGTACCGTTACCTGTTCGGGGCACTGGCAGACAGCTTTGTGCTGATCCCGGTGAACGGCGTGGTGTTCCACGCAGACAGCCTGTTACAGTCCATGATCGAATTTATGAATGACTATATCATGATCGGCTTTCGCATTGTATTGCCGATTTTTTGTGCAACATTATTACTGAATGCGATCTTAGGTGTACTGGCGAAAGTATCGCCGCAGATGAACATGTTCGCAGTCGGCATTCAGCTGAAAGTGCTGACGGGACTGGCAGCAATGTTTCTGACAGCGGGAATGCTGCCGGGAGCAGCGGATTTTGTCTATCAGGAGATGAAGAAGATGGTGGTGTCCTTTATCGGAGGTATGATGTGAGCTTAGAATACAATCTGCAATTCTTTGCCGCAGAGGGACAGGGCGGAGAGAAAACAGAACCTGCTACCGAGAAAAAGCTGACAGATGCCAGAAAAGAAGGTCAGGTAGCAAAAAGCCGTGAGATCGCCAACGGACTGGGACTCCTTGCTGTGTTTCTGGTATTGAAACTATGGGTGGGACACATGGGCTACCAGTTCATAAATGTGTTTTCCGCGATTTATGAAAAGATTCCGGAAGTCGTAACCTTCTGGCACGGAAATATGCCACAGACGGATGCAAATATTGCATTTCGTGATATGATGCTGGAATCGGTGATCATTATGGCACCGATATTACTGATAGGTTTTGCGGTAGCCTTTTTAAGTGATGTGGTGCAGGTGGGATGGCATCCCACGGGCAAACCGATGCAGCCCAAATTCTCCAAACTGAGTCCGGTCTCCGGATTCAAGAGGATCTTTTCCGTCAATTCCGTGGTGGAGCTGATCAAATCTTTGCTGAGGATTGGACTGATCATATACATATGCTATAATTACCTGAAGGACAAATGGCCGATACTGTATACCTTATATGACATGGATCTGACCCAGGCAATCGCTCTGATCGGCGAGACAGTGACAGACTTAGGTATCCGGATCTCCTTGATCTACATGATCATTGCTGCGGCGGACTTCATCTATCAGAAGTACAAGTTCAGTAAGGACATGCGGATGACCAAACAGGAGATTAAAGAAGAATATAAACAGCAGGAAGGTGACCCGCAGGTCAAAGGACGTATCCGGCAGAAGATGCGGGAAGTATCCCAGCGGAGAATGATGCAGAACCTTCCCCAGGCGGATGTGGTCATCACCAACCCCACCCATTATGCGGTTGCTATAAAATACGATCCCGAGGTGGCGGAGGCCCCTATTGTGATCGCCAAAGGTGCGGACAATCTGGCAGCTAAGATCAAAGAGATTGCCAGAGAGCATAAGATTGAAATAGTAGAGAATAAACCACTTGCGAGAATGCTGTATGCAAATGTGGATGTGGGACAGGCTGTGCCGCCGGAATTATATCAGGCGGTGGCGGAGGTTCTGGCATTTGTATATCATCTGCAGGGAAAAGTATAGAAAAATATTAAGATTAGAAAACACACAGACAGAAAGGAGGTAAGGCACAGATGAAAATAAAAAAAGCGGATGTGGGGGTAGCACTCTACATTATGGCGGCGATCATCATGTTTATTGTGCCGATTCCTTCCTGGCTTCTGGATATTCTGCTGGCTATCAATATTTCCATTGCGCTGACTGTATTATTTGCCACAATGTTCAGCAAGGAAGTACTGGATATGTCTTTTTTCCCGACAATGCTTCTGTTCACCACGATCTTCCGTATTGCGCTGAACACATCCTCTACCCGTCTGATCTTACGAGACGGTAATGCGGGTAATGTCGTGGAGACTTTCGGTGAGTTCGTAGGCGGCGGTGACCTGGTCATCGGTGTTATTATCTTCATTATTCTGATCCTGATCCAGTTCATGGTCATCAATAAAGGTTCTGAACGTGTATCCGAGGTAACGGCGAGATTTACCCTGGATGCCATGCCCGGTAAACAGATGGCAATCGATGCCGATCTGAATACAGGAGCGATCACGGATGCGGAAGCAAAGAGACGCAGAGAGAAGATCCAGGAGGAAGCAAGCTTTTTCGGTTCCATGGATGGTGCCGTGAAATACGTAAAAGGAGACGCAGTAGCGGGTCTTCTGATCACAACCATCAATATCGTGGGCGGTATTGTCATGGGAGTGACGAGACAGGGCATGGATATCACCGCAGCTCTGAATAAATACGCGATCCTCACCATCGGTGACGGTCTGGTGAGCCAGATCCCCTCACTGTTGATCTCTCTGTCCACCGGTATCCTGGTGACCAAAGGAAGTAAGGACGCAGATTTCGGAACCACACTGGTCAGCCAGTTATTCGGTGTGCCGAAGGCGCTGTATCTGGTAGGAGCCATGCTGGCGATCCTTGGATTTGTGACACAGTTAAATACGATCCTGTTCGTGGGACTGGGACTGGTATTTATCATTGTGGCCAGAAATATCGAGGGAACTATCGAGACAGCCAAGATTGAGCAGGAGGTAGACAGTGAAGAGGCTGCGGCGGAAGAAATCAGGCAGCCGGAGAATGTCAACAGCCTGTTGCAGGTGGATCCTATCGAGTTGGAATTCGGCTACGGTATCATTCCGTTAGCGGATGTTAATCAGGGGGGCGACCTGTTAGACCGTGTTGTTATGATACGAAGACAGATCGCATTGGAACTTGGTACAGTGGTGCCGATCATCCGACTGCGTGATAACATTCAGCTGAATCCGAACCAGTATATTATCAAGATTAAGGGAATTCAGGTTAGCGAAGGCGAGATCCTGTTTGACCATTATATGGCGATGAACCCCGGATACGTAGAAGAGGAGATCACGGGTATTCCTACTTTTGAGCCCTCCTTTCATCTGCCGGCGATCTGGATCACGGAGGGACAGAGAGAGCGTGCGGAGAGCCTGGGCTACACCGTAGTGGATCCGCCTTCCATTATTGCCACGCATCTGACGGAGATCATCCGCCAGCATATCGCAGAATTACTAACCAGACAAGATGTTCAGAACCTGATCAACAATGTCAAGGAGAACAATCCTTCTCTGGTGGACGAACTGGTACCGAAGTTGCTTGGGCTCGGTGAAATTCAGAAAGTACTGCAGAATCTCTTAAAAGAGGGTATTTCCATACGAGATCTGCTGACGATTTTAGAGACATTGGCGGATTATGCACCGACGACGAGAGATACGGATATTCTTACGGAGTATGTCAGACAGAGTCTGAAGAGAGCAATTTCCACAAAATATTTTCCTTCTCATGAGACTACCAGTGTATTGACGCTGGATCCGAAGATCGAGCAGGAGGTGATGGGAAGCGTGAAGCAGACGGAGACGGGAGCTTTCTTAAATCTAGATCCTGCCAGAAGCAAAGCCATCCTGAATGCGGTGGGAGAGGAGATCAAAAAACTGGAAAATATGGGGAAAACTCCCATTATTATGACATCTCCCATTGTAAGAATGTATTTTAAACGACTGACGGAAGATTACTATCCGGATCTGGTCGTGGTATCCTACAATGAAGTGGAATCCAATGTGGAATTACAGTCTGTGGGAATGGTCACAGCCTGAGAACAGGTACAGTGAACCGCCACAGGAGCCAGGGATAGTGTGAAAAATAAAAAGGAACCGTCTGCGGAATGGAGAGTAGTATGATAATCAAAAAATTTACGGGGAAGACAGAAGCGGAAGCCACAGAGGCTGCGAAAAAGGAACTGGGAAGTACCCTTGTGATCATGAATGTGCGTGAGGTAAAAAAGAAAGGATTGTTTGCTTTCCTGTTACCGAAGCAGATAGAGGTTACCGCGGCACTGGAGGAGGAAGCACCGGCGAGACCGCAATACGGCAGTATACTCCGGACAGCAGCGGATAAGGAGATCCGGACGGAGCAACAGAATCTGTTAGCAAAAAACAGCACAGAGAACATCGAAAAAAAGCTGGATAGTTTACAGACGCTGCTAGAGAGCCAGTTAAATAACAGACAGTCCGAAAAAGAAGAATCCGCAAAGACGCAGGATGTACCGGATGCCGAAGAAAAAGAGGATAAGACCCAAGATATGGCTGCTGCGGAGAAAAAGGAAGAAGAGAAAAATCCTGAACAGGATAAATTTATAAGACTTCTGTATAATAAGATGCTGGACAATGAAATGGATGAAAAGTATGTCAACAGCATTCTGGAAGATGCTTCGAAGACGAAAAAAGCAGATCTGCCATTTGACTATCTGTTGGCAAATATCTATCAGAAGATGGTGCTCAAATTCGGAAGATCTGAAGGGATCACTCCTTCGGAAGAAGGCCCCAGGATCGTATTGTTCATCGGACCTACGGGAGTGGGCAAGACGACTACCATAGCGAAGCTTGCCGGCAGATATTGTGTGGAAGAGAAAAAGAAAGTGGCACTTTTGACAGCAGACACTTACCGTATTGCTGCAGCGGAACAACTCAGAACCTATGCAAATATTTTAGAGACTCCGTTTCGGATCATCTATACCCCGGAGGAGCTGCAGGCAGCGGTGGATGATTATTGGGACTGTGATTATATTTTTATAGATACAGCGGGGAGATCACATCAGAATACGGATCAACTGGAGAAAATGAAGGAAATGGTGGCAGCACTGAAGAGACCGGAAAGTTATCAGGTATTTTTGGTTTTAAGTGCAACTACCAAATACAGGGATCTTCAGAAGATCGCGGATTGTTACGGTAAGATCGCAGACTTTGAGCTGATCTTTACCAAGTTGGATGAAACAGAGGCAGTGGGGAATCTGCTGAATATGAAGCTTTATACCGATGCGCCGATCGCTTATGTGACCTGCGGCCAGAATGTTCCGGACGATATGGAAGCATTCAATCCACAGAAGACAGTAAAGCAGATCCTTGGCGGAAAAGAATAAGCTTTTTACAGAAAGGCGCGGGAAAATGGATCAGGCGGAACAGTTAAGGATCATTAAAGCAAATCAGCAGATACGACCTACTGCAAGAGTCATTACCGTCACCTCCGGCAAGGGAGGTGTCGGAAAATCCAATATGTCCATCAATCTGGCAATTCAATTTCGTAAAATGGGGAAACGAGTGATCATTCTGGATGCGGACTTCGGACTGGCTAACATTGAGATCATGTTCGGAGCGGTACCGAAGCACAATCTGTGTGATCTGGTCTATGAGGGCAAGAGCATCAGTGACATCATTACCTGGGGTCCCATGGAGGTAGGCTTTATCTCCGGTGGCTCGGGAATCGCCGGCATGTCGAACCTGGGGCGGGATGCGCTGACCTGCATCATACAGAATCTGGCCGAGTTGGATGCCATAACAGATGTGATCATTGTGGATACCGGTGCAGGAATCTCGGAAAGTGTGCTGGAATTTTTAGTGGCCAGCGGAGAAGTACTTCTGGTGACCACACCGGAACCGACTTCTATCACAGACTCTTATTCGTTATTGAAGGCTTTGTACAGACATCCGAGGTTCGAGGAAGATTATACCAAGGTCAAAATGGTAGCTAACCGGGTGGATAATGTGAAGGAAGGACAGATATTGTTCGATAAACTGAATGCGGTAGTCACCAGATACCTGAAGACTCCTATGGAATATCTGGGATGTGTGCCGCAGGATCCGCAGGTCGTGCAGGCGGTGATGCAACAGGTACCGGTATCCATACAGAACCCCGGGGCAAAATCCAGTCAGGCATATGAGCGGATCGCGCGAAGACTGTGCGACAAGACACAGGAGGAGCAGAAAAGACGCGGAATGGCAGCTTTTTTCTCACACATTATAGGAACCAGGAATGGGGCTGCAAAACAATCCAGATAAGTGAGGTATAAAAATATGTTGTCCAGATTTGTGGAAGAAGGTTCTAAAGTAGAGCTTCGGGCGCTGGAACATGGATTGGGAGAATCCGGAGCCGAAAATACGACAAAGGTTTACCAGAGCCGTGTACTGCAGATCCTATCGGAGGACACTCTGGAGATTTCCATGCCAATGGAACAGACCAGACTGATCCTTCTGCCGGTGGAGAGCGAATATGATATGGTGTTTTTTGAGGAGAACAGCCTGTATCAGTGTTTTGCCAGAATAGTGGACCGTTATAAGAGCAACAATGTCTACGTGTTGGTAATGGAGCTGACCAGCAATCTCAGAAAATATCAGCGAAGAGAATACTACCGTTTCAGCTGTGCTCTGGACATGTGTGCCAGAAATCTGGAGGAGGAAGAGATCGAGGCACTGGAGAAGAATTCTCCCTATGAATTACAGCCGGGACTTCCCTTAAAGCATAGTATTATTGTAGATATCAGCGGTGGTGGGTTACGGTTCATGTCAACGCAGAGATACGAACCGGGCAGCCTGATCCTGTGCAGTTATCATTTGCTCACGAAGGATGGTGAGAGAAAAAAATACGATGTGGTAGGTAAGGTGCTGGAGGTACGGGAACTGGAGAAAAGAAAGGGAACCTTTGAACACAGAGTCCAGTACTACAATCTGGATGTGAATATCCGGGAAGAGATCATACGTTTTATATTTGAAGAAGAGCGTAAGAGCCGCAAAAAGGAGAGAATGAATTAATGCCGAAAAAAATACTGCTTGTAGATGACTCTGCACTTATGAGAAGAGTGCTGTGTGATATAATAGATTCAGACATAAGATTCCAGGTGACTGACAGAGCAAAAGACGGATTGGAAGCCTTTGATCTGTTGAGCAGAAACAGCTATGATGCGGTAGTCCTGGATGTAAATATGCCGCGAATGAACGGATTACAGTTGTTACAGGAACTGCGGAAATACAAGATTCCGGCACGAGTGATGATGGCGAGTACCGACACAAAGGAAGGAGCCAAAACCACTCTGGATGCTCTGGAACTGGGAGCACTGGATTTTGTACATAAACCGGACAGTGCAGTGGACTGCCGGGGCGAGAATTTCCGAAGAGAGTTCCTGCGAACACTGAATGTGGTAGCAAACAGTAAGCTGCCGACATTTGCTGCGGAGGAGAAGCTTTCCGAAGAGAAGGGCACCGTAAAAGAGATGATGAAGATCATCAATCATCATCCGGTCAGTGTGTCCGGCAGCAAGATCGTAGCGATCGCAAGCTCCACGGGAGGTCCGAAATCGCTTCAGTCCGTGATCCCTCTTCTACCGGCCAATTTAGATGCACCGGTGTTAGTCGTACAGCACATGCCGGTGGGATTTACAGCATCCCTGGCAGAGAGACTGGACAATTTAAGTCAGCTTCATGTAAAGGAAGCAGCAGAGGGAGAAGAACTGAAAAAGGGATGGGTCTATATCGCTATGGGCGGTAAACACCTGAATGTCGTCACTTCTCCGGCAGGACGACATACCCTGCATTTGTCGGAGGAACCTTACAGAGAGGGTGTCAGACCCTGTGCCAATTATATGTATGAATCATTGCAAAACAGCCGTTTTGATACGGTAGTATGTGCCGTAATGACGGGCATGGGAGCAGACGGAACGGAAGGAATCAGCAAATTAAAATCTTCCGGGAAGACATATGTGATCGCTCAGGATCAGGATACCAGTATAGTATTTGGAATGCCTAAAAGTATAATCCAGGCAGGGCTTGCCGATCAGGTAGTACCCTTAGACCAGATAGCCCAGGAGATCATACTTCATGTAGGAGTAAGTAAGTAAGCAATATATGCCGCTTTCGGCGATACCGTGGCAGGCAGAATGGAGGAAGAGATGGACGTAAGCCAATATCTTGAAATTTTTCTGGATGAAACAAATGAACATCTGCAGAACCTGAACACACAGATTCTGGAACTGGAGTCAGACCCTGAGAACATGGACAATATCAATGAGATATTCCGTGCGGCACATTCCCTGAAAGGAATGGCGGGAACTATGGGTTACAAGCGCATGCAGAATCTGACTCATGATATGGAGAATGTGTTCTCGGAAGTACGTAACGGCAACATTAAAGTAAAGCCGGAGATGATCGATGTATTGTTCCAGTGCCTGGATGCTTTGGAGGAATACAAGAATAATATTCAGGAGACCTCTGATGAGGGAACCAATGACAACGAGAACCTCATCAAAGCACTGAACGATATCTTAAACGACGGCAAGACCGAAGCACCTGCAGCAAAGGAAGAGGCACCCGCACCCGCATCTGCAGCTTCCACAGCGGAAGCCGGCACAGAAGGTACTGAAAAATGGAATGACATTGCTTTTGATGACAGCCAGATCCGTGTGATCAGAGAAGCTATGAAGCAGGGTAAAAATGTATACGGAATCAACGTGGTGGTACAGGAGACCTGCATACTGAAGGCAGCAAGAGCTTTTCTGGTATTCAAGGCAGTGGAAGAAAAAGGTGAGATCATCGTATCCATGCCCAGCGCACAGGATGTGGAAGATGAGAAATTCGATAAGGATTTCACTCTGATCGTATTATCCGATTATTCTCTGGATGAAATCATCAAGGCAGCCGAGAGCGTATCCGAGATTGCACAGGTAACCGGTGGTGTTCTGGAGCTGGAGAAGACGAAGAATTATCATTCCGAAGAAGAGACAGCCGAACCCGTAGAGGAGAAAAAGGAAGTCGTAGCGGAAGTCAAGGCAGAGCCTAAGAAGGAAGAGAAAAAACCTGCGGTTGCAGCCAAGGCTCCGGAGAAGAAGCCTGCAAATAAGCCGGTAGTGAACCGTACCGTACGTGTGGATATTGAAAAACTGGATTCCCTGATGAATCTGGTAAGTGAACTGATCATTGCAAAGAACTCTCTGGTATCGGCATCCAGCAGCGACCAGGGCAACAATACTGCTTTCAATGAGCAGATTGAATACCTGGAGAATGTTACCACGAATCTCCACGAATCCGTGATGAAGGTACGAATGGTACCTATTGAGAGTGTTGTTGTGAAGTTCCCCAGAATGATCCGCGATCTGTCCAAAAAGCTGGATAAGAAGATGGAACTGTATATGACCGGTGAAGAGACTGAACTGGATCGTACCGTGGTGGATGAGATCGGAGATCCCCTGATGCATCTGCTCCGTAACTCCGCCGATCATGGTCTGGAGTCCGCAGAAGTGCGTGCACAGCGTGGAAAGCCCGAGCAGGGATCTATTTTCCTGGATGCATATCAGGATGGCAATAACGTAGTCATCGAAGTAAGAGATGATGGTAACGGTATTGACGTGGAAGCTGTTAAGAATAAAGCAATCGAGCGCAATCTGGTAACCGCAGAGCAGGCAGCCAACATGCCGGAGAAGGATATTATCAATCTGCTGTTCCTGCCAGGCTTCTCTACTTCCGAGAAGGTAACCGATGTGTCCGGAAGAGGTGTGGGACTGGATGTCGTGAAGTCCAAGATCGAATCCTTAAGCGGTGAAGTGGAAGTGAAATCCAAGTGGGGCGAGGGAAGTACCTGGACGATCCGTCTGCCGTTAACCCTTGCGATCATACAGGCTCTGATGGTAGTCGTAGGCGGAGAAAAGTATGCAATCTCTCTGGGATCTATCCAGACGATTGAAGATATCTCCCCGAAGGACATCAAGCTGGTAGAGAATAAAGAGGTCATCAATTTAAGAGGAACTGTAATCCCTCTGATCCGTCTGACAGAAGTGCTGGATGTCGAGAGTACAAGATCCCCGGAGGACAACCTGATCGTTGTTATCGTCAAGAAGGGCGACAAGATGGCAGGTCTTGTCATCGACGAACTGATCGGACAGCAGGAGATCGTTATCAAGTCTCTTGGAAAATACATCAAGCAGTGCAAATTCATCAGTGGCGCAACGATCCTCGGAGACGGTGAGGTAGCACTGATCCTGGATGCCAATGCATTACTGTAAGGAGGGAGATGACAGTTATGGAAGAACTTAGCATGAGAGAAACATTAAAAGCCGGAGACGAGCGTAAGGTTGAGGAGGAATTTTTCCAGTATATTGTGATCCGTCTCGGAGACGAACAGTACGGCATTGATATCCGCTATATCGATAATATTGTAAGAATGCAGCATATCACCAGAGTTCCCAAAGTGCCTGCATATCTGAAGGGCGTGATCAATCTCCGCGGAGAAGTATTGCCCGTTATGAGCCTTCGACTGAAAATGGGACTGGAGGCAGATGAAATGACCCGTGCTACCAGAATCATTATTTTGAAGCAGGAACAGCAGGGAAGCGTAGGAATTATTGTTGACGAAGTGAAGGAGGTTGTTACTCTCGGCACCAGTCAGATTGAAAAAATGTCTCAGAATACCGGCGAAATCAAGAAAAGCTTCATTACGGGTGTCGGTAAAAACAATGGGGAGCTGATCTCTTTACTGGATCTGAATTCCATTACACTGGCGGAAAATGCATAAAGGAGATGGATCCATGGGAGACCTGAGTTTAGAAAAAGTTTCGGAAACATATCTGGATGTTTTAAAGGAAATCGGCAACATTGGAGCGGGCAACGCTATGACAGCACTCTCCCAGATGCTTAACTGCAAAGTGGACATGAAAGTACCGCAGGTAAAACTTTTGGATTTTAACGAAGTAGGAGCCATGATGGGCGGAGAAGAGCAGGTAATGGTCGGAGTATTCTTAGGAGTAGAAGGTGACATTACCGGCAGCATGATGTTTTTGGTAGAGCAGAATAGTGCAAAACATCTTCTCCATAAGATCCTGGGGGACATGGTACAACAGGATGGATTTTCGGAGATTGAATTTTCTGCCATGAAGGAGATCGGCAACATTATTACAGGTGCCTATCTGAATTCCCTGTCTATGCTGACGAATCTGACGATCATCCCAACTCCTCCCTCTCTGACTCTGGATATGGCAGGAGCAATCTTAAGTGTGCCCGCCATTGAATTTGGAACATTGGGAGATAAGATTTTACTCATTCAGTCACAGTTCTATGATGAGGTAGAGATTGACGGTTATTTCATTCTGGTTCCTGATATTGAATCCTATCCCAAGATCCTGTCATCTTTGGGAATATCGGTGGAATAAGGAAGGCAGAAGCAGAAGAAGGGGAGCAGAATGAGCGAGATAATTAAAGTAGGAATGGCGGATCTGAAGACCTGCGTAAGTCCTGACGGAGTGACTACTTTGGGACTCGGATCCTGCGTGGGAATAGCAATCCGCGATCCGGTGACGAAAATAGGCGGTCTGGCACATATTATGCTGCCGGACAGCACTACGATCCGCAACAGTAACCAGAATATCGCAAAATTTGCAGATACAGGAATCGACGAACTGGTCAGGCAGATGGAAAAGCTCGGTGCGAGGAAAGCAAGAATGGTTGCCAAGATCGCCGGCGGCGCCACCATGTTCACATTCCAGGGACGTAACGATATGATGCAGGTGGGGGAACGCAACGTAGAAGCGGTCAAGAAAAAGCTGAAAGAGATCAGTATCCCCATTCTTGCGGAAGATACAGGTAAAAACTACGGAAGAACCGTAACCTTCTATCCTGAGACCGGAGAATTTCATATCCGTGCTGTGGGAAGAGATGAATCGGTGATCTGACAGGGTTTAGATGGGAAGAAGATTATGAACAGAAAGAACATGCCATTGCTTCTGATGCTGATCGCGGGTGCATGCACCTGTATCATTACATTAGTAAGATCATACTCAGTGCTGGCAAGCCTGGTGGCGCTTTTTGCGGTGATGCTTTTATTCTATTGCCTGGGAAGTGCGATTCGTCTGTTGTTGGACCGATTTGACAGACAGAACGAGGAGAAGGAAAAGCAGGAGCAGGAAGCGAAGGCGGAAGAAGCAGCTGCGACGGAAGAAGACGCAGGGCAGAAGGGTGTAAGCGAATCGAATGGATGAAACCGGTAAGAAAAGGTTATTAGAAGAATATGCTGCTAATAAGCGACCGGAGACCAGGGAACAGCTGATACTGGAATATGCTCCGCTCGTGAAAGTGGTAGCCGGAAGACTGAGTATGTACCTGGGATACAACGTAGATTATGAAGATCTGGTAAGTTATGGTATCTTTGGACTGATCGATGCTATCGACAAGTTCGATTGTATGAAGGAAGTAAAGTTCGAGACCTATGCCAGTCTGCGCATCCGGGGCGCGATTCTTGACCAGATCCGAAAAATGGACTGGATCCCCCGGACGATCAGACAGCGGCAGAAAAAAATCGATGCTGTCATCAAGGAAGTGGAGCAGACTACCGGACGCACTGCAACAGACGAAGATATAGCACAGGGATTGGGAATATCCTCCGAGGAATACATGGATTGGCAGTCCCAGATGAAAATCACAGGGTTAGTATCCTTAAACGAATACATGGAACAGGGCAGTGATGTCTCACAGGATTACAGCAGACATACGACGGCACGATTTGACAGTCCGGAAGAGAGCATAGAAAAAGAAGAACTGACCAAAGTACTCGGAGAAGCACTGGAGCTTTTGACAGAAAAAGAGAAAAAAGTAGTTACTTTATATTATTATGAGGATCTTACGCTGAAAGAGATCAGTAATATTCTGGAAGTATCGGAATCGAGGGTATCACAGCTGCATACCCGTGCTTTACAGAAGATGAAGACCAAAATGGGGAACTACATGGGACTTTTATAGAACCTTATTGATCTGCACAGAATGCAGGAAGGAAAGGCAGAGGAAAGGCATATGCAGAACGGATATTTTCAGATAGTAAAAGCCCCTGGAGGCTATGGACTGCGGCTCGTACAGCCAAAGGACGGGGGCAGTGGCATAAACCTTCAGGAGGTTCTCTTATACCTGGACAGAGAATCGGTGCCTTACGATCCCATGATGATCAAAAAAGCAATTTTGGACGGTGAAGATACCGTTTGCTTTTTAGAGAGAAAAGATTGCCCGGAACTGGAGGAGACCTACAGTATCGAAGTCGCTGAGGATAACATGCAGGTCACCTTACGCTTTTATCCTGCATCACAAACCGGGAAAAGAGCGACTATGGACGGTGTGATCAAAGATCTGAGATTCCGGAACATAGTCTATGGAATCCAGATGAGTGTTCTGCAGGATCACTTTATGTCTGAGGGAATCTATTGCACAGATCTGGTGGTGGCAAAAGGAAAAGAACCCAGACACGGAACGGACGCATATATTAAGTATTATTTCAATACCGATGTTCATGCCAGACCAACCTTAAAAGATGACGGAACGGTGGATTATTTCCACCTGAATATGATCAACCCATGCAAGAAGGGGCAGCTTTTGGCGGAAATCATCCCGGAGGATGAGGGTGAGTACGGGACTACGGTACAGGGCGCTAAGATAAAGCCGAGACAGGTAAAAAAGGCGCATCTGGAATTTGGCCATAACATCGAGATCTCTGAAGACCGAAGGAAGATCACTTCCATGGTAGACGGACACGTATCCCTGGTAGAAGGCAAGGTTTTTGTATCCGATGTCTACGAAGTGGAAAATGTGGATCTGTCCACCGGTAATATTGATTTTGAAGGAAGTGTAGAGGTCAGGGGCAATGTGTCATCCAACTTTGTCATCCGGGCGGGTGGCAACGTGATCATTAGCGGTGTCGTGGAAGGCGCGCATATCGAGGCCGGCGGCAACATTATCATTGCAAGAGGCATGAACGGCATGACCAAGGGAATATTGAAAGCCGGCGGCAATATTGTGGCGAAGTTTTTGGAAAATTCCACAGCAACAGCCGGAGGATATGTCAGTACCGAATCCATCCTGCACAGCAATGTGACGGCATCTACGGAGATTCAGGTAACCGGTAAGAGAGGATTCATCACCGGCGGACATGTACGTGCCGGACAGAAGATCGAAGTGAAGACCTTAGGAGCGACCCTGGGTGCACCTACGGTGGTGGAAGTAGGTGTGGATCCCGAGAAAAAGGCAGAATATATGAGACTTCAGAAGGAAGTCTCCGAGATTGTTAAAACCATCCGGGGCATTCAGCCGATTCTGACCAGCTTTGCGGAGAAAAAGAGCAAAGGGGTCTGTTTTACACCGGATCAGATCAATTATATCCGGAACTCTGCAGCTATATTGGAGACACAGAAAAAGAGTCTGGAAGAGAAGAACCGCCGAATGCAGGAGCTGCAGCTGGAATTCAATCCCCAGGACAGAGCAATGGTATTGGTAAAAGGAGAGGTATATCCCGGCACTACGATCATTATCGGAGACTCTTCCATGCAGGTGAAGAGCACTTATCATTACTGCCGTTTTGAACGTATCGACGGTGATGTGAAGTCCACTCCCCTGTAAGAGTTCACAGAAAAGAGGCATAGATATGGCATTTGGCTCTTTAGAGATTGCTTCGATCCCCCGGACACAGGATTATACTGTGATGAAGCAGAATGAAGACAACAAGGGGGCATTCCAACAGATGACTCTGGGACAGCAGACGCAGAAGCACACAGAGCAGCTCACCAAAGAGGTGCACAGCAGTGACAATGCGGACTGGTACACCGGACAATACGACGCCAAAGAAAAGGGAAATAACGAGTATGCGGGCAACGGCGGCAAACGCCGCAAAAAGCAGCCGGAAGATGGTGTTGTGGTGAAAAAAGAGCATCAGGGATTTGATATTAAGATCTGACAATGCAAAGGAAAAATAAGTAACATGGGTATTTTGGAGATCGTCCTGCTGATTGCGGGAGTCATAATATTTACAGGAAGTTTCTTTTTGCCGCTTGGCGGGGAAAAAAACACAGGAATCGATCAAAAAGCAGCAAAAGAAGAGATCCACGGTCTGGTGGAAGAGGAAATGAATAACGTCCTCAGTAAAATGCAGGACAAAATGGAAGAGACCTCTGAGGACGCGATAGAGAAAGCAGAACGCGCTCTGGAACGTCTGACCAATGAGAAGATCATGGCAGTTAATGAATATTCCGACACGGTATTACAAGAGATTCATAAAAATCATGAAGAAGCAATGTTCTTATATGATATGCTGAACAGCAAGCATGCAAATATCAAGGACACCGTATCCAAAATGGATAAAGCGGTCAAAGCGGCGGAAAATAAAACGCTGGAGAATAAAACGGCGGAAAATAAAGCAGCCGCAGAGAAGACCGCCACAGATAAGACCGCCGGGACGGTGGCGGAGGAGAAAACAGCGGATGCTTCCCAGACAGAAACTCTTATACAGCCGGAGAATTCTCCAGAGATCGGATTTATGGGAGAGACGGTGCAGGAGGGACAGAACAATAACGAGAAGATCCTTGAAATGCACAAACAGGGCAAATCCACAGTGGCAATTGCCAAAGAACTGGGACTGGGTGTCGGAGAGGTAAAGCTTGTGATCGACCTGTACAAGGCCTGATAAGAATCGTGCGAAGCAAGGATAAGGACGGAGAAATACAATAATGAAGTTAAAATATTATCTGCGCGGTCTCGGGATAGGAATGGCTGTAACAGCACTGATTTTAGGAATCAGTTTTTCCGATAGACAAGGACAAGAGGCGCAGACACTGACAGATGAGCAGATCAGAGAGAGGGCTTCGGAGCTGGGGATGGTGGACAGCAGCGAACTGACCCTGGCGGCACTACAAAACAGTGCACAGCCGCAGATAACGAGGGAGCCGGAAGTGACAGAAGAGTCAAAGCCAACTACGGAGCTGGAGAACACTATAGAGCCTGAAACCACGACAGAGCCTGAGGCAACCGCAGAGCCTGAAACAATCGCAGAGCCTGAAACAACCGCAGAGCCTGAAACAACCGCAGAGCTTGAAATGACAACAGAGTCTGAAACGACAACAGAGCCTGAGACAACGGAAGAGCCTGAATTAACCACAGCACCGGAACAGTCACAGACAACCATTACTATTAAGAAAGGCTCTGATTCCGGAAGTGTCAGCAGAATGCTCTATGAGGCAGGTCTGGTGGAGAATGCGAAAGCATTTGACAATTATTTATGTAATAACGGATACAGTCGCAGCATCAATCCCGGCATCTATGAAATAGCTCCCGGGACTTCGGAAGAAGAAATTGCCAAAATAATCACAGGAAAACATTAAAAACCCCTTGCCAC
>ULRJ01018220.1_pt1 | contig 23472 bp, 19 predicted proteins | sample 1955321 | NCBI WGS metagenome assembly ULRJ01 (sample SAMEA4835679, study PRJEB28245) | human gut metagenome | biome: gut microbiome; material: fecal sample | place: Denmark | collected 2008 | reverse complement strand
GCGGCCCCGATACAGCAGGGTCAGCAGGTGGGCACGCTGACCCTGTGCAGCGGCGATACGGAGGTGCTGACGGTGCCCATTCTGGCGGCGGAGAGCGTTCCGGGGCGCAGCTGGGGCCGGATGTTCACCGATCTTTTGAAGCAGGCGGTGTTCCTGGCGTAGCGCGAGAAGGGGAAAAGCGGGGGAAAGTCCCGTTTTTCCCCTTGTATTTTCCCCGGAAACGTTGTACGATAGGGCAAATAGTTGCATTGCACCGACGAGGAGGTTTTAACATGATACAGGTCGATCTGCAAAATATCCGCAGCTTTATCCCACTGCCCTACGAGGCCGCGCTGTCCCCCCGCCTGCGTATCGCCCATGACCATCTGCAAAATGGTGATGGCGCCGGCGGCGAATTTACCGGCTGGGTGCGTCTGCCGGAGGACTATGACAAGGCGGAATTTGCCCGCATCAAGGCGGCGGCGAAGAAAATACAGTCCGATTCCCAGGCGCTGGTGGTCATCGGTATCGGCGGCTCCTATCTGGGCGCCCGGGGCGTCATCGAATGCCTGCGCTCCCCCAACTACAACCTGAAAAAGAAGAATACGCCCAACATCTACTTTATCGGCAACGGCCTCAGCTCCGACGCGCTGACCGAGGTAATGGAGCTGGTGGACGGCGTGGACTTCTCCGTGAACGTTATCTCCAAGTCCGGCACCACCACGGAGCCCGCCGTGGCCTTCCGCTTCTTCCGTGAGCTGCTGGAGAAGAAGTACGGCCCGGAGGAGGCCGCCCGGCGCATCTATGCCACCACCGACGCCCGCAAGGGGGCCCTGAAGGGCCTGGCCGACGATAAGGGCTACGAGGAGTTCGTGGTGCCGGACAACATCGGCGGACGGTACAGTGTGCTCACGGCCGTGGGTCTGCTGCCCATTGCTGTGGCCGGCATCGATATCGACGCGCTGATGGCCGGCGCGGCGGATATGATGCGCGAATGTGCCCTGGCGGACATGAACGCCAATCCCGCCTGGCAGTATGCCGGCGCCCGGTATGAGCTGTACCGCACCGGGAAGAAGATCGAGCTGCTGGCGGCCTATGAGCCCTGCTTCCGCTTTATGTCCGAGTGGTGGAAGCAGCTGTACGGCGAGAGCGAGGGCAAGGAGAACAAGGGCCTGTTCCCCGCCAGTGTGGAGTTTACCGCCGACCTGCACTCCATGGGCCAGTACATCCAGGAGGGTGAGCGCCACCTGTTCGAGACGGTGGTGCGCTTCGGCCCCTCTCAAAACGAAAACCCCGTGCCCTATGACGAGGGCAACGGCGACGGCCTGAACTTCCTGGCGGGCAAGAGCATGGACTTTATCCGCCAGCAGGCCATGGACGGTACGCTGCTGGCTCATGTGGAGGGCGGCGTGCCCAACGTGACGCTGCGGACAGGATCCGTCAATGAGCAGACCCTGGGCGGGCTGATCTACTTCTTTGAGTACGCCTGCGGCCTGTCCGGCTACCTGCTGGACGTGAACCCCTTTGACCAGCCCGGCGTGGAGGCCTATAAGAAAAATATGTTCGCCCTGCTGGGCAAGCCGGGGTATGAGGACCTGCGGCAGACGCTGCTGGGGAAGCTGGAAAAGTAAAAGTGCCCAAAAATAAGTTTACTTTTTCTGCATTGCTATTTTTCCACCGGTATGGTATGCTGTACTCAGGTGGAAACCACCAATGACAAAGGAGTGATTTCTTATGGTTAGACTGATCATGGGTGCCAACGGTGCCGGTAAGACCAAGCAGCTCATCGAGCTCATCCACACCAGTGTGGAGTCCGAGACCGGAAGTGTCGTGTGCATCGAGCCTAAGGGCGATATGACCTACGACGTCAGCTACAACGTCCGTCTGGTCAACGCCGGCGAGTATAATGTGGATTCTTTTGACTGCCTGCGCGGATTCCTGTGCGGTATGTACGCGGGCAATTACGATATTTCCCATGTGTTCGTGGATAATCTCTGCAAGATCGCCGGCAGCAACGACCTGCAGGCGGTAGAGACGTTCCTTCACTGGCTGGACCGCTTCAGCGAGGAGAATGGCGTGAAGTTCACCGTCACCATCAGCGCGGACGAGGACACCGCCACCGAGGGCATGAAGCAGTACATCTGAAATGCAGAATAAATGAGAGCACCCCCAGGGTGCTCTCATTTTTTTGCTTTCCCGCCGAGGAGACAGTACGCGGGCAGCCGCCCTACCCCAGCAGATACAGCACCAGCCCGTACACCACGCTGGCAGCGGTGCCGAATACGATCACCGGCCCGGCCACGGTGAACATCTTGACCGCCGTGCCGGTGACGATGCCCTCTGCCCGGAAGTCGATGGCCGGCGAGGCTACGGCGTTGGCGAAGCCGGTGATGGGCACCAGCGTGCCTGCCCCGGCGTACCGCGCCAGCCGGTGGTACAGCCCCAGCGCCGTCAGCAGCACCGACAGGAACACCAGTGTTACCGAGGTGGCGGAGGCCGCCTCCTGCTGCGTCAGCCCCAGCGCCTGCCAGCCGTTGGCGATCAGCTGTCCCACGGCGCAGATCCCGCCGCCGACGACAAAGGCCAGCGCCGTGTCCTTGCCGATGGGTGAGCTGGGCGACAGCTGCCGTACCAGCGCGTCATATTCCTTGGGTGTCACGCCATCACATCCTTTCGCCGGTAATATGTGCCGCTTTCGCCGCGGCTATACTTGTCAAAACCCATGAAAACGGCTATAATAATACGGTGATCTCAGGAAAGGAGGGCGTCAGTTATGTACGACCCTGCCCATCCCTTCGGGCGCAAGGCGGTCCAGCTGGCCGTGATCGACCCGGTGAGCTGCACTGGCTGCGGCTGGTGCGCCATGTTCTGCCCCATGAAGTGCATCGACCTGCGGCCGGATGGCTATTACCAGGTCCGTCAGGATGACTGCATCGGCTGCCGCAGCTGCAAGGTCAACTGCTTCTACGGCGCTGTGACCATACTGCCGCCTCAGGTACGCTGATATGCAGAAAGAAAAAGCCCCTCTCGGGCTCTATATCCACATCCCCTTCTGCCGCCAGAAATGCGCCTACTGCGACTTTTACTCTTTGCCCCGCAGCGAGGAGAAGATGGACGCCTATACCGCCGCCCTGCTGCGCCATATCGAGGAGGTCGCGCCCCGCACTGCTGCCCATCGGGTGGACACGGTGTACTTCGGCGGCGGTACCCCCAGCTATCTGGGACCGGACCGCCTGACAAAGCTGCTGCGGACCCTCCGCAAGCGCTGCCCTGTGGCCCGCGACGCCGAGATCACGTTGGAGGCCAACCCGGACTCCGCCTGTGACGTCAAGGCCCTGCGTGCGCTGCGTCGGGCGGGCTTCAACAGGATATCTCTGGGCGTTCAGTCGGCGGATGACGGCCTGCTTCGCGCCATCGGCCGCATCCATACCTTTGCCCAGGTGCAGGAGGCCGTGGCCGCCGTGCGGAAGGCCGGGTTCAAAAACCTCAGTATGGACCTGATCTATGGCCTGCCGGGCCAGACCATGCAGCAGTGGGAGGACACCCTCGCCGCCGTCATCGCCCTGGCCCCGGAGCATATCTCCTGCTACGGCCTGAAGCTGGAGCCCGGCACGCCCCTGTATGACCGCCGGGACAGCGAGTGCTTTCCGGACGATGACGGCCAGGCGGATATGTATCTCTACGCCGTCACGGTTCTGGCACAGAACGGCTATGAACAGTACGAGATATCCAACTTCGCCAAGCCGGGCTTTGCCTCCCGCCACAATTTGAAATACTGGCACATGGAGGAGTATGCCGGCTTCGGGCCCGGCGCCCACTCCGACTTCGGCGGCGTGCGCTACGCCTACGTCCGGGACCTGGACAGCTACATAAGCGGTCGCCTGATCCTGTCGGAGTCCGAGTCTGACGCCACGCTGACTCGCGATTACGAGTACGTCATGCTGTCCCTCCGCACGGCGGAGGGCATCGACCGCCGGTATTTCGAGACGACCTACCGCCAGCGATTCCAGCCCATGGAGGATCTGTTCGTGCAGTATGAGTGCACGGGTCTGGCCGCCCGAACGGAGAACGGCTGGCGCCTGACGCCCCGCGGCTTCCTGGTGTCCAACAGCATCATCGTGGCCCTGGAGGAGGCCCTGGCCGTCCAGAAAATACGCCGGGAGCAGGCCCTGGCCCAGCGGGATTATCGGATAATTTAACTGAAAAAGGCGGCTGTGTGCCGCCTTTTTCCGCTTTCCTCTTGACATTTTTTCAAAACCGTGCTACATTGTCAGCAATATCGAAAGTTGCGATGAAGGGGACAGGCCGTGCCTCATGTCCACGCGAAGAGAGCCGCCGTTTGGTGCAAGGCGGACGGGACAGGGACACCGAACATCACCCCGGAGCATCCGCCTGAAAGCTCGCCGAGTAAGCGCGGACGGCAAGGGAGCCGTTACCTTCTCCCCGCCCCATTCCGTGGGGGATGAGTGGCCGCCCCGGCGGCAACGAGAGTGGTACCGCAGAGGACGTTTTTCCGCGCCTTTGTCTCTTGAACGAGACAAAGGCGCTTTTTATTTTGTTTTCAAAACTATTCAGATAAAGGAGAAGCAACATGGAGTACAAGAAGACACTGAATATGCCCAAAAGCGGCTTTCCCATGCGCGCCGGCCTGCCCGCCCGCGAGCCGGAGATGCTGAAGCACTGGGAAGAGCTGGACCTTTACAATGAGCTGCTGAAGAAGAACGAGGGCAAGCCTCTGTTCTCCCTCCACGACGGCCCTCCGTTCTCTAACGGCGCGCTGCACATGGGCCACGCCCTGAACAAGTCCCTGAAGGACTTTATCACCCGCATGTACGCGATGCGCGGCTACTATACCCCCTATATCCCCGGCTGGGACAACCACGGTATGCCCATCGAGTCCGCCATCATCAAGCAGAACAAGCTGAACCACAAGGCCATGAGCGTCTCTGAGTTCCGCAGCGCCTGCCATGAGTTTGCCGACCACTACATCGACGTGCAGCGCGACGGCTTCAAGCGCATGGGCGTGGTGGGCGACTGGGAGCACCCCTACAAGACCATGGATCCCGGCTTCGAGGCCCAGGAGGTCCGTGTGTTCGGCAGAATGTACCAGAACGGTCACATCTACAAGGGCCTGAAGCCCGTGTATTGGTGCCCCCACGACGAGACGGCCCTGGCCGAGGCGGAGATCGAGTATAAGGACGATCCCTGCACCACCGTCTACGTCAAGTTCCCCATGCACGACGATCAGGGCAAGCTGGGCCATCTGGACCACAGCAAGCTGTACTTCGTGATCTGGACCACCACCGTCTGGACCCTGCCCGGCAACCTGGCCATCGCCCTGCACCCCGACGAGAGCTACGCCGTGGTCAAGGCGCCCAACGGCGAGATGTACATCATGGCCGAGGCACTGGTCGAGAAGGTCATGAAGATCGGCGGCTTCGACAGCTATGAGATCGTGGAGACGCACCCCGGCTCCTTCTTCGAGAACATGCTGGCCGACCATCCCTTCCTGCCCAAGACCTCCCGCCTGGTGCTGGCGGACTACGTGACCATGGACTCCGGTACCGGCTGCGTCCACACCGCACCCGGCTTCGGCGCCGACGACTATGTGACCTGCAAGCGCTACGGCATGGACATGGTGGTGCCCGTGGACGATCAGGGCAAGCACACCGCCTACGCCGGCAAGTACGAGGGCATGACCACCGATGCGTCCAACCCCGTCATCCTGCAGGATATGAAGGACAACGGCACTCTGTTCGCCAGCGAGGACATCGTCCACAGCTACCCCCACTGCTGGCGCTGCAAGCAGCCCATCATCTTCCGTGCCACCCCCCAGTGGTTCTGCTCCGTGGACAGCTTCAAGGACGAGGCCATCGCCGCCTGCGAGGACGTGCGCTGGGTGCCCGCCTGGGGCAAGGACCGTATGCGCTCCATGATCCTGGAGCGCACCGACTGGTGCATCAGCCGCCAGCGCCGCTGGGGCCTGCCGATCCCCGTGTTCTACTGCAAGGACTGCGGCAAGCCCGTCTGCACCCCCGAGAGCATCGAGGCCGTGGCCGGGCTGTTCGAGAAGGAGGGCTCCAACGCCTGGTTCGACAGAGACGCCGCCGACATCCTGCCCAAGGGCTTCACCTGCCCCCACTGCGGCAAGGCCGCCGGATTTGATAAGGAGACGGACACGCTGGACGGCTGGTTCGACTCCGGCTCCACCCACTTTGCCGCCATGGAGCGCGATCAGGGCTTCTGGCCTGCCACCATGTACATCGAGGGCCTGGATCAGTATCGCGGCTGGTTCCAGTCCTCCCTGCTGGTGGCCGTGGGCGCTCTGGGCCGCGGCGCACCGTTCAAGGAGTGCGTCACCCACGGCTGGACCGTGGACGGCGAGGGCAAGGCCATGCACAAGTCTCTGGGCAACGGCATGGATCCCGCCGAGATCTTCAACAAGTACGGCGCCGATCTGCTGCGTCTGTGGGCCGGCAGCTCCGACTACCATGTGGACGTCCGCTGCTCCGACGAGATCTTCAAGCAGCTGAGCCAGAACTACCTGAAGTTCCGCAACACCGCCAAGTTCTGCCTGGATAACCTGACCGGCTTCGACGCCGATCATCTGGTGGAGCCGGGCGAGATGCTGCCCCTGGACAAGTGGGCCATCACCCGCCTGAATGACCTGCTGACCAAGGCTTATGCCGCCTACGACAACTACGAGTTCCATGTGGTGTCCCACATGATCAACGACTTCTGCGTGGTGGACCTGAGCTCCTTCTACTTCGATATTCTCAAGGACCGCCTCTACTGCGACGAGGCCGAGGGCCTCTCCCGCCGCAGCGCCCAGACCGCCCTGTTCCTGATCCTGGACGCTATGACCCGCTTGTTTGCCCCCATCCTGGCCTTTACCTGCGATGAGATCTGGCTGGCCATGCCCCATCGCTCCTGCGATGACGCGCGCAACGTCCTGTTCAACGAGATGGTGCTGCCCTACAACGGCTACGCCCTCTCCGAGGACGAGATGGCCCGCTGGGCCCGTATCGCCGCCCTCCGCACCGCCGTCAACGGCGCGCTGGAGACCGCCCGTGCCGACAAGACCATCGGCAAGAGCCTGGAGGCTGAGGTGGACCTGACCGTTACGCCGGAGGATGGCTTCCTGGCATCCATGGACGCCGCCCAGGTGGCCGACCTGTTTATCGTCTCCCAGGTCCGCGTGGACGTGGACGCGGAGCAGAAGGTGGCCGTTCGCCCCGCCAACGGTGCCAAGTGCGCCCGCTGCTGGAAGGTCCTGCCCACCGTGGGCAGCGACAGCGAGCACCCCGACCTGTGCCCCCGCTGCGCCGCCGTGGTCAAAAAGCTCCCCGTCATCGAGTAAAAGACAAATAAAAAAGAAACCGCCCGGGGCGGTTTCTTTTTTACTCTTTTACCTGCTTCATGGACAGGCTGATGCGGTGCTTTTTCTCGTCCACGTCCAGCACCAGCACCTTCACGATGTCGCCCACGGCCACCACCTCGGAGGGGTGCTTGATGAACCTGCTGCACACCTGCGAGATGTGTACCAGCCCATCCTGATGCACGCCGATGTCCACGAATACGCCGAAGTCGATGACATTCCGTACCGTGCCGGTGAGCACCATGCCGGGCTTCAAGTCCTTCATGTCCAGCACATCGGTGCGGAGAATGGGCGCCGGCAGGTCGCTCCGCAGGTCACGTCCGGGCTTCATCAGCTCCTTCACCACGTCCCGCAGTGTGGGCACGCCCACGCCGATCTCTTCGGCTACCTTTGCCTCGCCCATGGCCTGCACCTTCCGCATCAATCCGTCCACCGCGCCCCGGCGCACGTCTTCGTCGCCGCAGCCGCACAGGGCCAGCAGCTTCTCCGCCGCCCCATAGCTCTCCGGGTGTACGCCGGTGTTGTCCAGCACGTTTTTGCTCTCCGGCACCCGCAAAAAGCCCGCGCACTGCTCATAGGCCTTGGGCCCCAGCTTCGGAACCTTCAAAAGGCGCTTCCGGTCCGGGAAGGCGCCGTTGGCCTCCCGGTACGCCACGATGTTCTTCGCCGTGGTGCCGTTCAGCCCGGATACATAGCCCAGCAGGCTGGCGCTGGCGGTGTTCAGGTCAACACCCACAGCGTTGACGCAGTCCTCCACCACGCCGCATAGTGCCTCGTCCAGCCGCTTTTGCGGCATATCGTGCTGGTACTGCCCCACGCCGATGGCCTTGGGGTCGATCTTCACCAGCTCCGCCAGCGGGTCCTGTAACCGCCGGGCGATGGAGATGGCCGAGCGCAGGTTCACGTCGTAGTCCGGGAACTCCTCCGCCGCCAGCTTGCCGGCGGAGTACACCGACGCGCCCGCCTCGTTGACGATCATATAGCTGACGCCCGGAAGGCCCCGCAGCATCTCCACCGTCATCTGCTCTGTCTCCCGGCTGGCGGTACCGTTGCCGATGGCGATGTGCGCCACGCCGTGTTTTTTGCACAGGGCCGTCAGCTTGGCGATGGCCTCCCGCTTCTGACGCTCACCGTAGGTGGGGTAGACCACCGTGGTGTCCAGCACCTTGCCGGTGCCGTCGATGACCGCTACCTTGCACCCGTGGGCATAGCCGGGGTCCAGCCCCATGGTCACGTGGCCCTTTACCGGCGGCTGGAGCAGCAGCGGCTTCAGGTTCAGCGCGAACTGTCCGATAGCGCCCTCGTTGGCGCTGTCCGTCAGGGCGGACCGCGCCTCGCGCTCCAGCGACGGATAGATCAGCCGGTCATAGGCGTCCTCACAGGCGGCCTTGATGAATTCCATGGCCGCCGAGCCGGGCTTTACCACCGCCCGCCGCAGTGCCGGCAGCGCGGCCTCCCGGTCCAGCAATACCGTGACGGAGAGCAGCCCCTCTTTTTCGCCCCGGTTGATGGCCAGGATCTGGTGCCCCGCCAGCTTGGGAATGGGCTGTTCAAAGTCGTAGTACAGTCGGTACACGCTGTCCTCCTCCGTGGCGGCAAGGCTTCTCAGCCGTCCCTGCCGCATCAGCAGGCCCCGCAGTGCCTTGCGGATGTCCGCGTCGTCGCTGATGATCTCCGCGATGATGTCGTTGGCGCCCTGCAATGCGTCGGCCGCGGTCTCCACGCCCTTCTCCGGATCGATGTACGCCTGTGCGGCCGCCTCCGGCGCGGGACAGTCCTTCTCCTGCGCCAGCAGCAGCTGCGCCAGGGGCTCCAGCCCCTTCTCCCGGGCCACCGTGGCCCGGGTGCGCCGCTTTTGCTTGTAGGGGCGGTACAGGTCCTCCACCTCCGCCAGCGTGGCGGCATTGTCGATGGCCGCCGTCAGTGCTTCGGTCAGCTTGCCCTGTCCCTCGATGGCGGACTTGACCTCCTGCCGCCGCTTGTCCAGGTTCCGCAGGTATTGCAGCCGGTCCTCCAGCTTTCGCAGGGTGGTGTCGTCCATGGAGCCGTGCTGTTCCTTGCGGTAGCGGGCGATGAACGGAATGGTGCTGCCCTCGTCCAGCAGGGCGATAACGTTTTCCACGTACTGGACCGGCTGGCCCAGCTCCGATGCCAATATCTGTGCGATGCTCTGCATATGTGCTCCTTTCAGAAAGCTGTGCCCGCGCACGGCGCGGGCACAGACGCTTATTTACTTGTGATACAGGCTCTTGACCTCATATTTCGCCTCGCAGCTGACGTTGATGCCCAGCCGCTTATACAGCTTGGCGTCCTCCTCGGAGATGATGACCGAGAAGTGGGCCTCGCAGCCCCGCAGGTTCTTCAGCTGCGCCTGCACCATGGCCGCCAGGGGGTTCGTCAGGCCGGAGATCGCCAGCGCGATCAGCACCTCATCCGAGTGCAGCCGGGGGTTTCGGTGGCCCAGGCAGCCGGTCTTCATGGCGCTGATAGGTTCGATCACCGACGAGGGGATCAGGTCCAGCTTGTGGTCAATGCCCGCCATCTTCTTCAGCGCGTTCAGCAGCAGCGCCGCCGACGCGCCCAGCAGGGGGGAGGTCCGCCCGGTCACCACGCTGCCGTCCGGCAGCACCATGGCGCCCGCCGGTTTGCCGGTGGCCTCCGCCTTTTCCAGCGAGGCCGCCACCGCCGGGCAGATGTCCGGCGTCACGCCGGCCTGCTGCATCACCAGCTCCAGCTTCCGCACCACGCACTCGTCCGCCTGCCCCTTGGCCCGATCTACGCATCCGGTATAGTACCGGCGCAGGATCTCCATGCGGCTGGCCTCCTGGCACACCGCGTCATCCACGATAGCGAAGCCCGCCATGTTCACGCCCATGTCCGTGGGGGACTTGTAGGGGCACTCGCCCTGGATCATCCGGAACATGGCCGCCAGCACCGGGAAGATCTCCACGTCCCGGTTGTAATTCACCGTGGTCTTACCATAGGCCTCCAGGTGGAACGGGTCGATCATGTTCACGTCGTTCAGGTCCGCCGTGGCCGCCTCATAGGCCAGGTTCACCGGGTGCTTCAGCGGCAGGTTCCAGATGGGGAACGTCTCGTACTTGGCGTAGCCCGCCCGGATGCCCCGCCGGTTGTCGTGGTACAGCTGGCTCAGGCAGGTGGCCATCTTGCCGCTGCCGGGGCCGGGGGCCGTCACCACGATCAGCGGCCGCGTTGTTTCGATATATTCGTTCTTGCCCAGGCCCTCGTCGGACACGATGTGCGCCACGTCCGAGGGATACCCGGCGATGGGATAGTGCTTATAGCTCTTCACGCCAAGGGCGCTCAGCCGCTTGATAAAGGCGTCCGCCGCCGGCTGGCCGGCGTACTGGGTGATGACCACGCTGCCCACATAGAAGCCCAGCCCCCGGAATACGTCGATCAGCCGCAGCACGTCCACGTCGTAGCTGATGCCCAGGTCGCCGCGCATCTTGTTCTTCTCAATGTCCCCGGCGCAGATGGCCACCACGATCTCCACGTCGTCCTTCAGCGTCTGCAGCATCCGTATCTTGCTGTCCGGCTGGAACCCCGGCAGCACACGGGAGGCGTGATAGTCGTCAAACAGCTTGCCGCCGAACTCCAGATACAGCTTGCCGCCGAACTGGGCGCGCCGCGCCGTGATGTGCTCCGCCTGTAATTGCAGGTACTTTTCGTTGTCAAATCCGATCTTCACCCTGATCCACCTCTGTCTCTCCAAAATATCGTCTGCTATTATACAATATCTTGTGGGGCAGGGAAAGAAGAAATCACAACTTTCCCGGGGGAAAATGTGACGAACTTTGACTGTGTTTTTTGGCAAAACCCACCGTTGCTTTTTGCTTCCGGCGGGGGTATACTAAAAATTACCCCCATTTTGCAGGAGGAGTGTCTATGCGTTTTCACGTTGTCTGGCGCAAGAGCCATGAGCCGGAGGAGGCCTATCGCGACTTCTTCGAGACAAACGATATTTACGAGGCCAAGGATTTCGCCATGCGCCTGGCCTTTGACGAGACGAACTGCGTCTACGTCCGCGACGAGAAGCGGGACGAGATCGTCCGCGACTTCGACGCGGAGATCTACCGCTGAAGCTCATAAACCAACTGCCTCCGGCCATACTAAGGCCGGAGGTGATTTTTATGCCCAAACGCAAGCGCAGCCGGGAGGGCTTTCCCTATGACGCTACACCGGACGTCCACCACTTTCCCGGCGTACCGCGCAGCAGCTTCGACCTGGTGAATATGTACGGCACCTATAATATTCAGCCCACGTCTGACACGGAGAACACCTTTCCCCTCATCGCCCCCGGCCTGCCCAAGGCCTACCGGAACATGAAGCTGGACAAACACGACCTGGAGCCGTGAACCGCAGAAAGCCGCATGGCGCGAGCGCGCCATGCGGCTTTCCCATATTGCCATGACGAGGTTCCAAAGAAAACGCAACATTGTCCCGGAAAAATCCGGAAAGATTTAATCATTTAAAGTGCGGCTCGGTACAATGCACAAATAATTGTTATTTCTTTGGCAATTCGCATAATTGACGCAAATTTCACAAACCCGTATAATATAAGTAAACTGGTAAGACCAGTGTGGCGCGCAGTATCTCCGCACCGCGGGAGAGGGTATTTCTGCCCGATCGCACAGAATATGGAGGACCCCATGTACACCTTAGGTATCGACATCGGCAGCACCACTTCCAAGTGCGCCGTTCTTAAAGACGGAAAAGAGCTGGTGGCCCACAGCCTCCAAACCGGCGGCCTGGGCACCGGCGGGCCGGAGGAGGCGCTGGCGCAGCTGTGGCAGACCAGCGGCCTGACCCGGGCCGATATGGCCTGTGCCTTTGTCACCGGCTACGGCCGCAAAAACTACCAGGGCGCCGACGGCGAGATCAGTGAGCTGACGGCCCACGCCCTGGGCGGGCGCTTCGTGTTCCCGGACCTGCGTACCGTCATCGACATCGGCGGCCAGGACGCCAAGGTCATCGCCCTGTCGCCCTCCGGCAAGATGGTGAACTTCGTCATGAACGATAAGTGCGCCGCCGGTACGGGGCGGTTTCTGGATGTGATGGCCTCTATCCTCCGTCTGGACGTGGACGATCTGGATGCCGAGGCCGCCAAGGCCGCGGCCCCCGCCGCTATCTCCAGCACCTGCACCGTGTTTGCCGAGAGCGAGGTCATCAGTCAGCTGGCTAACGGCGTCAAGCGCCCCGACCTGGTGGCGGGTATCTGCCGCAGCGTGGCCAGCCGCGTGGCGGCCCTGGCCCGGCGGGCGGGCGTCACGGAGCAGGTCTGTCTCTCCGGCGGTGTGGCCCGGAACGACGCGGTGCGGCAGGCGCTCAGCGACGAGCTGAACGTCCCCGTCAGTGTGGACCCGCTGGCCCAGTATTTCGGCGCCATCGGCGCGGCCCTGTGGGCATATAAGCAGACGACATGAATAAGCAGAAATATGTTTCGATAAAAGCTGTGAGGAGGAACTGAAATGGCAGAAGAAGTGAAGAAGGTGCCTAAGCCGGTGGATCCCAATTCCGCCAAGTACAAGCTGGGCAAGATCGCGGCGGACGCCTATGTGGATGCCATCGAGGCCAAGAAGCGCGGCGAGAAGGTGGCTTGGGTCTCCAGCAACTTCCCTGTGGAGATCCCGGAGACTATGGGCATCGCCACCGTGTATCCCGAGAACCAGGCCGCCGGCATCGCCGCCCGCGGCGCGGGCACGAGAATGTGCGAGGTGGCGGAGTCCGAGGGCTACTCCAACGACATCTGCGCCTACGCCCGCGTGTCGCTGGCCTACGCCAAGCTGAAGTCCTGTCCCGAGCAGGACGTGGCCATGCCCGACGTACTGCTGTGCTGCAGCAACATCTGCTCCTGCATGATCAAGTGGTACGAGAACCTGGCCCGTGAGCTGAATATCCCCATGATCCTGCTGGATATCCCCTTCAATCCCGACTATGAGGTGTCCGACGCCGAGGTGGCCTACGTTACCGGTCAGTTCTGGGACGCCGTACGTCAGCTGGAGGAGATCACCGGCAAGAAGTGGTCCGACGAGAAGTTCAAGGAGGTCACCGGCTTCAGCTGCCGCTCCAGCCGCGCATGGCTGGCGGCCACCGGCTGCGCCAGGTATGTGCCCTCCCCCTTCAACGGCTTCGACCTGCTGAACCACATGGCCGTCATGGTCACGGCCCGGGGCAAGTCCACCGCCGCCGACGCCATGGAGACGCTGCTGAAGGAGTATGAGGACAACCACAAGAACGGTACCTCCACCTTCCGCACGGAGGAGAAGTACCGCATCATGTTTGAGGGCATCGCCTGCTGGCCCTACCTCCGCGCCACCAGCACCGGCCTGAAGTCCCGTGGCATCAACATGGTCACCACCATCTACGCCGACGCCTTCGGCTTCGACTACAACACCTTCGACGAGATGATCCGCGCCTACTGCAAGGTGCCCAACGCCATCAATTTGGAGATGAGCCGCGACAAGCGCATCAAGCTCTGCAAGGACAACCACGTGGAGGGTATGCTGGTGCATACCAACCGCTCCTGCAAGCTGTGGAGCGGCTTCATGTACGAGATGAGCCGCCAGATCGGCGCGGCCTGCAATATCCCCGTGGTCAGCTTCGACGGCGATCAGGCCGACCCCCGCAACTTCTCCGAGGCCCAGTACGACACCCGTGTGCAGGGTCTGACGGAGATCATGGAAGCCAACAAGGCTGCGAAAGGAGTGTAAGGCATGAACGACATCCTCAACAAGCTGCATGAGGTGGCAGCCTCTCCCCGCGCGCAGATGGACGGCTATCTGTCCCAGGGCAAAAAGATCGTCCTGTGCGCTCCTGTTTACACTCCCGAGGAGCTTATCCACGCCATGGGCTTCGTGCCTATGGGAGCCTGGGGCGGCGATGTAGCGCTGAACCGCGCCAAGGAATACTGTCCCGCCTTCCTGTGCGCCATTGTCCAGTCCCTGCTGGAGCTGGGCATCAACGGTGCCTACAAGGGCGCGTCCGCTATCGTCATCCCCTCCCTGTGCGATACCCTCAAGACCGTGGGCGAGAACTGGAAGTACGCCGTGCCGTCCATCCCCTTCATCCCCATGACCTATCCCCAGAACCGCAAGCCCGCCTACGGCGTGGCCTATACCAAGGCCGGCTATGAGCGCGTGATCCGCGACCTGGAGAAGCTGGGCGGTGCCTTCTCCGAGGAGAAGCTGCTCGCCTCCATCAAGATCTACAACCGCCACAACGCCGCCATGCGGAAGATAGACGAGCTGCTGGCCGTTCACCCGGAGATCACCGCCGCCCAGCGCAGCGACATCTTCAAGAGCGCCTTCTTCATGACCAAGGAGGAGCACACGGAGCTGGTGGAGGCGCTCATTGAGAAGCTGGAAGCCCAGACTCCCGCCGCGGAGAAGCTGCCCATCGTCATCTCCGGCATCCTGACGGACGCCCCGGCGCTGAACGCCATTCTGGACGAAATGGGTCTGCACATCGTGGCCGACGACGTGGCCGCCCAGTCCCGCCAGTACCGCACCGACGCTCCCGAGCGTGCCGACGCCCTCAACGCGCTGGCCGAGAAGTTCGCCGCCATGGGCAACTGCTCCGTGCTGTACGATCAGGAGAAGAACCGGGTGAAGTGGATCGTGGACACCGCCAAGGCCCGGAACGCCAAGGGCGTGCTGGTGGTGCTGACCAAGTTCTGCGACCCGGAGGAGTTCGACTATGTGATGATCAAGAAGGCCTGCGAGGCCGCCGACCTGCCCCTGACGCTGGTGGAGGTGGACCGTCAGATGGTGCGGTTTGAGCAGGTGCGAACCAACCTCGAGACCTTCCGCGACCTGCTGAAAATGTAAGCAACACACCATTTATTAACATACATGGAGGAACGATATGAGTGAAGTAAAGCGTCCCCTCGAGGGCGTAAAGGTGCTGGAGCTGGCCACCTTTATCGCCGCCCCCTGCTGCGCCCGCTTTCTGGCGGATCTGGGCGCCGAGGTCATCAAGGTCGAAGCCCCCGCCGGCGACCCCCTGCGCTACACCGCTGTCAACGAGGGCCGTCCCCAGGACCAGAAGGAGAACACCTCCTATGATCTGGAGAACGCCGGCAAGACCTGCGTCTGCCTGAACACCAAGACCCCCGCCGGCCGTGAGGCGCTGGAGAAGCTCATCGCCGAGGCGGATATCTTCATCACCAACTGGCGGCAGAACCCTCTGAAAAAGGCCGGTCTGGACTATGAGACGCTCCACGCCAAGTACCCCAGGCTGGTGTACGGCTTCGTCTCCGGCTACGGCGAGAAGGGCCCCGACAAGGACCTACCCGGCTTCGACTTCACCGCTTTCTTTGCCCGCGGTGGTATCCTGGGCACCCTGTTCGATAAGGACGCCCTGCCCATGCTGACCATCGCCGGCTTCGGCGACCATCAGGTGGGTATGTACCTGGCCTCCGGCGTGCTGGCGGCCCTGTACCGCGCCCGCGAGACGGGCATCGGCGACCGCGTGGTGGTCTCCTTGTTCCACAGTGCCATCTGGGATGTCTCCCTGCTGCTGCAGGCCAGCCAGTACGGCGACCCCACCACCCAGTACCCCCTGTCCCGCCGCACCCTGCCCAATCCCCTGGTGGTGGCCCACAAGACCAAGGACAACAAGTGGCTCCAGATCGCCATGCCCCAGTACAACCGCCACTATCCCATCTTTATGAGCGCCATCGGCCACCCCGAGCTGGCCGAGGATCCCCGTTACTATCCCCAGACCAACCTGCAGGCCAACATCGAGGAGTTCTACGACTTCCTGGTGGCCGAGATGGCCAGCCGCACCCTGGATGAGTGGTGCAAGCTGATGGACGCCAACGATCTGCCCTACGCCGTGGCCCAGACCTGGGATCAGCTGCTGGTGGATAAGCAGGCATGGGCCTCCGGCTGCTTCTACGAGATGGAATATTCCAACGGCAATAAACGCACCATGGTCCGGCCTCCCGTTATCTTCGAGGAGACGGAGCTGCCTCCCTACAACCGCGGTCCGTACCTGGGCGAGCAGACCGAGCTGGTGCTGAAGAACCTGGGCTACACCGACGAGCAGGTGGCCGCCATGATAGCCGCCGGCGAGGCGGTGCCCATGGATCCTTCCCTGAAAGACTGACGGCGGCATCTTTTCCGCCCTGCCATCGTCAAACCGTCTCGACGTACACACGGTACGCCATCGCCGGTTTGCCATCGGCAGAACGAAAAATCTCTCCGCCGTAGGCGGAGCGCGACGAACACGAACACCCCGGCGACTTGAGGAGAAGCAAACTATAAGGGCGCGGCGCGTTGAGGAGCGCGCCGCCGCCCCCCGGAATGTGAAGGAGAAGAATCATGAAGATCGCTGCTTACGAAGTACGTCCCGACGAGAAGCCCGTCATCGAGGGCCTGTGCAAGAAATACGGTATCGAGCTGATCTCCACCCCCGCAAATCTGGATAAGACCACCGCCCATATGGCCGCCGGCTGCGACGGTGTTACCACCCTGGGCCAGAGCGACTATTCCAACGCCGTTCTGGACGAGCTGAAGGGCTATGGCGTGCAGGTGCTGGCCAGCCGCTGTGTGGGCTATAACCACATGAACTGCGACTACGCCCGTTCCCTGGGCTTCCGCCTGTGCAACGGCGCTTACGCGCCCAACGGCGTGGCGGAATACACCGTTATGGCCATCCTGATGTGCATCCGCAAGTTCAAGAAGGCGCTGTACAACACCAACGACAACGACTTCACCCTGAAGGGCAAGATGGGCCGCGAGCTGCGTACCATGACCGTGGGTGTCATGGGCACCGGCAAGATCGGCTTCACCATCATCAAGTGCCTCAGCGGCTTCGGCTGCCGTATCATCGCCAACGATGTCTATGAGAACGACGCCGTCCGTGCGTACGCCGAGTATGTGGATCTGGACACCCTGTACCGTGAGTCCGACATCATCACCATCCACACCCCGCTGCTGCCGGAGACCACCGGCATGATCGACCGCGAGGCCATCGCCAAGATGAAGGACGGCGTGGTGTTCATCGACAACGCCCGGGGCGAGCTGATGGATATCGATGCCGTCACCGAGGCGGTGGAGTCCGGCAAGTTCGGCGCGCTGTTCATGGATGCCTTCCCCGGCGAGACCGGCATCATCCACGTTCCCCACGATGAGGACATCATCCGTACCCCCGGTATGCCCTACTTCAAGCTGAAGTACCTGCGCTCCTTCGTCAACGTCTACCACACGCCCCACATGGCCTTCTTCACCGAGGAGGCCGCGGAGCAGATGGCCGAGTGCGGCGTCAACAGCATCTATGAGATTTTGACAGAGGGTAAGTCCAAGCACGAGATCCCCTGCTGAGCAGAGCAGTGACCCATACTTTAACAGGAGGAAAACTATGATTTTCGACGCAAAGCATGAAATGATCCGCAAGCTGGTCCGCCAGTTTGCCGAGACCGAGCTCACCACCGAGGTCCTTGACAAGGTGGAGGCGACCGGCGAGTTTCCCGAGGAGATCGTGGACAAGATGGCCAAGTGCGGTTTCCTTGGCCTGAAGATCCCCCGCGAGTACGGCGGTGCCGGTGCCGATACCCTGGCCTATGTCATCATGATCGAGGAGATCGCCCGTGTCTCTGCTGTGGCCAGCCTGTACGCCAATACCCCCAACTCTCTGGGCGGCGGCCCCCTGATGCAGGCGGGCACCCCCGAGCAGCTGGAGAAGTATCTCCGTCCCTCCGTGGAGAACAAGGTGAAGATCGTCTTCGGCCTCACCGAGCCGGGCGCCGGCTCCGACGCCAGCAGCATGGTCACCACCGCCGTGAAGGATGGCGACGACTACATCCTCAACGGCCGTAAGTGCTTTATCTCCGGCGCGCCCCTGGCCGACTACTGCATCGTCTACGCCAAGACCGACATGAGCCGCGGCAATAAGGGTATCTCCGCCTTTATCGTGGACATGAAGGCCCCCGGCGTCTCCTGCGGCAAGCACGAGGCCAAGATGGGCCTGGTGGGCTACGCCACCTCCGACGTGGTGCTGGAGGACGTCCGCGTCCACAAGAGCGATATGCTGGGTAAGGAGAACATGGGCTTTATCAACGCCATGAAGACGCTGGACGGCGGCCGCCTGGGTGTGTCCGCCCAGTCCATCGGTCTGGCCCAGGGCTGCCTGGACGAGGCCATCAAATACTCCAAGGAGCGCGTTCAGTTCGGCAAGCCCATCTGCAAGAACCAGGCCATCGCCTTCATGCTGGCAGATATGGCAACCAAGCTGACCGCCGCCAAGGAGCTGGTCTATATGGCCGCCCAGATGAAGGACAGAAACGACCCCAACGCCTCCATGTACTGCTCCATGGCCAAGTACTTCGCCTCCGAGACGTGCAACGAGATCGCCGCCAAGGCCGTGCAGATCCACGGCGGCTACGGGTACATCAAGGAGTACCCCGTCGAGCGTAAGTACCGCGACTGCCGCGTGTTCACCATCTACGAGGGGACCTCTCAGGTCCAGCAGATGGTCATCTCCGGCAATTTGCTGAAGTAATGCGGAAAGGAGCAAGAATAGAATGAAGCTTATCGTATGTGTCAAGCAGGTGCCCGACACCTCCGGCAAGGTCGCCGTCAACGCCGACGGCACGCTGGACCGCGCCTCCATGCAGACCATCATCAACCCCGACGATATGAACGCCGTCGAGGCCGCCCTGGCCCTGAAGGACCAGCTGGGCTGCCCCGTTATCGCCGTGTCCATGGGCCCCCCTCCCGCCGCCGGTATGCTGCTGGAGCTGAAGGCCATGGGCGTGGACAAGACCGTGCTGGTGTCCGCCCGTGAGTTCGGCGGTTCCGATACCTTCGCCACCTCCCAGATTTTGGCCGCCGCCATCAAGAACCTGGGCGTGGACGAGGATGACATCATCTTCTGCGGCCGTCAGGCCATCGACGGCGACACCGCCCAGGTGGGCCCCCAGATCGCCGAAAAGCTGGAGATCCCCCAGGTGTCCTATGTGGCCGACATCAGGAAGGACGGCGACACCCTCACCGTCCGCCGTATGCTGGAGGACGGCTATATGACCGTGCAGGTGCAGACCCCCTGCCTGCTCACCTGCATCAAGGAGCTGAACACCCCCCGCTACATGACCATCCGGGGCATCCTGGACTGCGACGCCGAGCCCGTCACCGTGCTGGATTACAACGCGCTGAAGGACGATCCCCTCATCGAGGTGGACACCATCGGTCTGAAGGGCTCTCCCACCAATATCTACAAGAGCTTTACGCCTCCCCGCAAGGGCAGCGGCATGATGCTGGAGGGCAGCGGCAGGGAGACCGTGGAGCGGCTGTTCGGCATCCTGTCCGCCAAGCACATCATCTGAGAAGGGAGAAACGATATGTCTACTTTTATGAATACCGATCCCAAGGCCTTCTCCGGCGTGTGGGTCTTTTGCGAGCAGCGGCAGGGCAAGATGATGCCCACCACCTTTGAGCTGATCTCCGAGGGGCGCAAGCTGGCCGACGAGCTGGGTGTGCAGCTCAGCGGTATCCTGCTGGGCGACAGCGTGGACAACATCGCCGCGGAGCTGGGCGGCTACGGCGCGGATAAGGTCTACGTCTACAACAGCCCTCTGCTGAAGGACTACACCACCGACGCCTATACCAAGGTCATCACCGACGCGGTGCACGAGTTCAAGCCCGAGATCATGCTGTTCGGCGCCAGCCATATCGGCCGCGACCTGGCGCCCCGCTGCGCCGCCCGTCTCCACACCGGCCTGTGCGCCGACTGCACCCATCTGGACGTGGACCTGAACGGCTACATCAACTTCCTCCGCACCGGATCCTCTCTGGACGTGGACAGCATGAACTTCGAGACGAAGCTCTTTGACGTGAACACCAACCTGAAGATGACCCGTCCCGCCTTCGGCGGACACCTGATGGCCACCATCGTCTGCCCACGCTTCCGCCCTGCCATGGCCACCGTGCGCCCCGGCGTGATGAAGAAGCGCGAGTTTGACGAGAACGGCGCGAGCAAGGTGGAGCTCATCCACCCCGCCTTTACCCTCACCGAGGCCAACATCCACACCAAGGTGCTGGAGATCGTCAAGGCCGCCCGCGCCATGGTGGACCTGACCGGCGCTGAGGTGGTGGTCTCCGTGGGCCGCGGCATCGCCAAGGACGTGGAGAAGGGCATCGCCCTGGCCGAGGAGCTGGCCGCCCTCATGGGCGGCGTGGTGGGCGCGTCCCGCGCCGTGGTGGACGCCGGCTGGATGACCGCCGACCATCAGGTGGGACAGACCGGCAAGACCGTCCATCCCCGCATCTATGTGGCCCTGGGCATCTCCGGTGCCATCCAGCACAAGGCCGGCATGCAGGACTCCGAGTGCATCATCGCCGTCAACAAGAGCGACGTGGCCCCCATCTTCGAGGTGGCGGACTACGGCATCTGCGGCGACCTGTTCAAGGTGGTCCCCATGATGATCGAGGAAATGAAAGCCCTGAAGAAGTAATATCCCCCTCCCCACAGCGGGAAAGCCCGAAGGCGCCGTCCTCCGGGCTTTCCTGCATCCTGCCCTTGCTATTTTCCCCGGGATGCGCTATACTGTCCGGGTATTTTCTGTGAAAGGAGGCCCTTCCATGCCGGAAGCCGTACATATCCCCTGGCAGCCCATCGGCGGCGGGCGGGCCAGCGAGGCCATCTATGACCAGCTGCGGGAGCTTATCACCTCCGGAGTGCTGAAGCCCGGCGACCGCCTGCCCTCCGAGCGTGCCATGATGGAGCAGCTCCACCGTTCCCGTCCCACCATCCGCGAGGCCCTGCGTATGCTGGAGCAGGGCGGCTATGTGGCCTCCACCCACGGTGCCAGCGGCGCCGTGGTGCAGGAGCTGACCATCGACGGCGTGGAGCAGCCGCTGTCGGCCATGCTCCAGCTGAACCAGATCTCTCTGGAGGAGCTGGGCGAGTACCGCGCCGTCAACGACGGCACCATCGCCGGCTGGGCGGCCCGGCGCCGCACCGACGAGGATCTGGCGGCGCTGGACAGCTGTCTCACGGCGGCGGAGCAGGCCCTGGGCGACTACCGCCGCTTTGCTGAGCTGGACGTCCGTTTCCACAGTCTGCTCTCCCGCGCCACCGGCAACCAGGTGGCCATGATCGTCACCGATGTCCTGGGCCAGGTGGAGCAGCACACCCTGTTGAAAAAGATGGAGACGCTGAACGACGGCGCGTGTCTGGCCCTGGAACGCCGTATTCTGGCGCGCCACCGGGAGATACTGAGCGCTATCCACCGGCAGGATGACGCGGCCGCCAAACAGGCCATGCGTGAGCACACCCGCGCCGCCGCCACTGATCTGAAGGTCTGACCCCCAAAGCCTTCCCCCTGGGGGTGGTTTCAAAAGGAGGGGGCCGGAGCCCCCTCCTTTGTCGTTTCAAGGGGATAGGATCCTTAAGGAAAGGGGGAAATTCGAAATCCCCCTTTCCTTAAGTGGCGTTCTTTGGCTGCTTTCTTTCGACACGAAAAGAAAGCAGCTCGCGCCCGCAGGCGCGAAATCCTCCCTGCTGCCGCGCAGCGGCGTAGAACTCCCCGTCCCGCCGCAGGCGGCATTTTCTCCGCCCCAACTTCCATTTCCTGCCAAATTTTCCTGTTTTTATTCCCGGTAACAGAAAAATGTGTAAAATTTCCATAAAAAGGCTGGACAAACGGTGTAACTGTGCTATAATTTGACTATCCGCAGAGGTACCTCTGCATTTGCGTTTTAATAACCATTAAAACGAGCGCACCTGCGGAAATCTACTACCATAAGGGGAATGAACAATGAAAAAAGCATTAGCAACCATTTTGGCCCTGGTCATGGCCCTGGCACTGTGCAGCGTGAGCTGGGCGGCGGAGCCGACAAGCGTAAATAGTGCGGAGGAATTGAAAACAGCGATTGCAACCGGCGGCGAGATCAAACTGGCCGCAGATATTACGCTGACTTCTACACTCAATCTTGCAAAGGACGTTACTATTGACGGCCAGGGCATGTATACCATTAAGGCGGCTGACAACTTTACTTCCGGCAGCGATAATAAGACCGCCTGTGTTTTGTATGTTTCCGCCATGGTCACATTAAAAGATGTTACCGTGAACGGCAACGAAAAGTGCCGTGTGATTTTCTGCGACAAGGGCAAGCTGACCATTGATGGTGCGACCATCACGAACGGCAAGGCTCCCAATTTCATCGGCGGTGTTTATATGACCAGCAGCGCGTCGTTTGAGATGAACTCCGGCAGTATCGTCGGCAACAAAAACGTTGAAAATTATCAGAACGACAATTATTTACAGTACAGTTCCGATCTGTGGATCGGTGCCAATGCCACCGGTGCACTGACTGCGATCAACGGCGGTACCATCGGCAATGTGTTTGTGAATTCCAATGCGTATTCTGCCAGCAACCCCGGTAGCTTTACGATGAATGGCGGTACGGTTACCAATCTCTATGTGGAGCATGATGCGAATTACGGCGCAAAGTTTAAATACACCGACGGTACCATTGAGCATCTGTATCTCTCCAAAGAAAACGGAAACGGCCAGTCCATCGAAGTGACACCGGTCAAGGGTACAGACTATAGCGGAGGTGTCAGCGAGGAGCAGATGGTTACTGTTACTCTGAATTATAACGATAACCAGGCTACCCCGGCAAAAGCACTTAAGGTGGCGAAAGACAGCACCATTACCCTGCCTACCCCCACCCGCAGCGGGTATACCTTCGCAGGCTGGTATGATGGTACCACAAAGGTGGATGCTGAATACAAAGCTGAGAATAACATTACTCTCACCGCCAAGTGGACATCCACTTCCTCCGGCGGCTATTACTACTACCAGCCCACCACCGACACCAAGACCACCGACACCAAGGGCAGCCCCAAGACCTTCGACGCGGGCATTGCTCTGTATGTCGGCATGGCGCTGACCTCCGCCGCCGGCGTGGCGTTTGTGGGCAAAAAGCGCGAGGACTGACACCGTTTTCCGCGGTGTCTTACCCCGGCGCCGTGTGAAATAACAGAAAAGGCACCCCGTCAGGGGTGCCTTTTCTCATGCCTCAAAATAGGCTTCTGCCTGCTGAATATTCCGCTGTATCTCCTGCCGCAGCGCCTCCAGCGTGTCG
>ULRJ01052392.1_pt1 | contig 24034 bp, 20 predicted proteins | sample 1955321 | NCBI WGS metagenome assembly ULRJ01 (sample SAMEA4835679, study PRJEB28245) | human gut metagenome | biome: gut microbiome; material: fecal sample | place: Denmark | collected 2008 | reverse complement strand
ACGGTAGCCACTTATGCCAATGTGCATGACGAACTGCGGAAGATCTATGCGAAAACCGCGGATGCAAAAAATAAAAAATATAAGGCGGGAGATTTTTCTTACAATACCGGAAAACTAAGATGCCCGGTCTGCGACGGTACCGGACAGATCAGCCTGGACGTACAGTTCCTGCCGGATGTGGATGTGCCCTGCCCGGAGTGCGGCGGTTCCCGCTATGCCAGAGAGGCATGGGACATCTGCTATGCGAACAAACGGGGGAAACGTTATTCTCTGCCGCAGATGATGGAGATGGATGTAACGGCGGCATTGCAGGCGACAGAGGATTGGAAAGTCGTGCATCAGCGTCTGGAAGTACTGAAAAATCTAGGACTGGGATATTTAACATTAGGCGAAGAGACACCAAGCCTCTCCGGCGGGGAGGCTCAGCGGTTGAAGCTTGCCAGCGAAATGGGAAGAGGACAGTCGGATTCCGTATTTGTATTCGACGAACCGACGATCGGACTGCATCCGTTAGATGTACAGACTCTGTTGCAGGTATTTCAGGCGCTGATAGACAATGGGGCAACGGTACTTGTCATTGAACATGATCTGGATGTGATCCGCAATGCCGATTACATCATTGATATGGGACCCGGTGGTGGAGAAGACGGCGGCAGAGTTGTCGCTGTGGGAACTCCGGAGCAGATCAGGGCAAATGCCGACAGCATTACGGGAAAATATCTGTGATTAAAGACAGCGATGTGTGCGTGAGCGCCCATCGCTGTCTTTCCTTATGCCTATGCGCGGCTCATTGCTCGCGTAATTTCCACTACAATTTCCCCAGTTTGATTTTGACATACGTATAGTGACTATGATACACTGAATAAGAAAAAAGTGGGATAGTCTGCTTTGGTGAAAATAGGAACTTAGGACAAGAAAAGGTTAAGGGAGCGAAATACCTTGGATAAGAGTGAATATAAATTAAGAGCGGAAGAAATCAAAGACCTGATCAGCCGGGGAGAATATGCACAGGCTGCTGAAATTGCCGACACGATTGACTGGCGTCGTGTAAAAAGTGTCATGATGCTGTGTACGATCAGTGATCTCTATAAGATCAATCGCAGATATGAGGATGCCAGAGATATGTTGCTTCTGGCATATGAACGTCGTCCCGGCGGAAGGACCATCTGCTATTCCCTGTGCGAACTTTCCATTAAAATGGAAGAATACGTACAGGCGATAGAATATTATAAGGAATTCGTACAGGTGGCGCCCAAGGATTCGGGAAGATATATTCTGCAGTATAAATTGTACGAGGCGCAGGACGTGAGCCTTGAAGAACGAATCTCAGTTTTGGAAGAACTGAAGAAGAGAGATTACAGGGAAAAATGGGCATATGAACTGGCATACCTGTATCACAGAGTGGGACTGGCAGCCAGATGTGTAGAGGAATGTGATGAACTGATCCTTTGGTTCGGCGAAGGGAAATATGTGATTAAGGCGATGGAACTGAAAATGCTCCATCAGCCGTTGACACCGGAGCAGCAGGAAAAATACGATCATCGGTTCGATGCGCCCGGAAGCTTTATCCCGTCGCAGAACTCTGTGCAGGATAACGGGTATAGCGGGAATCAGGGTTATGATCAGGGTTACGCCCAGGACGGAAGCTATGATCAGGGTCAGGGGTATGATCAGAATTATACTCAGGATTATTCCCAGAATGGGAACTATGACCAAAGCCAGGGGCATGCGCAGGACTATCCTCAGGACGGAAACTACGATCAGAATCAGGGCTATGTTCAGGAGGATAACTATGACCAGGTATCCGGAGATACCCAGGTCTATGAACCCATGCAGCAACCGGCGCAGGAGACCTCCGCACAGCCGGAGCAGGATGATTTCGATATTCATGTGAAGACCATGGATGTGGGTCAGTATAATACCATCAATCTGCAGGCAGAACTTGCAGCGGGACTTCGTGAAGTCCTCGGTGAGGAGCCAAAAAAAGATACCGCGAAAGCTACAGCGGACTCCATTACCCGTTCTATCGTAGCACCTATGATGGATTCCGATACAGAATCTCTGGATTATCCGGAGATTGCAGAGGTCAGTGAGGATGATCTGGAGCCGGAGACCGAGCAGATCGAAGGTTCCGAGGTGTTCTTTGGTGAGACCGGAGAGATCGGTGATCTGTCTCAGGTTCCTGAGGTAGAGACCGAGGAGATCCTGCCGGAGGAACCGGCATCTCTTAAGAGACAGGATGTTGTGCCGGAATTATCGGAAGCACAAGTGGAGCCGGAAGCAGAGCCGAAGGCGCCTGTGGAGACAGAGAGCAAGCCGGAAAGCTCTGTCGAAGAGATTCACGAAATGCATGAAGTGACCGTACCGGTGGAACCTCCCAAGGAGCTGGCGAATGTACTGGCACAGGAATCCGACGGTCAGATCAGCCTGGTAATGCCCGAGGCGGAAAGCATCGAGAAGCAGATTACCGGTCAGATGAATATTGAAGACATTCTGGCAGAGTGGGAACGCAAAAAGAAAGAAAACCTCGAAAAGAGAGAAGAAGAAGTCCGCCAGCATGTATTGCAGCAGACCGGTGCCATGTTCACGGAATTTGAACAGGCAGTAAGAGATGGACTGTTAGAGAAACTGGAAAAAGAAAAAGCAGCGGATGCTGATGTGGTTACGGACACAGATGAAGTTGAAGAGCTGGAACCGGAACCTGCTGATACGGATATCGTTGACGCTGAAGAGGTAGAAGAACTTGAAGAGGAACCTGCTGTGGCGGAATATGAGGAAGAACCCGCAATAGAGGAACCGGAAGCTGTTGCCAATATGGAAGTGACGCAGGAACCTGTGGCAGAGATTACAGAGGTGTCGGAGGAAACTATAACAGAGATCGAAGAAGCATCGGAGGAATCCGTAGCGGAGGCCAAAGAGGAGCCGGAAGAACAAGCAGTAGAACAAGCGGTAGAAGAAGTCCCTGAGGACGAGCAGCCGCAGACCCCAGAGCCTCCCGTAGTGGAGAGAGACAAAGCAAAAGTCCGTGCGCTTACCAGAGAAGAGCGCGAGCTGTATGCGCCCTTTATTCAGAGTAAGTCCGCAAGAGAACAGTTAGTCAAAGCCATTGATAATATCAGCCTGGCTGCCTATACCGGCAATGTGATCATCACCGGTGAAGAAGGCATGGATACCTTATCCCTTGCGAAAAATATGATTCGTGAGATCCAGGCTACCGACAGCAATTTTTCCGGAAAAGTTGCCAAGATCTCCGGACATGCGCTGAATAAAAAGGACGCTGCCGATACATTATCCAAGCTGAAGAACGGAGCGCTTATTATCTGCAAGGCATCGGAAATGAACGATGCTACGGTGAACACCCTGTATAAAGCCCTGCAGCAGGAGAATCAGGGAATCGTTATTATCCTGGAGGATACCAAGCGTGAGATCGACCGTTTCCTGGAAAAGCATGAAAAACTGAAAGAAAGCTTTACAGCCCGCATGGATGTGGAAGCTCTCAGTAACGATACACTGGTGGCATTCGGAAGACAATACGCCCGGGAAATGGAATACTCCATTGATGAGCTGGGAGTTCTCGCACTGCATACCAGAATTGAAGATATGCAGACCATAGACCATGTGGTTACCGTGGTAGATGTGAAAGAGATCGTGGATGAGGCAATTGCGCATGCGAATAAAAAGACATTAAAGCATTTCTTTGATGTTCTGTTTGCCAAGAGATATGACGATGAGGATATGATCATCCTCACTGAGAAAGATTTTGTATAACTATTCAGAGCCATGTAAACATTGACGAATGGGCGTCGAATGCTTGCATTCGTAAGAACATTTATCAATGTTTATAGGGCGAATGGGGTTCTGAATAGTTAAAAATATATAGCGGGAGGCGCAGCTATGACGAAGGAGAAGGTATTTATTTCCGAAGCAGATCAGTATCTTTTTGCCCAGGGAACGCACTATGATATTTATAAAAAACTGGGCGCGCATCTGTCGACGGAAGATGGTGTGCAGGGAGTCTATTTCGGGGTATGGGCACCAAATGCAGCACAGGTGAATGTCATCGGCACATTCAATGAATGGAACGAGGAGTCTCATCCCATGCAGAAGCTGGGAGAAGGTGGTATCTGGGGGTTGTTCATTCCCGGCGTGGAAGAAGGAACAATGTATAAGTTCCTGATCTATGCGAGGGATGGCAGAAGGCTGTATAAAGCCGACCCCTTTGCAAATTATGCGGAATACAGACCCGGAACAGCGTCCATTGTTACGGATATCACGGGATTCGATTGGAAGGATTCCAAGTGGATGGAAGCCCGGGATAAAAAAGATATGAACAAGGAGCCCATGGCGATCTATGAGTGTCATATCGGTTCTTTCATGAAGCATCCGAATAACGGTACTGCGGAAGGATTCTATAATTATCGGGAGTTTGCCGACCGGATCGTGGAATATCTGAAAGAGATGAAATACAGCCATGTAGAGCTTATGGGAATCGCAGAGCATCCGTATGATGGCTCCTGGGGGTATCAGGTGACCGGATACTATGCGCCTACGTCCCGTTACGGAACGCCTAAGGATTTTATGTATCTGGTTAATGAACTGCATAAGGCAGGTGTCGGAGTTATTTTGGACTGGGTACCGGCACATTTTGCAACCGATGCACACGGACTGGCAGAATTTGACGGACAGTGCATATTTGAACATCCCGATCCCCGTTTGGGAGAACATCCTGAATGGGGAACGAAGATATTTAATTATGGCAAAAATGAAGTGAAGAACTTCCTGGTAGCCAATGCTCTGTTCTGGCTGAGAGAGTTCCATGTAGACGGTATCCGTGTAGATGCAGTAGCATCCATGCTGTATCTGGATTACGGTAAAAAAGATGGACAATGGCTGCCGAATAAATTTGGCGGCAATAAGAACCTGGAAGCCATTGAGTTCTTCCATCACCTGAATTCAGTGATCCGCGGAACTTATCCGGGATTTTTGACGATTGCCGAGGAATCTACCGCATGGCCCAATGTCACCAGTGGTATCGGGGAGGAAGGCTTAGGATTTTCCTTCAAGTGGAATATGGGCTGGATGCATGATTTCTGCGAGTATATGAAGCTGGATCCTCTGTACCGGAAAGGCGATCATTACGCCATGACCTTTGCCATGAGCTATAACGACAGTGAGAATTATATTCTGCCATTGTCTCATGATGAAGTGGTACATCTGAAGTGCTCCATGGTGAATAAAATGCCCGGATATCCGGCAGATAAATATGCCAACCTTCGTGTGGGGTATAGCTACATGTTCGGGCATTCCGGCAAGAAATTATTATTTATGGGACAGGATTTCGGACAGGAGCGAGAGTGGAGCGAAGAGCGTGAGCTTGACTGGTATCTGTTAGGAGAGAAGCTGAATCAGGGCGTACATACTTATGTAAAGGAGCTGTTAAAGCTGTATCGTAAATACCCTGCTCTGTACGAGCTTGACAATAACTGGGACGGCTTTGAATGGATGAACGCGGATGATGCGGAACACAGCACTTACTCCTTTGTCCGGAAATGTTCCAGTGGCAAGAATAATCTGCTGTTTGTACTCAACATGACCCCGATGAAATGGGAGAACTATACTGTTCCCGTGCCTAAGAAGAAAAAATATAAGCTTCTGCTGAACAGTGATGAGGAACGGTTCGGCGGCTGGGGAAACGAGATTCCCACAGAGATTACGGCGGAGAAAAAGCCTTATCATTATAAGGATTACTCCATCAGCTTTGATCTGCCACCCTATGGCGCTGCGGTATTTCTGTTCTAGGTCAGGTTAAGAAATCATATAAAACAACCGAAATAAAAGATGAGTGTGACCCAAAGTGCACTCATCTTTTTTCATAACTATTCAGAGACATGTAAATATCACTAAGACCTCTTTGAATGCTTGTATTCGTAAGAGGATTTAAAGGACGACAGGCGTGAAGATAACATTTCAGAATCAGACGATCAATGAAAATGACAATAGAACAGAAAGTAACCGGACAGAGAAAAACAACTGGGGCAAAGACAAGACATGGCGCAGTAAAAAGAGCGTAAATGTGAATTTCGGGGCAGTATACGAGAGTGGGCAGGCCGCAGTGCCCATGTCTTCTTTAGAAAAGGAAGAGAACAACAAAGGAAAATCTCTGATGGAGCTGCAGCAGGATGCCGGGAATGCTAATGTGGCGTTGCAGCAGGACTATATGACATTGCTGTCGCATACCATGTCACAGGAGGACTATGCGAAGGCCTGTGAGGATGGATTTGATCCTAGAGAATTAGATCAGGATACAGCGGTCACCATCGTGGATAAGATCAAGGCAGAGCTGGTGCGTTCCGGACAGCAGATCGCAGGATATACGGATGATATCGACATGGATACCCTGGCGGCAGCGGTAGGAAGTGATACTTTAGCCCGAAGCATCGAAGAGCAGTTCCGTTCCGCGGATCTTCCTTTGACACAGGAAAATATAAATGAACTGAAAAGCGCCTGGGATATGGCAGCTTCCCTGAAGGAACCGGAAGAAGGTGCGGTCAGCTACCTGGTGGATAATGGACTGGAACCGGAGATCTGGAACCTCTATGTGGCAGAGAACAGCGGTGCCAAAGTGCAGAATAATAACGTTCCGCAGGAATTGCAGGAGCAGATGAACAAGGTAATTGCGGATGCGGGATTGACGGTAAACGATGAGAACAGACAGAAGGCACAGTGGCTGGTAAGTGCAGGACTTCCGCTGACTACGGATACGCTGCAGCAGCTTGTGGAACTGGACGGTATTTCCTATCCTGTTACGGAGGATGCTTTTGCGCAGGCGGCAGCAGCGGCAATTGCGGAGGGAAAATCCCCGATGTATGCGAACCTGGGCAGACAGGATACGATTTATGAAAAAGCAGATAAAATGCTGCAGGACTGGTTCTCAGATGCAAAGTGGAATGCCACGGCAGAGAATCTGGCAGCAAGAAAACAGCTGGAAGAGATTCGCCTTCGCATGACGGCAGAAGTGAACGTAAAGCTTTTACAGAGTGATTTTTCTATTGATACAGCCCCCATGGAGCAGTTGATCGAAGCGCTGCGAAAGGCGGAGGCAGAGGTTGCCGAAAAATATTTTCCCGGTGAGTCTCAGGCAGTGACGAAATATGAGACTTATACCCAGGCAGTGCAGGTGGCTTCCGAATTGCCGGGATTGCCTGCCGGAGTACTGGGATCCTATAGCTTGGAACAGAATGCTGCCACAGAGACAGTTTCTGACTTCCATAAGGAAGGCGCTGCAATGCAGAAAGCCTATGAGGAAGCGGGCGAACGTTATGAGACTCTGATGACGGCACCGAGAAGCGATCTGGGAGACAGCATCCGGAAAGCATTTTCTAATGTAGATGATATCCTGACAGATATGTCATTAGAAAAAACATCGGAAAATCAGCGGGCTGTCCGGATTCTGGCATACAACAGTATGGAAATTACGCCTGAAAATATCGAGAAGGTTAAGGAAGCTGACAGACAGGTCAGCGCAGTAGTGGACAGACTGACACCGAAAAATGTGTTACAGATGATCCGGGATGGTGTAAATCCTCTGGAGAAGACCTTTGACGAACTGGAATCCTATTTTTCACAGAACCCCGAAAGCTATGAGGAAGAAGCGGAGGACTACAGTCGTTTCCTATATCAGTTGGAACGGAAAAAGGATGTTACAGAAGAGGAACGAAAAGCGTATATTGGAATTTATCGAATGGTGCACCAGGTCGAGAGAGAGGATGGCGCAGCGGTAGGCGCGGTAGTAAATACCGGTGCAGAGTTGCAATTTTCCAGTCTGCTGGCGGCAGCCAGAAGCAGAAGGGCTTCTCATATGGACTGGAAAGTATCGAAGGATACCGGGTTGACACAGGAGATTCATTTGTCCGCGAATAATATATCTGAACAGATCCGGATGGGTATGGTAAAAGAGGTTCTGACAGAGGTGTCAGATGATAGCGAAAGCAGAGCAGCGTATGACCGGGAAGGACTGCAGCAGATGCGTAAGGCGGGAAATACGACGCCGGAAGCCGTAGAACTGCTGCAAAAGGGAGAAGTTCCCATCAGCGCATGGAATCTTTTGGCGGCACAGGCACTTGTGGATGATCCGGCAGAGTTGTTTGGCAATCTGCGCAGATACAGAGAAAAGTATCTGCAGGAAAAAGAAATCCCGCAGACGGTAACCGGTGAAGTGCCTGCCTTGGCAGAAGTCTTTGAACTGTGGGAACAGCTGGATCAGCAGAATTTTGCAGAGGATTATCGGACTATGCTTCAGGACACGGCAGAGGAAGCGGAGACCATGAGCCTGGAACGGGCGGATGAGCATCTGGATGTAAAACAGCTGCAGTTGGTACACAAGCAGCTGCGTCTTGCGGGGAGCCTTCAGGAGAAGCAGGAATATTTTCTCCCGATGTACCTGGGCGAGCAGCTGGCGGGAGTCCATCTTACCTTACAGCAGGGAGTCGGAGCTGTCGGTGCTGTGGAGATTAGGGTGAATGCCGGAGATATGGAGCTGGAGGCATATTTACAGGTAAAGGGAGACACCATCGATGGCTATCTCGTAGGAAATACACCGGAAGAGGTTACGGAATTAGAGAAGACCTCCGATATATTCCTTGAACGGATTCAGACAGATACTTCTGCAGACTGGAAAGCAGAAAAGCTTCCTATCGTCAGCTCCCGGGATATGACAAGGATGACAGCCGGAGAGACAAAAAATGCAGACACCATAGAGAGCCGGATCGATACGGAACAGTTGTACCGTCTGGCAAAAGGATTCCTGCAGGCTGTCGCAGACAGCAGCGGAAAGTAAGGAGTAACACATGAGAATCAATTACAATGTATCGGCAATGTTATCCAACAATGCTTTATCTACAAACGATGACCTGCTGTCCAAATCATTAGAGAGACTTTCTTCCGGACTGAAGATCAATCACGCCAAGGACAACCCTGCCGGATTGGCAATGTCCAAGCGTATGAATGCTCAGATCGAGGGACTGTCCGTGGCCAATCAGAATGCCAGTGACGGCGTATCCATTATAGAGATTGCAGACGGAGCCATGACAGAGATCAGTGAGATGCTGCAGCGTATCAATGAGCTTTCCGTCAAGGCTGCCAACGGCACTATGACAGATGATGACCGCGCAACCATACAGGATGAAGTAACACAGTTGAAGGAAGAGATCACCCGTATCTCGGATACCACGGAATTCAACGGTCAGAAGCTGTTGAACGGAGAATTTGATCTCAAGGGATATACCGATAAGCAGGAGATTAAAGTAAATTATTGTTCTCCGGATGTACCGATAAAAGAATATACGATACAAACTTTGAAATTTAAAAAAGATGCAGAAGGTAATTTGGAAGTAGACGGCGATGTAAAATTCGGAAACGGATTTAAAGAGGTAGAACCCTTAAAGACGGATATGAAGGATAATCTTCTGACAATCACCGGCACGAACGGCTTTGAAATGCGTCTGGATGTGTCGGAAGCAAAAGAGGGCTATTCCTATGATGGCATGAAGATTGATGCCACAGGCATCGGCGCAATGCGCCTGCAGATCGGAGCTAACGAAGGACAGGTCCTTGAGGTTAATATTCCCGCGGTTACTCTGCAGAACATGGGAATTGAAGATATTGATGTGAATACACAGGATGGGGCAAAGGATGCCATCTCAAGAGTTGATGGTGCCATCAAATATGTATCCTCCGTCCGCGGCAGGCTGGGAGCATTTCAGAACCGTCTGGAGTCTTCCATTAACAGCCTGGATATTACCAGTGAGAACATGACAGCGGCATATTCCCGTATTATGGATGTGGATATGGCGGAGGAAATGACTTCCTATACCACTTATCAGATCCTGGCACAGGCAGGAACCTCCATGCTGGCACAAGCAAATGAGAGACCTTCCCAGGTATTGCAGCTGTTACAGTAATGAGCTTGTGACAAAGTGAGGACTTGAAATGACAAAAGAGTGTAAACAACAATTTACTCTGCGGATCACCCAGGCGAATGCCACACAGCTGGTAGTCATTCTCTACGAAATGACATTGCAGTATCTTGCAGATGCTGAGCAGGCAGCAGAAGATGCGCAGTTTCTGGAAGCGGTTCGCAGGACCAGGGGATGCATCAATGAACTTTTGAATTCTCTTCACAGAGAATACAGTCCGGCGACGGAATTGTCCAGCCTGTACCTGTACTGTATCCGTAGACTCGCTGTATGCGAAGCAAAATGCGACAAAGCAGCATTAGCGGATGTACGTAAGGTGATCGCACCTCTCTGTGAAGCATACAGACAGATCCAGGATCAGAATTCTTCCGGTCCTGTGATGAATAACTCTCAGACAGTATATGCGGGGCTGACCTATGGCAGGAATCAGTTAACCGAAAACATGGCTGACCAGGGCACGAATCGGGGAATGCTGGTATAGAGAATCCTCCTGTTCTCTGGGCAGGGTGGCAGCGAGATCGGTCAGATGCTGATATCTTTTTTGCAGAGCATTGATCTCGTAAATATAACTGTCGATCAGATCACTTTCCAATGCGTTATCAAAACCCGCATAGGCGATATCCAGAGCCTGGCGGGTTTTTCTTATGGACTCCTTTAAATCTAAGCGGGAGAGATCTTCTTCCACGGTTTCGGAATTCGTATTTATCTGACTAAAAAAGATTTTCATAAATTATCCGTCCTTTCTACTAACAGTATAGGAATTAAAAAGGGAAATTATACCTGCCGTGCATGAATGTGGCAGACATTTTTTCTGAAAAACAGGAATAGATTGTAGCAACACCAGAAGTAAAGGAATGAGTTGCCATGGAATATCCGAAAATACTGTTAGGCCTGATCGGAATGAGTGTATTGCTGCTTGTGGTAAGTTTTCTGGGTAAACGCGCAGAGTGGTTTCTGAATCTTGTATTACGAAGTGTTTTCGGTACGATTCTGATCTGTTTTATAAATTGGGGACTGGGAATGCTGGGGCTTGCCGTGACTGTGGGGATCAACGCGGCTACGGTTCTGACAGCAGGTATCTTAGGCTTTCCGGGGATCCTTGCATTGTACGGACTGGTAGTTTATCGAATGCTTTGACAGGCAAAAATCCAGTAAAATCAAGGACTTGCGCGAATGTGGCAGGAAACTTTACAAGCGTGATTGTTAAAATGTAACAAAGATTATTTTTTTACGAAAAAGCACTTGTCAGATAGAAAAACAACGACTATAATCCATCTTACAACCAATCGCGATGGTTGTAAGATATCTTATAAGATCTGCAATTCTTTTGGGATTATTTCATCCCGCATTACCACTTGTACAGTAACTGAGAGGAGAGTGAGAATGTAACGAATACCGGAACAAAATTAATATTGTGTTTTCTTTTAGGCATTGCCTGCCGCTATGATTACAAAAGCCGCAGGATTCCCAATGGATTAATTTTAGGATGCCTGCTCGCAGGGCTGGGAACGAGACTGTGGGAGCAGGGGATTTCGGGGATTGGTGGATACCTGGGGAATATTCTGTTAACGACCATGGCATTTTATCTGTTCTTTTACATCGGAGCCATGGGAGCGGGAGATGTAAAGCTTCTGGGCGCCTGTGCCGGTTTTTTTCCGGCAGGCAGAGTTCTGTATTTTCTGTTTTTCGCGCTGCTTTTCGCAGCAATTTTCGCACTGTGTAAAATGTACCGGGCACATAATCTTTGGGAGAGATTGTGCTATCTGGGAGAATATGTGTGGGATGTTGTCCGTTGTGGGCAGTGGAGAGTGTATTTTGCGGAGGATAGAGCATCGGAGGCGGCGGGAATCTGCATGGCAGGACCGATTTTATGCAGTGTGCTGCTGTACGTGGGAGGGATTTATTGATGGAACAGAAGGAACCGATTATTGTCCTGTATGACCGGGAAGAAGAATATGCGCGACTTTTTTCGGAATATTTAAAAAGACAAAAGGAACTGCCCTGGGAAATTCATACTTATACAGGAATAGAAGAACTATTGGACAGTGAAAAGACCGGAGAGGTGACTATGCTGGTGGTGGCAGAGTCATCCTATGCGGACAGACTGGAGACGCTGCAGCCTGTCTGCCAGGCGATTCTGAACGAAAGCGGTACACTTAGATGGCACCAGTTTCCCAATATTAATAAATATCAGGAAGCGGAAGGGGTGTGGAAAGAACTGCTGGAACTGTATGTGGAGGCGGTAGGAGTACGGCTGCCGCTTTTGTGTGCGGAGTATAAGACAAAATTTATAGGGATCTATTCTCCGGTACACCGGTGTCTGCAGAGTTCTTTTGCGCTGACATTTGCACAGTTGATTGCAGAAAAGCATCCTGCGTTATATCTGAATTTTGAACACTACATCGGAATCATGGAGCTTCTGCCTGAGAGACAGAACAGGGACTTGGCGGACCTGCTCTATTTTCTGGCAGGAGATCCGGACAAATTTTCACTGCGGATGCAGACTGTAATTCAGAAAAAAGGAAATCTGGACTATATTCCGCCGATGCGCAACGGGCAGAATCTGCTGGAAATCACACTGGATGAATGGAGAAGTCTGTTTCAACGCATTGAAGAGCTCGGGAAATACGAATATGTGATACTGGATCTGAGCGAAAGTATACAAGGATTGTTTGAGGTGCTGCAGATCTGCACGGTGATATATACGCTGACGAAGGAAGATCCGATCTCGCAATGTAAATTGAACCAGTACGAACAGCTGCTGGCTTTATGCGAAAAGGAAACGGTAAAGGATAAGACGAGAAAATTGAGTCTGCCGTATTTTCACAGGCTTCCATCGGATCTGGAGCAATACACCCGGGGAGAGTTCGCGGAATATGTGAGGAAAGAGATAGAACTGCTGGAAAAATAAAAGGGAGAAGGATAATTATGGATTACTTGGAACAGAGAAGAAGACTACGTCAGATGGTGCAGGAGAGACTGGATTACGGAAGAGATTATACGGATGAAGAGGTGGAAGACACCATTGATGAAGTACTTATGGAGCAGGACAGCCTGGAGCTGTGCTCAGTAGAACTACGGAGACGCCTGCGTAAGGAATTGTTTGACTCCTTGCGAAGACTGGATATTCTGCAGATTTTTGTGGAGGACAGTTCTGTTACGGAGATCATGATCAATGGGATGGAACACATTTTTGTCGAAAGGGACGGACAATTACAGGAACTGGATCGGGGATTTGATTCCATGGAAAAATTGCAGGATGTGATCCAGCAGATCGTAGCGGGATGTAACAGAGTGGTAAATGAGGCATCTCCGATCGTGGACGCCAGACTTAGCAACGGCTCCCGTGTCAATATTGTCATGAGCCCGATCGCACTGAACGGTCCGATCGTTACGATCCGGAGATTCCCGGATAAGCCCATTACCATGCAGAAGCTGATCGCTATGGATACATTATCCGTGGAGGCTGCGGAATTCTTAAAAATGTTGGTGAAAGCCGGTTATAACATTTTTGTAAGCGGAGGAACCGGCAGCGGCAAAACGACTTTCCTGAATGTACTGTCAGGTTTTATTCCGTCGGAGCAGAGGATCATTACCATTGAAGACAGTGCGGAACTGCAGCTGCAGGGGCTTCCGAATCTGGTACGCTTAGAGACCCGCAATGGCAGTGAGGATGGCTGCAGAGAGATCGGAATCCGTGAACTGATCCGGTCTTCACTGCGCATGAGACCTGACCGCATCATTGTAGGGGAGGTTAGAGGTGCGGAAGCTATCGATATGTTGCAGTGTATGAATACCGGGCATGACGGAAGCATGTCCACCGGTCATGCCAACAGTGCGGCAGACATGTTGTCCAGGTTGGAGAATATGGTACTTATGGGAATGGACCTTCCACTGCCGGCAATCCGGAACCAGATCGCTTCCGGAGTAGATATTATAGTGCATCTTGGAAGGATCCGGGATAAGAGCAGAAAAGTACTGGAAATTACCGAAGTCATCGGATGCGAAAACGGAGAGATACGACTGAATCCTTTGTACCGGTTTGAAGAGCTGGGAGAGAGCAGCGATGGGAATGTGGTCGGTAAATTGCAGAAAACAGGAGGACTGCTTCATGAAGGAAAGCTCAAAGCGGCGGGATATTCGAGCGCCGTTTCATGACAAAGTACATATTATAAAACCATTGTTGCAGACGACAGGTATGATTCTCTTTTTTTCCTGGTTCTTTTATCGTTCCGTATTTGCGATCATAGTTCTGATCCTTCCGGGAATCTGGTATTTCAAAGGATGTGTCCGCAGACAGAGGAACAGAAATCAATGGGAACTGACCATACAGTTCAAGGAGTGCATCCTGGCAGTGTCCAATTCTCTGAAGGCTGGATATGCCGTGGAAAATGCATTTTTGGAGAGCAGAGAGGACATAAGGATGCTTTATGGAGAACGCTCGGTAATGTACTGTGAACTGGAATTGATACGCAGAGGCATGATATTGAACATCACATTGGAAGAACTGGTGGAAGATCTGGCAGAGCGAAGCGGCTGTGATGAGATCCGACAATTCTCTGCGGTGCTGTCAGTAGCAAAACGTGGAGGTGGAAATATTTCACAGATCATACGGAATACCGCAACACTCATAAGCGATAAAGTTGACACGACACAGGAAATGATGACATTACTCCGGGGAAGGTGTTTGGAACAGACTGTTATGGAGATAATGCCGTTTGCCATAGCTCTGTATATAGGAAGTACGTATCCAGGATATTTTGCACCGCTATATCACAATATGAGCGGTTATATTGTCATGACAGTATGCCTTGTTATTTATATAGGTGCTTATATGACAGGAGAGAAGATCATGGACCGTATTGCGGACAGCCTTTGATGGGGAGAGGATATGGATCGTAAAAAAGGCATTTTTGGAATTTGTTATCAAATAGTGCTGAAAATCTATAAAAAACTGCATCTGTGGAAAATACCGGTTCCCGGAAGAGATAGAGTAAGGGCGGATCTGAACCAGCTGTATCCCGGGGAAAATACGGAAGAACGCATAACGGAGTATTATGTAACGAAACTTACAATGTCTTTCATACTATTGGTTGCCGGAATATGTGTTGCATTCCTGGTAGTGGTCACCGGCAGAGAACGTGATCCCATCGAGAACGGCCGGATGCAGCGGGAGGACTATAAGAGTGGGGAGAAGGATTATATCATAACCGCAAAACTGGAAGACGGTGAGAAGTTTTCTTTTCCAATCAAAGTAACTCCCAGAAAATATGAGGAACAAGAGCTGCAGCAGATGGCATTGACATTCCGGGAGGAACTTTCGGAGTTAATACTGGGGGAGAATGAATCGCTTGACAGAGTGGTTACGAATCTGGAACTGGCGGAAGAATATACGGGATATCCCTTTTGGGTAGAATGGAGAAGTGATTCTCCCGATGTGGTTGACCGGGATGGAGTGGTACACATGCGGGAAGAAGACTGCATGGTACACCTGAATGCGGAATTGCATTATGAAGAATACTGTGAGACAGCAGACGTGACCGTTACGGTAAAGACCAAAGATATTTTACAGCAAAGTGAAAAAGAGCTTATTGAGGAATTGTTACGGTCAGCACAGCTGACAGATCCGGAAAAGGAAAGTTTTCTGCTGCCGAAATCGGTGGAAGGGAAAAAGATTACCTGGGAAGTAAAAAATACGATCGGTTTTCAAGTCTTAGGGGGAACACTTCTGACGGCGATTGCGATTTTTTTCTTCAAAGACAGAGATACTCATGAACTGGCAGAGAAAAAGAAGCAGGAAGCCAAAAGAAAGTATCCGGAGATTGTACAGAAACTGACACTGTATATGGAAGCCGGATTGACGGTGCGGGCAGCATTTGGCAGGGTAGCGGAGGATTATGAACAGGCGCGGAACTGCGGCGCTGCAAAACAGGCGGCATATGAAGAACTTCTGATGGCTAACAGAGAACTCCGAATGGGAATATCTGAGAGTGCAGCGTATGAGAACTTCGGAAAGCGGACGGGGGTCAGAGAGTATATCCGGCTGAGTACTTTTCTTACCCAAAACGTAAAAAAGGGAAGCACGCAGCTGTTACAGCAATTACGGGAGGAAGCAAAGACAGCGGAAGAGATGCGAATGCAGAATGCCAGAAAACTCAGTGAGGAAGCATCTACAAAATTATTACTGCCTATGATGCTGCTTCTTCTGATGGTTATGATACTGATTATGTATCCTGCATTTTCTAATGTAGGAGTCTGAAAATGAAATCACGAACAGGAGGAAAATTATGTCACATTTAAAAACAGTTCGACAATTTTTAACAGAAGAAGACGGAATGGGAACGGTAGAGGTGATTCTGATAATTGTGGTGCTGGTAGGGCTTGTGGTGATATTTAAAGAGAAGATCACGGACATCGTCAATTCTATTTTTACCAAGATTACGAATCAGACCAAGAAAATATAAGGTGCATTATTTATATGAAAGAAAACGGATATATGACGGTGTATCTTGCACTTACGCTGGGAGTACTGATCTCACTGTGCCTTGCACTGACGGAAGGCTGCAGGTACGGAGGGATCCGCCTGGAGACAGAATGCGTCATGGATATCGGAATGGACAGTCTGCTGGCAGAGTACCATCGGGAACTGTTCCGGCAGTATAACCTGTTTGCCATCGACTGCTCTTATGGGACTGCCGCCGGCACGACAAAAGCGACGGAGCAGAGACTTTTGGAATATATGAATCATAATTTCTCGCTGAAAGATATATTCCTGGATAAGATTCTGTATCGTGATTTCTTTGCATTGAAGGCGGAAGAGGCGGAGATGACGAAAGCCGTCTTTCTGACGGACGCGGAAGGGGAGGTATTTCGCCGTATGGCGGTAAACGCCCTGGAGGATGATATCGGAGTCGGAATCGTGCAACAGGTAACCGAATGGCTGCAGACCATAGAATCCGAAGGACTGCAGGAACGGAATATCGCGGAAGAGAAACAGGCAGTAGATGCGCAGATTGAAGAATATGAGGGGAAGCATCTCGAAAGTCCCACAAAAGCGTTAGAGGAAAAACGGAGTGGCGGGTTGCTCTCACTGGTTCTGCCGGAAGAAGATATTTCTGATCGGCGGATGGAAGAAGGAACCCTGATTGCGGCGAGGATAAAGGAAAATGCGGTCAACCATGGAAATATCGACATATCGCAGCCCGAAGGATGGGAAGAGACAACACAGAGAATCCTATTTCATGAATATCTGTTGCGCTATATGGGAAGATACAGCGCGGAAAAGGAAGGAAATCCACTTTGGTACGAAGTCGAATACATAATCGGCGGAGCACTGAGCGACCGGGAAAACCTGCGTTTTGTGGTGAATCGTCTGTTCGCTGTCAGAGAAGCGACAAATGCAGTGTATCTGTTTGGTAGTGAGGAAAATTATGCAATTGCAAAGGCATTAGGAGAGGCAATTGCGGCAGCTTTGATGGTTCCCGAAATTGGAGAATTATTTACTGTATCTCTGGTCCTTGGCTGGGCATTTGCGGAGAGCGTATATGATGTGAAGACGCTACTTTCGGGAGGGAGAATTCCCTTATTGAAAAATGACGACAGCTGGCATTATGGATTACAGGGAATTTTGCAGGGGGACTTGGCGGAAGCATCCGATTCTGAAGAGGCAAGTAAGACAGAGGGAATGAGTTATGAGGATTATCTGAGGGTATTTCTTTTTCTTACCGATTCCCGGGAGGTGACATTCCGGGCAATGAATGTGGTCGAGCAGAATATACGGAATACAGCGGGAAACAGTGCGTTTCGACTGGATGCGTGTCTTACGGAGATAGAGATGAATGTGAAAGTACAAAGCCGATACGGTTATGAAGTGGAAATCAGGCGCAGAAAATCCTACACGGAATCGTTAGAAGCAGAAGCCTCTGCGGCAAAAAAGTAGCCCTTATCGCAGAATCAAATTTGAAATTTGATCCGCGATTCCTCCGACGGAAGGAATCGTCTGTGGAATGGAGATTAATATGCAGAAGAAGGGAGGTGGGTAGTGATGTCCTCTTTATGGAAACGATGGCAGACAACCGTTAATAAAAAATACATGAGACCTTCTCCGAAAATAAGAAAGAAAATAAGAAAAGTTCTTAACCCATGTAAAAACATTCTCCCCGTAGTTTTTTCCTATGTCACCGGCAACATAAAGAGGATATCACTACCCACCTTACGACACCGCTGTGTGGAAGGCAGCATGACGATAGAGGCAGCATTGGTACTACCTTTATTCTGCCTTTTTCTGATGACTATGGGAAGCGCCATGGAAATGATACGACTGCATAATAATCTTGAGGTAGCATTGTGGGATGCCGGACGAAAAATCAGCATTTATGGTTCTCTGTCTGCTGACCGGGAGGATAGCGAGAATCGGTCGGAAGCAGTGGCAATAGCCTATACCTTGATAAAGGCACAGATTGAAGAACAACTGGGTAGGGAATATCTGGAAGATGCGCCTCTGGATGGAGGGAGTGACGGTCTGCAATTCCTGGAGAGCACTATGGATGGGGATATTTATGAGATCAATATGACATACAGAGTTCGTCCGCCATTCTCTTTTCCGGGATGGAGAGGATTCCGGATGGCAAACCGGTACTATGGGCACAGATGGAGTGGCTACCGCATTCCGGGAACGGAAGAGGAGAGAGACTATGTGTATGTTACGGAGAACCCGGAAGTATATCATACCAATGAAGCGTGTACTCATATCCGCCTGTCTGTGGAGCCGATGGAGGGCAGCAGGATACCGCAGGAGTACAGACCCTGCGCAAAATGTATGGATGGCGTGGATGGTTTATCCGGGATACAGGGGAATCGCATTTATTTTGTTCCTGAGAGTGGTGACTGCTATCATAGCTATCGCGATTGCCCGGGGATAAAAAGAATTGTGCATAAAATTCCGGCAGAGGATGCTATAAATTACGAAGAATGCAGCAGATGCAGGGAATATGAAGGAAAGACAGGTAATATGTAAAATATGGCATGGATGGAAAAGATGGTATGGTGTGGATATCTGGGATGGTTAAGCCTGTGTGATATCCGAAAAAGGGCAATTCCTCTGTGGATGTTGTCAGCCGGGGGATTACCGGTGCTTTTGGGATTGTTGCGAAGCGGATGGAATGTCAGTGTTATCACGGCGTTGCTTCCGGGTGCGTTATTACTTTTATTGTCTGTGCTGACAGATACGGTTGGCAAGGCGGACGGCATTATTCTGATGCTGCTGGGCTGTGCTTGCACAGATGGAAGGATATGGCTTCTTCTTTGCCTGAGCCTTATTTATATTTTTTTGTATTCTATGATTCTTTATATATCTAAAAAAGATCCGAAAAGACGTATTCCATATATTCCATTTTTACTGATAGCGTATATAACGACATGGATCATCTAGAGAGGGAGTGGAAGTGATATGACATACCAAAAGCGTAAGAAAATGACCGATGGAATGGCAGGAGCTTTTTTTACCGTAGAAGCAGCAATTCTATATCCGTTGGTACTGGCAGTTATAGTATTAATGGTATATTTGCTGTTTTTTCAATATGATCGTTGCCTGTTGGATCAGGATATCGGAAAGGCAGCAGTTCAGAATGCGGGGAAATGGACACTGACCAAGTCCGGGCTGGATGAATACATGAAAAAAGAGACTATGTATTTTGATGAAGAGAAATACATCGCATGGGAAGGAGAAGCGGCAAGGTGGATATTGGAGAAAAACGATATTGTTGTGGAGAAAGCGGGCAGGTTGAAATATCCTTTTTCCGGACTGGGTACCAACGAGAAAAACTGGAGTGCCAAGGCTTCTTTCCGGGTGGATCGAAGTTCTCCGGTATTCTATCTGAGAAGGATTGCTACGCCGGGAAATAAGACAGAAGAAAATATAGAAGAAAATACAGAAGAAAATATAGAAGAGAATGCAGATTAACGGAAAGAGGGAAGAAAAAAATTATGTTAAATACAGAATATATCAGAAGCTTAAACGCAAACTACGAGCGGTTAATGCTGGGGGAAAAACCGGAAGAAAAAAGGTACCAGTATTGCATGATCAGCCGGGGAGGCATCAGAGGATTATTGCCCTGCAGTCTGAGATATATCGATGGTAATGCTTATCTGTATTACGATATTACATCACGGCAGAATATAGCGCAGCTATTTGATAAAAAGGTTATAACGAGACAGTGGTTGACAGATTTTCTGTGGAGCATGCGCAGAGTCCGCATGGAAATGTCCAGATTCCTTCTGGAGGAAGGGAACATTGTGTGGTTCCCTGGGCATATTTATCAGGATCTGGAGAAGAATGATTTTCACTTTATTTACATCCCTTATTGCAGCGAAGATACAGGATTTCAGGATCTGATAGAATATCTGATAGAACATGTTGATTATCAGGATGAAGAAATGGCGGAATATCTGTACAAAGCGTATGAACAGTATGAGACTGCGGGGGAGGTATACCTGCAGAGTAAGTTTTTTGAGGATGCGGAACGGCTTAGAGTGCCGCAGAAACAAGTGGTTCCGGAGTCTGATGATACAACGGACAGACAATTGCCCTCCGAACAAAATAAGGAGCAACAGGAGAAGGAACTGCCGGAGGAAAAAGTAACAAAAGAAGATCGCAGGCGGGAAGAGAACGGTCATGCTACGGAGAAAAAGGGACTGTTTACATTGTGGGAGAATCGCAGGAAAAAGGAAAAGCAGGAAAGAGAAAACTATAGTAGAAATCTTCAGCTTACCATGAGCGGATATGCCGTGGCGGAAGAGACTGTCTATGAAGAGGACGATATGGGGAAAACGGTATATATGGAAGAGCAGCCGGAGACCAGAGAGACTCGTCACAGATTAATGACAGAAGAAGGAAAACTGTTGGTATCGCTGGAACAGGATACTTATACAATAGGTAAGAAGAGAGGGGAAGCGGATCTGGTGCTGGAGGAGCCGTCCGTAAGCAGACTTCATGCGCGCATTGTAAAGGAAGCGGATGGGTATTATCTGGAAGATATGAATTCTACTAACGGGACTCTGAAAAACGGGCTTCGATTGCAACCATATGAGAAGAGGAAGCTTGAGGAGGGAGATGAGATCACTTTTGGGAAAAGAATATTGATATATCGATAAATGCCGGACCAAAGTCCTTTTGGTTGACGTGACAATGCAAACAGTGGTACATTTTAAATATTGATAGAGACAGAAAATATCCCGGGAGGAATACCGTAATGAAAAGAAGGCAGGAACTGCCGATCGTCAGCGGAATACTTGTGGCGGCCAATGTTATTGTATATCTGATATGTACTTTTACGGGCAATCTGTTATATAATATAGGCGAACTGGATGCTGCGGCTGTGCTGCTTCGCGGAGAGTACGGGAGAATCATTTATTCCATGTTTTTGCATGCCGGAATAGATCATCTTTTTAATAACATGGTAATACTGTTTTTCCTGGGTGCAATGATAGAAAAAGTGACAGGACATATCCAGCTTCTGCTGATATATCTGTTGTCGGGAATCGGTGCGAATATCTGCTCGCTGCTGTATAAAGTGATGACTATGGACAGTATGGCTTCCGTGGGAGCGAGCGGGGCAATCTTTGGATTGGATGGTGTGCTTTTGGCATGGATCTTGCTTGACAGACAAGCTATGCCGGATGTTACTCCGAGACGTGTACTTCTCATGATTGTGTTATCTCTGTATAGCGGATTTACAGCACATAATATAGATAACGCAGCCCATGTGGGAGGACTTTTGACCGGATTTGCGGCGGGAGCTCTTCTCTGTGCACTGCGAAGACGAAAAAGAAATCGAGAGGTGTAGACTTGAATATCAATATTTATTACGGAGGCCGGGGGATCATTGATGATCCTACGATCTATGTTATTAACAAGATGCAGGAGGTTCTGGAGGAACTGCGTGTTCATGTAGAGAGATATAACCTCTATGATGGCAAGACGAATATCACCACTCTGCCGCAGACATTAAAAGAAGCAGATGGCATTATTCTGGCGACTACCGTGGAATGGTATGGTATCGGCGGATACATGCAGCATTTTTTGGATGCCTGCTGGCTGTATGGTGACAAAGAAGCAATCTCAGGCATCTATATGTGCCCGGTAGTAATGTCCACTACCTATGGAGAGCGGGAAGGCAAGCTGAATCTTGCTACCGCCTGGGAGATCCTGGGGGGATTGCCTTGCAGCGGAATCTGTGGATACATAGAAAATACAGTGTCTCTGGAAATGAATGAACAGTATGTTCAGATCATTGAGAAAAAAGCGGAGAATATGTACCGCACGATCAATCAGAGGCTTGCAAGTTTCCCGGCAAGCAACAAAGTCATGCGGCAAAAGATCACTATTCCGAAATCCATCAATCTTACACCGCAGGAGACGGAGCAGCTGTCAGAGTATGTGTCGGATGACAGTTATGTTCAGAGGCAGAAGGAAGATATTCAGGAGCTGACCAGTATGTTCCGCGGAATGTTAGATAACAGCGGAGCAGACAGTGAAGAGGAATATGTTTCTGAATTTAAGAAAGCTTTTGTTCCGCAGCCGGGATTTGAAGCAGCGTATTCCATTAATATAGAAGAAAAAGAGAATCCTATGTGGATCACGGTAAAAGGTCCTATTGTGGAGTGCGGTTATGGAGAGACATCGACCCCCGATGTGGAAATGTCATTGCCCCGTGCTGCAATGGAAGACATTATCAATGGAAGAATGACTTTCCAGAGAGCTTTTATGTCTGGAGTTATGCAACGGATGAAGGGAGATTTCCGAATCTTAAGAACTTTGGATCAAATGTTTCCTTTTGAAGAAAAAGACAAATAAACAGATAGGAGCGTAGGACTGAAAATGAAAAAAGACGATTGTATTTTCTGCAAAATTGCAAATGGAGAAATTCCTTCCAAAACTTTATATGAGGATGAGGATTTCCGTGTGATACTGGATCTGGGACCGGCTACCAGAGGCCATGCTTTGATTCTCCCTAAGGAACATGCGGACAATTTGTATGAACTGCCGGAGGATACTGCGGCAAAGACATTTGTGCTGGCAAAAAAGATGGCAACGAAAATGTCAGAAAAGTTACAGTGCGATGGGTTAAATATTGTACAGAATAACGGCGAGGCAGCAGGACAGACAGTAAAGCATTTTCATATGCATCTGATTCCACGCTATGAGAACGACGGACAGCATATTTTGTGGAATCCGGGAGAGAGTACACCGGAAGAACTGGAAGAGATTCGCAAAACCATTACAGAATAGCAGGGAGAAACTATGAGGACGGTAGATGTAAACGTACTGACGCAGAATATCAGGGAAATGTGCATAGAGGCAAATCATTTCCTGTCACCGGATATGAAGAAGGCATTTACAATGGCAAAGCAGCAGGAGAAGGCTCCGTTAGGCAGGCAGATTCTGTTGCAACTGCAGCAGAATATGGAAATTGCTGCACAGGATATGATTCCAATCTGCCAAGATACCGGAATGGCGGTGGTGTTTTTGGAAGTAGGACAGGATGTACACCTAGTGGGAGGTAATGTGGAAGACGCCGTCAACGAAGGAGTCAGACAGGGGTATGTGGATGGTTATCTGCGCAAATCTGTGGTGAAGGATCCTATCTACCGGGAGAATACGAAGGATAACACGCCAGCGATCATTCATTATAGTATTGTTCCGGGAGACCGTGTGAAGATCACTGTGGCACCGAAAGGCTTTGGAAGCGAGAACATGAGCAGGGTCTTTATGCTCAAGCCGGCAGATGGTATAGAAGGTGTGAAAAATGCGATTTTAACAGCAGTAAAAGATGCAGGACCGAATGCATGTCCTCCGATGGTAGTCGGAGTGGGTATCGGTGGTACTTTTGAAAAGTGTACACTTATGGCGAAGAAGGCATTGACGAGATCTGTGGATGAACATTCGGAGATTCCTTATGTCAGAGAGCTAGAAGAAGAATTGCTGCAGAAAATTAACAAATCGGGTATCGGACCGGGCGGTCTGGGTGGTTCCACCACTGCTTTGGCAGTAAACATCAATT
>ULRJ01013496.1_pt1 | contig 24826 bp, 16 predicted proteins | sample 1955321 | NCBI WGS metagenome assembly ULRJ01 (sample SAMEA4835679, study PRJEB28245) | human gut metagenome | biome: gut microbiome; material: fecal sample | place: Denmark | collected 2008 | reverse complement strand
CCCCCTGCCGTTATCCAACGGAATGTATTCGAGAATCCGGTGTGGTACACTTCCTACACTCCTTATCAGACTGAAGTGTCGCAAGGACGCCTGGAAGCATTGATGAATTTCCAGACAGCCGTGTGTGACCTTACTGCCATGCCGCTTGCCAACTGTTCGCTACTGGACGAAGGAACTGCCGCTGCCGAAGCTGTCAGCATGATGTATGCCCTGCGTTCCCGCACCCAACAGAAATCGGGTGCAAACGTAGTCTTCGTTGACGAAAATGTCTTCCCGCAAACACTGGCTGTCATGACTACACGTGCCGTACCACAAGGTATCGAACTGCGCGTAGGCAAATATAAAGATTTTGAACCCTCACCGGAAGTCTTCGCCTGCATCCTGCAATACCCTAATTCCAACGGAAACGTAGAAGATTATACCGCATTTACAAAAAAAGCGCACGCAGCCGAATGCAAAGTAGCTGTCGCAGCCGATATTCTGAGTCTTGCCCTGCTGACTCCACCGGGAGAATGGGGAGCGGACATCGTATTCGGAACGACCCAGCGCCTGGGCACACCGATGTTCTATGGCGGCCCGTCTGCCGCTTACTTCGCCACAAGGGACGAATACAAACGGAATATGCCGGGACGTATCATCGGATGGTCGAAAGATAAATACGGCAAACTCTGTTACCGCATGGCTTTGCAGACACGCGAACAGCACATCAAACGGGAAAAAGCGACATCGAATATCTGTACGGCACAAGCCCTGTTGGCTACAATGGCAGGCTTTTATGCCGTTTACCACGGGCAGGAAGGTATTTCAACCATTGCTTCGCGCATCCACAGCATCACCATATTCCTCGACAAGCAGTTGAAGAAATTCGGATATACCCAAGTAAACGCACAATATTTCGACACATTGCGTTTTGAACTGCCCGAACACGTTTCGGCACAGCAGATTCGTACGATTGCACTTAGCAAAGAGGTAAATCTGCGCTATTATGAGAATGGGGATGTAGGTTTCAGCATTGACGAAACTACGGATATTGCAGCCGCTAATGTGTTGCTTTCCATCTTTGCCATCGCTGCCGGAAAAGATTATCAGAAGGTAGATGATATTCCCGAGAAAAGCATCATCGACAAGGCTTTGAGACGGACGAGTCCTTTCCTTACTCACGAAGTATTCAGCAAATATCATACGGAAACGGAGATGATGCGTTATATCAAACGTTTGGACCGCAAGGATATTTCACTGGCTCACTCTATGATTTCCCTCGGCTCATGCACGATGAAATTGAACGCTGCTTCGGAGATGCTGCCTTTAAGTTGTTCAGAGTTCATGGGTATGCACCCGTTGGTTCCCGAAGACCAGGCAGAAGGATACCGCGAACTGATAAAGAACCTGAGTGAGGATTTGAAGATTATCACCGGTTTTGCAGGAGTCAGCCTACAACCGAATTCGGGTGCTGCGGGCGAATATACCGGCCTTCGCGTGATTCGAGCTTACCTTGAGAGTATCGGCCAGGGACATCGGAACAAAGTTCTGATTCCGGCATCGGCTCACGGGACGAATCCCGCATCGGCTATTCAGGCAGGATTTACGACCGTTACTTGTGCCTGCGATGAGTTAGGAAATGTGGATATGAACGATTTGCGTGCCAAAGCAGAAGAGAATAAGGATGAATTAGCCGCATTAATGATTACCTATCCCTCTACTCATGGTATTTTTGAAACGGAGATAAAGGAGATTTGCAATATTATCCATGCGTGTGGCGCACAAGTATACATGGATGGCGCTAACATGAACGCACAAGTAGGACTGACCAATCCGGGATTTATTGGCGCTGATGTCTGCCATCTGAATCTTCACAAGACATTCGCTTCTCCTCATGGCGGCGGCGGCCCGGGAGTAGGCCCTATCTGCGTAGCAGAACATCTGGTTCCTTTCCTGCCCGGACATGGCATCTTCGGAAATGCACAAAACCAGGTTTCTTCGGCTCCGTTCGGAAGTGCAGGCATTCTGCCTATCACATACGGATATATCCGCATGATGGGTACGGACGGTCTGACACAGGCTACCAAAATAGCGATTCTGAATGCGAATTATTTGGCTGCTTGCCTGAAAGACACTTATGGTATCGTCTATTGCGGAGCAAACGGTTTTGTGGGACACGAAATGATTCTGGAATGTCGCAAAGTACACGAAGAGACAGGTATTTCGGAGAATGACATCGCAAAACGTCTGATGGATTACGGCTACCATGCCCCTACCCTTTCTTTCCCCGTTCACGGTACATTGATGATTGAGCCTACGGAAAGCGAAAGCCTTGCCGAATTGGACAACTTCGTAGATGTCATGCTGAATATCTGGAAAGAAATTCAGGAAGTGAAGAATGGTGAAGCAGACAAGAATGACAATGTATTGATTAATGCTCCGCACCCCGAATATGAAGTGGTCAATGACCTTTGGGAACATTCATACACACGCGAGAAAGCTGCTTATCCGATAGAGAGTGTACGTGAGAATAAATTCTGGATAAACGTGGCACGTGTAGATAATACGTTAGGAGACCGCAAATTGTTGCCGACCCGTTACGGAACATTCGATTGATATGCACCTCTGAGGCATCTCGGAGAGCATGGCGTTTTATAAAAGCTAAAGCGGCGTTTTAGGAGTCCTAAAGCGCCGCTTTAAATGTTGTAAACCGCCGCTTTAAGAACCATAAAACGCCGACTCAGGAAAATGAAACGTGGGTTCAGAAGCGTTGAGGTGTCGTCCCCGGGAATGGTAAGCAACCGGATATTCTCTATCTGACAATCGTTACCGTACCCGCTTTCACTTTTTTCTCTTTCATCGGAGTTTTTGGGTCAGCATATCCCAATGCCACACAGCCATACACCTTATGATTTTCGGGCACTCCCAATGAAGTAATGAACTCACGCACTTCGGGGTCATCGCAAGTCGTTCCGAGCTGGTTAATCCAACAAGAACCGATTCCCAAAGACTGGGCGGCAAGGAACATATTCTCTATCGCACAGGCACAGTCCATCCCTGCCCACCATTGGGCAGGCTCATTAGAGACAATGACTAAAGTCGGAGCATGATAATAGCAGCAATAAGTCTTACTATGACCACGTTCCTGCAAACGGGCATCCTCACTTTTTGCGAAAGCTCCTTTAATGCGTTCATTCAGTTCCGTCAATTTATCCATATTTTGAATAGCCGTGAAATGCCACGTCTCCAGATGCATCCCACTCGGAGCATAAGTTGCCGCTTCCAGAACCACCTGCAAATCCTCTTCTGAAACTTGCTGATTCGTATATGCCCGTACACTACGACGTGCTTTGATGTTTTCTAAAATCTCATTTGTTTTCATACTATCCTATGTTTAGAACCTATCTCGTTTTAAACTTATCCTATTTAAGCCTGCCTGTTCAGGGCCTATCTTTTAACCAGACCAATCTTTGCATTCAACTTGAAATAATAAACCCCGTTCTCCCTTTCCAGGAACCCGTATTTATCCTTTTCCAAAGAACCTTTCTCCAAACGTGTATTCAGGAACAGAAAATCTTCCATAACCTGCTTTTCCGATTTATGATAACAGAGTACATTCCCGCTCCCATCTACCAAGAGAATACCTTCCACAGCCGAATCCAGTCCATTATAAATCTTCGCAGGACGCATGCCCAACGCCAATGCCATCAAGAACTGCTTCACCTTAAACTCATAGAACTTATGCTTGTTAATCAACTCATCCTTAATCTTCAACGGATTCACCTGTTTGATAATCTCCGTCAGCTCACTGATACGGGATATGCCATCCAAATGCATGATACGCACCATTTCCGCCAATACACGCGGGAAATGCAAGTCAATCATCAAGAGGTTGCTACGAAATACTTTATCGGCCACATCCGAATATTTGAGTACACCGCCCAAACGTTCAATCATCATCATCCGCTCGGACACTTCATTAGGAGATTCGGGCAAAGCATTAATCTTGTTCACCGTGGGAGTGGCAAATTTAATTCCACTCTGCTCCAGTTTCAGATTCGCCGTACGTCCACCGTCCAGCAACGGATTCATAGCACTCAACCGTGAACGGACATTAAAACCTCTCACCGGTGCTTCCGGATGCCAAAAGGCAACGGAGAAGTCTGTCCGGTCTTCCGTCTTCGCCTCCAAGTCAAAAATACCCGCTTCATCGAGAAATTCTTCCACTCCGTCCGGTGAAGTCACGTCATTCTCCGAAGAAGACTTGACAGCTTGTAAGATCAGTCCGGCAACAATACCAAAATCTTCACGAGGCATGGATTTTACGCCTGTTGCTCCTTCAATGCGGATTATCTCTTCTTCAATATAGTAACGACGCGTTCCGTCATGTTCTTCCCGTTGAATCATTGCAACAGGCCAGGACACTTCTCCCGCCTTCGCCTCTGCCGTACCTAGTACCACTTTCCCATCTGCTAACAAGCGGAAGAAAGTATAAAGTTCACACCATTCTTTTTTAGTTGCTTCAAATGCCATTATCTTGTTCTTCTTTATTTTACTAATTATGTTTTATAATTGAGTTATGCTTTTATTGACTGATAACCCGCGGTAATTCCACAGACGAGACAAAAGGCGGAACCACATACATCACTTCCTCTAATGGCGGCAATTTTCCTACCTGTGCAAAGAGTGAATTGCGTATCCATTCCTTAGGGGTAACCACAATAAAACGTCCTGTCCAGCATCCGTCAAAATAAGAAGGATTGCCCGGCTGTTTCTTTATGGGATAACAGATATTTTCTCCTTTGCTCCGCATCTCCGGCGAACGACCGGGATCATTCACCCACACGTGTTTATCATCAATCCCACGAAGTACCATCCAATGTCCTCTCGCCCCGGGACGCAAGCCACGCACCGCACCTGTATATCTCACATTCACCAATACAGGAATACCACGGTCGATATAATCCTTTAATATCCGGTAATCTTTCTGCTGGAAATGCTCGGCACTTACCATATTTTCGTAATAACGGGCCAGTGAATCTATCTCAAAAGCATAATAACCACCCTGCCCTATCGAAGTACGCCGACGGAAAGGAGCATGCTTTTTCAGGAAGTAATTCCGTTGATATTCCACCAGTTTCTTTTCAGCATCCTGAGCCGACCGTTGTTTGTCAGTCGTCATCCCCTTGAAATAGTCGAATACCATTAATGAGGAAGCCAGGGAACAATGCGAATAAGGGCATCCCGTGATTTTCTGCGAATACCAGGGAACAGGAATATTATTGGGGGCTAACTTCAGAATCTCTTGAGCCTTCCGAGTTCCCTGAGTATTCCGGGCCTCCTGGGGTTTCCGAGTCTCCTGAATTTTCTGAGTCTCCTGTGCACAAACCCAGGTATTCCCCCATGCAGAAAAGCCCGAAAGCAGAATAAAAAATATGTAGTTTTTCTTTCTCATTCAATTTCAATCTAATCGACCGGTCTCAACAACAACGACTTTCAGCACATCAATTCTCTCCATTATCAATAATCCGTGCAGTCTCCACCTTTTCCAGTCGTGCTCGCAGTTTCGGCATCATCGAGCGGCGAATCCGCAACGTCATACTGCAATCCATATCATACGACTGGTTGAGAATCTCAGGCTCCTCTTCTTTCACAATGCGCATCACATCATTCATAAAAGGATATTCGAACATGACCGTCACATCATCATCCACCGTTTTCTCTATAATCGTAGCGGCAGCGATAGCTTCGGCAGCGGCAGCTTTGTAAGCCACAATCAATCCGCTGGTACCCAGCTTGATTCCTCCGAAATAACGGACTACGATAATCAGAATATCCGTCAGTTCATTGGAGTTAATCTGCCCGAGAATAGGCTTGCCTGCCGTACCGGAAGGTTCCCCGTTGTCATTGGCACGAAAATCCTTGCGTGCCGCACCCAACATATAAGCATAACAGATATGCCGGGCATCATAATACTTTTTTTGATACGTTTCAAGATGTACCTTTATCTCGTCAATTGTACGCACAGGAAGTACGATAGCAATGAACTTGCTTCGCTTTTCTGTATAAATACCTTCGGAAGGTTCAGTGATGGTTTTATAAGTATCTTCAGCAGTCATGGCACAAAGATACGGCTTTATTGAGAAAATTCAATCTATCATTTGGAAATATTAAGTGATGTTCGTTCATCAATATACGTTCGAATTGATGCAAACAAGCGGTCGTTTCAGTACAAATGAGCGATTGTTTTACTACAAACAAACGGTTATTCTATTATAAACGGACGGTCGAACTGCTACAATCGACTGTATGATTGTAACGGTTCGACCGCTTGATTTTATTAAATAAGACTTATGCTTTAATCCAACTTATGAATAACCAATCCTGAGCGGAGTTTAGGCTCGAACCAAGTGGTCTTGGGCGGCATGATATTACCGGTATCCGCAATATCCATCAATTGCTTCATAGACACAGGATAAAGTGCCAGAGCTACTTTCATTTCACCGCTATCCACACGTTTCTTGAGTTCGCCCAATCCACGGATACCGCCGACAAAGTCGATACGCTTATCCGAACGCAGGTCTTTTATCCCCAGGATTTCATCTAAAATCAGATTAGACGAAATGGTCACATCAAGTACACCGATAGGGTCATTATCATTGTATGTACCGGGTTTGGCAGTCAGGCTATACCACTTGTTACCGAGATAAAGAGAGAAGTTATGCAGACCGGACGGCTTGTATATATCCTCACCCTTTTCTTCTACGGCAAAGTTCTTTTCCAATGCAGCAATGAACTGCTCGGGAGTCAGCCCGTTGAGGTCTTTCACTACGCGGTTATAATCAATAATAGTCAGTTGGTTGGCAGGGAAGCAGACTGCCATAAAGTAATTATACTCCTCATCACCACGATGATTCGGATTCTGTTTGGCTTTCTCAGCCCCAACTAATGCAGCAGCGGCAGAACGGTGATGTCCGTCAGCGATATACAGTGCCGGCATCTTCGCAAATTCGGCAGTGATGGCCGCAATATCCTCGTCCTGGTCAACAATCCAGAACGTATGACCGAAGCCGTCGCCCGGAGCGATGAAGTCATAAACCGGCTTTCCGGCCGTATATTTCTTGATGATAGCATCCAACCTCTCATTATCAGGATAAGCGAAGAAAACAGGCTCGATATTCGCATTGTTCACACGGACATGCTTCATTCGGTCTTCTTCCTTGTCGCGACGGGTAAGTTCATGCTTCTTGATAACTCCGTTCATATAATCGGGAACATAAGCACCGACAACCAGTCCGTACTGTGTCTTCCCATTCATAGTCTGGGCATAGATATAATAGTTTTCCTTCGCATCCTGCACCAGCCATCCTTTATCCTGAAACGCCTGGAAGTTCTCGGCAGCCTTGGCATACACCGGCTCGGCATGCTCGTCCGTGCCTGCGGGAAAATCTATCTCAGGTTTGATGATATGATAAAGAGACTTCTCGTTACCTTCCGCTTCAATGCGGGCTTCTTCAGAATTCAAGACATCGTAAGGACGGGAAGCAACCTGTTCCACCAAATCTTGCGGTGGACGAATGCCCTTGAAAGGTTTAATTATTGCCATGATATTAGTATTTAATATGTAAAAAATAAAAGCCACAGACTTATTGAAAATCTGTGGCTCAAATATACTACTATTTCTACGAATATTATTTATTCACGCGGAATTTTTCGCAACCGTCTTTCAAGAAACCAACGATTTGTTGGGCAGCGGCAATACCTGCATTGATATTTGCTTCAGCAGTCTGTGCACCCATCTTCTTCGGAGTTGAGAAATAGCGTCCTGCAAACTTCTCAGCAAATTCAGCGTTAGCGGCAGGCATGATGTCCGTGATATATTTGAAGTCGGCACGGTCTTCCATCAGCTTAATCAGTTCGGCTTCATTGATAACTTCCTTGCGGGCAGTGTTTACCAACATGGCACCCTTCGGCATATCTTTCAGCAGCGCATAATTGATAGAATTCTTAGTCTCGGCAGTAGCAGGAATATGCAGAGACACCACCTGGCAAGTCTTATACAACTCTTTTGCCGAATCAAGTGCTTTCACACCGTCTTTTTCGATTACTTCTTTCGGGCAGAATGCATCGTAAGCATACACTTCCATTCCAAAGCCTTTGGCAACACGGGCCACATTACGGCCAACGTTTCCGTAAGCGTGGATACCCAGCTTCTTGCCCATCAGTTCCGTACCGGAAGTTCCGTTATAGAAATTACGGACAGCATATACCATCATACCCAAAGCCAGTTCGGCAACCGCATTGGAGTTCTGTCCCGGAGTGTTCATCACACAAACATTGTGAGCAGTGGCAGCAGCCAAGTCTACGTTATCGTATCCTGCACCCGCACGAACCACAATCTTCAATTCCTTTGCAGCATCCAGCACTTCAGCATCAATAATATCACTACGGATAATGATAGCGTCGGCGTCTTTCACTGCATCCAGCAACTGAGCCTTATCTGTATATTTTTCGAGTAAAGCAAGCTCATATCCGGCTGCTTCTATTTCTTTACGAATACCGTCTACCGCAACTTTAGCAAACGGCTTTTCTGTAGCTACAAGTACTTTCATAATTCTTTCATTAATGAAGTTTTTCAAATTCCTGCATACAATCAATCAAAGCCTGTACGCTTTCTTTCGGCATAGCGTTGTAGCAAGATGCGCGGAAACCACCTACCGAACGGTGTCCCTTGATACCTACCATACCTCTTTCAGTAGCAAACTTCATGAAGTCAGCCTCGAGGTCTTTGTATTCGGGAGCCATAACGAAACAAATATTCATGCGTGAGCGGTCTTCCTTGGCAGCAGTACCTACGAACAATTTGTTGCGGTCGATTTCCGCATACAGCATATCAGCCTTTTCGATGGCACGGCGTTCCATTTCTTTCACACCACCCTGAGCTTTGATCCAACGAAGGTTCAACATGGCAGAATAGATAGGTAATACCGGCGGAGTATTGAACATTGAACCGCCATCAATGTGAGTCTGATAATTCAGCATTGACGGGATGTAACGCGACACCTTACCTACTGCATCATTCTTCACGATAACGAACGTAACGCCCGCAGGAGCCAGGTTTTTCTGAGCACCACCATAGATACAGATATATTTGGAAACGTCAATCGGACGTGAGAAAATATCAGAAGACATATCGGCAATCATCGGAACCGGAGACTCAAGGTCATGCTTCAATTCCGTACCATAAATCGTGTTATTGGTAGTGATATGGAAATAATCTGCATCTGTCGGGATTGTATAATCTTTGGGGATATAAGTATATGTAGCTTCGGCAGAAGAAGCGACTTCTACAACTTCACCAAACCCCTTAGCTTCTTTCATTGCTTTTTTTGCCCATACACCGGTATTCAGGTAAGCAGCCTTTTTTTCAAGGAAGTTATAGGGCACCATGCAGAACTCCATACTAGCACCACCACCCAGGAACAGTACCGAATAACCTTCGGGGATATTGAGTAATTCCTTGAATAATGCCACTGCTTCGTCAACCACAGGTTGGAAGTCTTTGGCACGGTGACTGATTTCCATAATAGAAAGACCAGAGCCGTTGAAATCTAAAATAGCCTTCGCTGTGTCTTCTATCACTTCACGCGGAAGAATGGAAGGTCCTGCATTGAAATTATGCTTTTTCATTTGAAGTTTGTTTTTGGTTTAACAATTTCGTTACTTTTGTCCTTTGACTTTGCGAATTTACGAATTTATTTCCGGTACACAAATCTTTCCTTATAAAAATACTGTTTTAAAGCAGATTTTCCTTTCTTTTTATTGGTTTATACAGGATATATACACCATATTGTTATCTACAGATAACAAGTAAGGAATAAAAGTCGAAAAACAAACAAAGCATGGGGAAGTTACTAATAAAGTGAAAGCAAAATGCAATAAAAACGTATATTTATTTAGCTTCTTCAATAATAGTCTTCATTCCTTTGATTTTTTCGCCTTGAATCAGGTTCAAGAGTTGCTTGACCTTCGCCCGGCGCACAGCAACAAAAGCATAATGTTCCTTCACGTCAATCGCCCCCACATCTTCACGGGTCAGATTCCCTTTCTTATACAGGAATCCGGCAATATCCATCCGGCTCAGTTTTTCCTTCTTTCCTTTACCTATATATATAGTAGCCCAAATTGACTTTGGCGGACGGGGTGGATTTTCAGGCAACGCAACCGTTTCCATATCTTCAGGAATATAAGCGGGCAGCTTTTCTTCCTCATGAAGAATCAGATAAGACGTTCCCGTAGCGTCCCAACGCGCCGTACGCCCGTTCCGGTGTGTAAAGGCTTCCTCATTCACCGGAAGGTGATAATGGATGATATGCCCAATCTCCGGAATATCCAGTCCACGGGCAGCCAAATCGGTAGAAATCAATACATGGCAACTGCCGTTACGGAACTTATACAACGCACGCTCACGGTCCGGCTGTTCCATGCCGCCATGAAAGCGTTCGGCAGACAGTTTCTTATCTGCCAATAGTTTCTGCACACGATCCACCGCATCCCGGTGATTGCAAAAGACGATACTCGAGCTGCTTCCCAATGTGCAAAGCAGATTATATAAAGTATCAATCTTATCTTTCGCCGGAGAAAGCACTTTCATCAGCGTCAGACGGGATTCCTGTTCTTCGGAAGCGTCCGGCAGGAAATTCAGCCTGACTGTACGGTTCAGTCCTGTAAATTCGGGAATCTCTTCAGCATCCGTAGCCGAAAGCAACATACGCTTTTTCAGTCCCGGAAGCTGCGTGATAATCTCCGCCATTTCATCATGGAAACCGAACTCCAAAGACTTGTCAAATTCATCAATGATTAAAGTCTCAATGGTTTCGGGGTTGAAATTTCCCTTAGACAAATGGTCGGTAATACGTCCCGGAGTACCGATAATGATAGCGGGATGATTTCCTTGAATGCTCTTCTTTTCTTCCGCAATGGGGTGTCCGCCGTAGCAACAACAGGTTTTCCAGGAAGTCCCCATGGCTTTAAACACACTGTCGATCTGCAAAGCCAACTCACGCGAAGGAAGCAGAATCAAGACCTGCACATTACCGTTGTCCGGCTTCAAGGTGAGTAATAAAGGCAACAGATAAGCCAGTGTCTTGCCCGACCCTGTCGGTGACAATAATATGACGTCTTTCTTTCCGGTAGCTTGTTCAAGTGACGCTTCCTGCATCGGATTCAGCTCTTCAATCTTCAAATTGCGGAGAGCCGACTGTATAATTTCATTTTTCTCTAACATGGTGACAAAGATAATAAAAGGAAGAGTATGAGGACGAATACGCAGTTAAACTTTAGCCATGCCGGTCAAGATATAACGTCCTTTTAGATTATTCTCTCTCATATAAATGGTAACTTCTGCCCGGCAAGCCGATATTAAGGCATATCCGGTCAGTTCCGAACTCATAGCTTTGACAAACGTGTACTCCGTATCGTTGTGAATAAAAGATATACGATGGTATTCCATAACCTGTTTTATGTATTTAAATTCTATTGGGTAGTCAAATATACGAATATAATAGAGACGTATAGCGAAAATAGGAAAATATCTTCATAACGGACGTAAAATAGCCGAATGGTATAGCGGAAAGACACACAGGGAAAGCACAAAAAAGAAGCGGGAAACCTGAAAAGCATATCAGCTTTTTCAAGTTTCCCGCTCTGTTTGTTATGTTATCTTTCCAGTCATTTCACTGACCGGAAGTTAACTTCCGACGAATTGCATTATCCGCCGAAGTTATCGAACATCAAATTCTGAGCCGGTACGCCAAGGTCGTCGAGCATCTTCTCAACGGCTTTCGACATCGGGCCGGGACCACACATGTAGTATTCGATATCTTCAGGAGCTTCGTGGTTCTTCAAGTAAGTTTCATAAATCACGTTGTGAACGAAGCCCGGAGTGTACTTCACGCCTGCAGCATCGGCAGCAGGATCCGGACGGTCAAGCGCCAGATGGAATGTGAAGTTCGGGAAGTCCTTTTCGATTTGCAGGAAGTCTTCCAGATAGAATACCTCGTTCAGTGCACGGGCACCGTAGAAGTAAGACATCTTACGGTCGGTAATATGCAGCGTCTTCGTCAAGTGCATGATTTGTGCACGCAACGGAGCCATACCGGCACCACCGCCAATCCACATCATTTCCTTATTAGAATCCAAAATCGGGTGGAAATCTCCGTAGGGGCCGCTCATAATCACCTTGTCACCCGGTTTCAGAGTGAAGATATAAGAAGAAGCGATACCCGGCATTACATCCATAAATCCGGGACCTTGGTCTTTCGGTTTGAACGGCGGAGTAGCGATACGTACTGTCAGCATGATACGGTCACCTTCGGCAGGATAGTTGGCCATAGAGTAAGCACGGATGGTTTCCTCATCGTTCTTACATTTCAAGCCCATCAAGCCGAATTTCTCCCATGCAGGCAGGTACTCGTCGCCAATCAGGCTCTTGTCGATATCCTTGTCATAGTCCATTGAGAATTTAGGAATCTTAATCTGCGCATAAGAACCGGGGATAAAGTCCATGTGTTCGCCTTTAGGCAGAGCCACGATAAACTCCTTGATAAACGTAGCCACGTTCTTGTTGGAGATAACCTCACACTCCCACTCTTTCACGCCGAGTATAGACTCGTCAATCTTGATAGCCATGTCACTTTTCACTTTTACCTGGCAGCCCAGACGCCAGTGATCCTGCTGCTGTTTGCGGCTGAAGTGAGGAACCTCGGAAGGCAGGATTTCGCCGCCCCCTTCAAGCACCTGGCATTTGCACTGTCCGCAAGAACCCTTACCACCGCAAGCGGATGACAGGAATACTCCGTTTACAGACAGCGTATTCAGCAAAGTAGAACCGGAAGCCACTTCCAATTCCTTTTCACCGTTGATTGTCAGTTTCACGTCACCTGACGGTACCAGGAAATTCTTGGCAACCAACAGGATGACAACAAGCAACAGAATAACCACAAGGAATACCCCAATGCTCGCTAATATTAAATTCATATCCATTGTCTTATTCCTTTCTTTTTAGATGTTCAAACCAGAGAAACACATGAATGCGATTGCCATCAGACCTACTGTGATAAATGTGATACCCAAGCCCTTCAACGGAGCAGGCACGTCAGAGTAAGCCATCTTCTCGCGGATAGCAGCCAAACCTACGATAGCCAGCAACCAACCGATACCAGAACCGAGTGCATAAGAAAGCGCATCCCAGATGTCACCAATATATTTCGGATCGCTCGGACCAAGGTTGATACGTTGCTGCATAAACAGAGAAGCACCCATGATAGCACAGTTAACAGCAATCAACGGCAGGAAAATACCCAGTGAAGCGTACAGCGACGGGCTGAAGCGTTCTACCACCATCTCTACCAATTGCACGATACCGGCAATAACGGCAATGAAAAGAATAAAACTCAGGAAGCTGAGGTCAACGCCTTCGATGATAGCATTGGCAGCCAGCACCTTGGTTTGCAACAGATAGTTGACCGGCAACGTCACCAGCAACACGAAAGTTACGGCAATACCCAGTCCTACGGCGGTCTTCACATTCTTCGATACAGCCAGGTATGAACACATACCCAGGAAGAATGCGAATATCATGTTGTCCACAAAGATAGAGCGGACGAATAAACTTAATAAATGTTCCATATCTTCAATTAAGAATTAAGAATGAAGAGTTCTTCATCTTTATTAATTACTTTCTTCTTGCAATTCTTTATGGCGTGCACGCTGATACCAGATGATGCAAGCACAGATAATCAACGCCATCGGCGGCATCAACATCAAACCGTTGTTCACATATCCTAAATCATACAGCCAAGTACTTGACACATCAAGATGAACATACCAAAGAGCCTTTGCTATTAGTCCTTGAATATCAAAACCGAGCAGAGTTCCCGAACCAAGCAATTCGCGGAAAAAAGCCACGATTACCAAAATCTTGGCATAACCCAAACCATTACCAACACCGTCAAGGAAAGATTCCCAAGGACCGTTCTGCATGGCAAATGCTTCCAAACGTCCCATAAGAATACAGTTGGTAATAATCAAACCTACATATACAGAAAGCTGAACACTTACATCATAAGCAAACGCTTTCAGAACTTCACTCACGATAGTTACCAATGCAGCTACCACAACCAACTGAACGATGATACGTATACGGTTAGGGATGGTCTTGCGCAGCAGTGAGATAACCACATTGGCAAACGCTGTAATGACCGTCACTGAAAGTCCCATCACGATAGCAGGCTCCAGTTTTGCGGTAACAGCAAGTGCAGAACAGATACCGAGCACCTGTACGGTCACCGGATTGTCTATTCCCAACGGAGCAGAGAATACTTCTTTATTCTTCTTTGAAAACAGTTGTCCCATATTCTTTTTCTTCTCCTTATTATTTAGTTAAAAAACTCATGTAACTACCCAAGCAAGCTTTCAGCATGGCATCCACACCTACAGAAGTGATTGTACCACCGGAAATGCCGTCCACCTGATATTCAGGATTCTCTACCTTGCCGTTCTTCACAACTCCCAAAGCGATAGAACCGTTCTCCAAAGTCTTCTTACTGACAAACTCATTCTGGAAATGATCGGTTGCGATTTCAGCACCCAACCCCGGAGTCTCACTTGCATGAGAGAAGTAAGTGCCGTAAACGGTATCCTTGTCTTCGTTCAGAGCGACATATCCCCAGATAGCGCCCCAAAGACCGGCACCGTAAACAGGAACTACATATTTAGTCTGACCGTCCACTTCGCATACGAATACGTGAAGACGTTGTTGCTCTTTCGCTTCTTTCTCGTAGTTGGTAGCAAATTCGCCTGTGTTCTCAGTCAGCGTACCGTCTACGTTCATCAGCATATCGCCCTTTACATATTTCTTATATTCAGCATCCGCATCTTCTACGTTCTTGATGTTCAACGCAGCAAGAATCTGCTTTTTAGTATCCAACTGCACATTCTTGTCCTGTGTAGTTTTCAGCGAAGAACTAACGAATGCCAGCAGGAATGCTACGATAATAACCATTACCGAAGCATAAATGATAGTATAACTGTTACTATTTGTATTCATTTTCATCCGGTATTTATTGGTTAGACTTGATAGCACGTTTCTCGCGGCGGCTGATATTGCCCTGTACTACACAGTAGTCAATCAGCGGAGCGAAGATATTCATCAGCAGGATGGCAAGCATCATACCTTCAGGATAACCCGGGTTCAGTACGCGGATGACGATAGCCATCACACCAATCAGGAATCCGAAGATGTATTTACCCCTTTCCGTACGTGCGGAAGTGACAGGGTCGGTAGCCATGAATACGGCACCGAAGCAGAAACCACCGAGAACGAGGTGTTCATACCACGGCATATTAGCCATAGCGTTGCTTTCCATGCCGATTGAGTTGAATACCCAAGCCATGAACGCACCACCGACGAATACGGAAATCATTGTCTTCCAGCTTGCGATGCCTGTCCACAAAAGGATAGCGGCACCAATCAGGATGGCAATCACACTTGTCTCACCGATAGAACCCGGAATAAGTCCCGTCACCATATCCATGCTGAATGCAGGAGCCGCGCCGGTCGTAGCAGCTTCTCCCAGCGGAGTGGCAACGGTCAGCCCGTCTACCGACTGTCCCAGCCCGAAGATGCTGTCGCCCGATACCCAAACGGCATCACCGGACATCTTGGTCGGATATGCGAAGAACAGGAATGCACGTGTAATCAACGCTACGTTGAATACGTTCATACCTGTACCACCGAATACTTCTTTAGCGAAGATTACAGAGAATGCAGTAGCTACGGCAAGAATCCACAGCGGACAGTCCACCGGAACAATCATCGGGATCAGGATACCCGAAACGAGAAATCCTTCCTGAATCTCTTCTTTCTTCCATTGGGCTACGACGAACTCGATGCCAAGACCTACTACATAAGATACGATAATTTTGGGCAGTACTGCCAGAAATCCGTAGACAAACATTTCGAAAAAGCTGCCTGCGGCACCCGTGTGGGTGAAATGCTGGTAACCTACATTGTACATACCGAACAGCAGTGCCGGTACTAACGAAATAACCACAATCGACATGATGCGTTTGCTGTCAATCGCGTCGTGTATATGCGTTCCCGTTTTCGCAGTCTTGCTGGGCACGAACAAGAATGTTTCGAAGCCATCGAACACCGACTGGAATGCGTGGAATTTGCCGCCTTCTTCAAAGTTCGGCTTTATCTTATCGAGATAATTTCTTAACGCTTTCATTAATATATTTACTATTTTACGATTTACTATTTACGATTTGCCATGCGGGTAGATTATGCCATTTCCGAACGAAGCATGTCAAGTCCGGCACGGACGATGCGTTGCAGTTCCATCTTTGAAGAGCAGACAAACTCGCAGAGGGCGAAGTCTTCGGGAGCTACTTCATAGATGCCGAGCGCTTCCATGCGGTCGATGTCGCCGGCGATGATGGCTTTAATCAAAAATTCGGGCAAAATGTCCATTGGAAGCACTTTGTCGTACTCACCGGACATGATCATATGGCGTTCGCCACCTTTGACACGTGCATCCAGTGTGTATTCCTTCTTTCCCATCAGCCAACTGAAATAGGAACGGTTGGTACTGAACTGGTTGAAACGCGGCATGATCCATCCGAGCATTTCGTGAATGTCGTCTCCTTCGGGGATAACGGTCAGTTGGCTGTGGAATGCGCCTAAGAATCCGTTCGGGGATACTTGCTTTCCTGTCAGCACGTTGCCGCTGATGTAGCGCAGGTCTTTGCCTGTCGTTACGTTGCCTGCGAATACGTTAGTCAGCAGTGCGCCTACCTGAAGTTTGCAGTAAGCGGGTTTCAACACTTCAGAACCTGTCACGGCTACTGTACGGGTGAAATCCACATGTCCCGTATTGAAAAGACGGCCGATGAAGATGACGGCTTGCGGATCAATTGTCCATACTGTCTCGCCTTTGGATATAGGGGCAAGGTGGTTGATCTGAACACCTACGTTACCTGCAGGGTTCGGTCCGTCGAATGCGGTGATTGTGACGTTCTTTGCCTGAGTCAATGCGGCAGCGTTCTGCTTCACGCTTATATTCAGGTATGTTTTTGCCATTTTGGCAAGGGCATCAAGTCCTGTCTGGAAATTTGCTTCTTCACCTTTCAACGCGAATTGGAAGTCGGGTGCCAGCGGATTGCTGTCGAAAGCGGATACGAAAATGCCTTTTGGCGTCACTGTCGGGTCTGCGATGATGTCATAAGGACGTTGTCTGATAAACGCGAAAAGACCGGCTTCCAACAAAGCGGTTTTTACAGCTTCCGCATCCATCGACGCTACATTCTTCTTACCGAACTCTTCGTAGTCCTGCTCTGCAGCAGCTTCCACTACAATGTTCAAGACTTTACGACGGGCTCCACGCTCTACACTCGTCACTACGCCGCTCACGGGCGAAACAAATTTTACTTCAGGATGATACTTGTCAATAAACAAGGGTCCACCAGCCATCACATACTCCTGCTCTTTTACGACTACCTTCGGCGTCACTCCAGGAAAATCATCGGGTACGAGTGCGTAAAATCCCGGCTCTTTCACTGTCGTGTACGTCTCTGCAGCTGTACCTTTCAGGTTTATGTCAAGGCCTTTGCGTAACTTTATTACATTTGCCATGCTATAAATAAAATAATGGTTTCATAAATTTGCCGCAAAAGTAATAAATAATAATGTGATTAAAGAGGAAAAAAGAAAGGAATTACGGAAAAATATCCGTAATTCCTTTCGTGGTCGCACACAGTGTGTTCGTTGCCGGTTGGGATTCATTTAAATAAAAACATCTGTTCTTCTATTCTTCTTCGGCAAACATGGGGTCCCAGGCGGGAAGACGAATGGGGTTCTGTTTGAGGATTTCCGATACTTTTTTCGTGGCGTATTTGGTTTCTATCACCAGGCGGAACATATATTCGTTGAACCACTCGTCGGTCATGATGAGATGGCCTTGGTAACCGGAGCCGGCCCCCCAACTATTTTCAACCATCCATTTGGTCGGGTTTCCGTTTTTGTCGAGGTCTACTGCCATGAGCGTCATGGCATGGCTTGAGCCGCTGGCAAAACTTTGAATACGCTGCTTCTTGTTCATGCTGAAGGTTGTGCCCATGAGAGATTCGTAGTCGTAGTTTTTAACATCCAGCAGACCACGGTCAGAGTTGAGGAATTTGCCTACATCGCAAGAGAAGTACATCATAGTGCTGTCTTTGAGGGAGGTTATCGCCATCTCTTTGATGTCCTCTATGGGGAGATTGACATAAGTCCAGTTTTTGCCGTCGTAGCGGTGGCGGTCATAGTCTATCTCGTAACATTTGTAATAGTCACGGCTGGGGTCGTTCATGAGCATGACGTAGTTGCCGATCAGGTTTTCGTCACCGTACTTCTTCAGGAAAGAAAGCGGGGTGTAGGTTTCCGTAGATACGGGTTTGCCTTGGGCGTTGTATTCCGTCCAGGTAAATTCGGTGGGGGGAACGCCCAGGTTCAAGACCAGCATGCGGTAGATGGTGCCGAGCATTTCGGTTTTCGTTTTCTCGAGGAGTGCCGGTTTCGTGCCTTTGGCGGCGAGGTCGCGGAGTTGAAGGCCCTGTTCACGGAGTTTCAAGGTAATCAGGTTCGCCATGCGGGAGGTGTTCTCGCTACTGTTCGTTTCGGGCATTACGTCTTTGGGGACAAGACCGTATTTGCTTACGATGTCGGCCACACCGGTGAAAGTACCGCCGTCACTCAAAGGGTGGTGGAACAGCCACTCTACCATTTTGTCGTTCATCGGTTTGTCGCTGGTGTCGATGATGCCTTGCAGGAAAAGATTCGCTTTCTCCAGTTGGTCGAAGAAGAAAGGATAGGTTTGCGAAAACTCGAACGAGCTGAGATTGTGGCGGGCGATGGCCTTGGCACGCATCACGTTCAGACCGGTGAAGAGCCAGCAGCGGCCGGAAGATTTCTGGTCGGTGACGCCTTTGGAGTTCACTTTGACGGAGAAGTGCGTATCCATACCTTTCAGGTTTTCCTGGTTGAGAGCCAGTTTGCGGATGTCGTTGTTGCCGATGGCGTTGCGGATAGCCTTGTCAGCCGGGGTGTTTTGATAACTCTGTTTAATTTGTTGCATCATGTCGTCGCTGATGCCGCCTTTTGCGTTTTGAGCTTGTGCCGAATAACAGAAAGCACAGAAAACAAAAACTGATAAAATTCGTTTATTCATTAGTATAAATAGTTTATTAATCAATTACACTTCGGATATAGTAATAGGAAATTGCAAATTTACGATTCTTTTTTAGAATTATTATCTAAGAGTATCAAAACTAATTAAAATAAAAGAGTTTTCTTTGCAGTCGAATTCCTCAGAAAGAAATTATGAAGAAATATATAATAGGTGTATTGATGATGTTTGCATCCATCAATATTATGTCGGCAACGGCTGACAGCACAGCAGTAAAAAGCGACGAACTGCCAATGTCTACAATATCTATCAGTGATGATACCCCGACAGATATTGACGGCACTTTGTCAGACACCATTCCCACCCTCTCCAAACGTGAGTTACGCCGCCAACGTGTGGCAAAGCGAAATTTGCATTATAATATATTAGGTGGTCCCAGCTATACGCCGGACTTCGGCCTGCTGGTGGGCGGTAGCGCGTTGATGACGTTCCGGATGAATCCGAGTGACACCACTCAGCGGCGTTCGGTGGTGCCGATGTCTATTGCGCTGATGTTCAAAGGCGGATTGAATCTGATGACGAAGCCGCAACTGTTCTTCAAAGGCGACCGTTTCCGTATTTTCGGCACATTCTCTTATAAGAACACGATTGAGAATTTTTACGGAATCGGATACAGTACTAATAAAGACTATCCTCGCGGGGAAGACACGAGCGAATACCGTTATAGCGGCATCCAGGTGAACCCGTGGTTCCTCTTCCGTTTGGGAGAAAGCGACTTCTTCGCAGGGCCACAGGTAGATTTCAATTACGACAAAATCACCAAGCCGGCAGAAGGAATGGTTCATCAGCCATCCTACATTGCGGCGGGCGGAACAGAACATGGATATAAGAATTTCAGTTCGGGACTCGGCTTCCTGCTGACTTATGACACACGTGATATTCCCGCCAATGCTTATCGTGGAATGTATCTTGATTTTCGCGGGATGATGTATAGCAAGGCCTTCGGCGGTGATGATAATTTTTACCGTTTGGAGATTGATTACCGTCAATACAAAACAGTCGGAAGACGGAAGGTGATAGCTTGGACGGTGCAGACCAAAAACGTATTCGGAGATGTGCCGTTGACGAAATATGCGCTTAGCGGAACGCCTTTCGACCTTCGCGGATATTACATGGGACAGTTTCGCGACAAGTCATCACATGTAATGATGGCTGAATACCGTCAGATGATAAATACGGACAAGAATACATGGGTGAAGAAAATGCTCAATCATATAGGATATGTGGCCTGGGGCGGATGCGGATTCATGGGCCCTACTCCGGGCAAGATAGAGGGCGTTCTCCCCAATCTCGGCGTAGGCCTGCGCATTGAGGTACAACCCCGTATGAATATACGTCTCGACCTCGGAAGAGACATGGTGAACAAGCAGAATTTGTTCTACTTTAATATGACGGAGGCGTTCTGACACAAGACGGTGGAAGACTTTCAGTTCAAGAAGAAAGACATTCCGATTGGGTATATATACATTCCGCTTAGGGACAATAAAAGTATTATAAATAAGTATTCGCGTACAATTAACGAGGAAGAATGTAAAATTGATAATAAAAGACTGCTCATAAATGAAATTAATCCTTATATTTGCGCAAGCTATAACACAGCAAGAGCAAATAATAGGATTTTTTTATGAAGCAATTTATATCTGTTTTTTCGGGGTTACTACTTTTATTCACTTCCGCTACTCATGTGGTTGCACAGGAAAACGGTGACTATTCCCAATTAAGTGAAGATGATTATAGTAAAATTGCCCTGCCACCATTGTCTACATTATTCGAGAATGCCAAAAACAGTCCCATCTACGAACTGGCAGACGTAAAGGCGGCAATAGAGCGCAAGTTACTGCAAAAAGAAAAATGGGCATTTCTCGGTTTCTTCAGTTTAAGAGGAAGCTACCAGTACGGAATGTTCGGCAATGAGTCCACATATACGGACGTGGCGATTGCCCCCTACCTCACCTATTCTACCCAAGCCCAAAACGGTTATACCTTGGGGGCGGGCATCAACATTCCATTAAATGACTTATTCGACCTCAAAGGGCGCGTCAGCCGACAAAGGCTTACACTGAAAACCGCCGAACTGGAGCGGGAAGTAAAGTACGATGAAATCAAGAAGAATATTATTGAGATGTACGCCATGGCCACTTCACAGATGCAGGTTCTCCAGACGAGAAGTGAAAGTCTGGTGCTTGCCAATGTACAATACGAAATATCCGAGAAGAATTTTGCCAACGGGACCATAGAATCGTCAGATTTGGCAATAGATAAGGAAAGACAGTCGCAGGCCCGTGAATCATACGAGAAGAGTAAGTTTGAATTGACCAAGAGCCTGATGATACTCGAAGTTATTTCACGTACACCCATTATACGAAAATAAAAATCTAAGATATGAATTTTATCATTTCTACCATACGGACCCTATTCCGCCATCGCTGGCTGATACTGATAGGAACCGCCCTCTTCACATTATTCGTCATCTATTACACCCGCCATATGCAAGGCGGCTATGACGTGAAAGCTACGCTTTACACGGGAGTAGCCTCAGGCTACAACCTGGAGAGCGACAAGCGGACAGACTGGGCAACGGTACAGAATTCTATGGACAATCTGATAAGCATCATGCAGGCTGAAAGTACGCTGAAAAGAGTATGCTTACGGCTATTCGCCAGAGTCCTTATCCAAGGAAATCCGGACAAAGAGAACAATGGCATCACTGCTGCCAGCTACAATTACACTTACAACCATCTGAAAAACAGTCCGAACGGAAATGAGATACTGAAACTAATAGACAAATCGAGTGAAGACAAGACCGTCTCCAATCTCGAATCATATATGCGTCCGCACAGAGACAACTACATCTACGGCCTGTTCTATTACAATCACCCTTTTTATAGCTACAACACCCTGAAAAACATCAAAGTGCAGCGTCGTCTGACCAGTGACTTGCTGGATATCAGCTATTCGTCCGGTGACCCGGGTATCGTGTACAACACGGTAAGTATCCTGATGGATGAGTTCGTCGAAGAATATCGCCGCATCCGCTACGGGGAGACGGATAAAGTAATCAAGTACTTTGAAGAAGAATTGAAAAGAATAGGGAAAAAGCTGAATACGGAAGAAGAAGACCTGACAAAATATAACGTAGAAAAACGTATCATCAACTATATTGACGAAACCAAAGAAATAGCCGCCATCAGCAAAGAGTACGAGTTGAGAGAACAAGACGCGTTGTTCGCCTTCAACAGCACCAAGTCCATGCTCGACGAACTGGAGAAACACATGGACAGCAATGCCAAACAAGTGGTCAAAAACATGGAGTTTGTCGATAAACTGCGGGAAGCCTCCAGCATCACCGGCAAAATATCGGAAGCCGAGGCGATGACCGATACAAAAAAACAAGACTCGCAATCCCTTGAGAGCGACAAAAAAAGACTGGCCGAGGTAAAACAGGAACTGAATGACTTGACCTCTTCATACATAGGTCATAAATATACCAAAGAAGGCGCTTCGCGAATCAATATCATCGACCAGTGGTTGGAGCAGACCCTGCTATACGAAAAAGCCAAAGCCGAACTGAAAATCGTGCAAGACGCCCGTCGGGAACTGAACGAGCGTTATGTATTCTTCGCCCCCGTCGGTACGACCATCAAGCAGAAAGAGCGTATGATAAACTTCACCGAGCGCAACTATCTGACTGTGCTGCAAAGCTATAACGAAGCCCTGTTGAGAAAGAAAAATCTGGAAATGACCTCTGCCACACTAAAAGTGCTGAACGAGCCCACCTACCCGATTTCTTCCAACTCGACCAACCGGAAGCAAATCGTCATCGCTGCATGCGTAGGCAGTTTTCTGATTATCGTAGCTTTGCTGCTGTTGATAGAGATGCTCGACAGGACATTGCGCGATGCCAGTCGCACCAAGCGCGTGACAGGCTATAAAGTGATAGGCGCTGTCCCCAGTCTTACACTCTCCCGCTACGGTGGGCTGACCAAGACCTACGTACAATCTTCCGTCAGAGAACTGACCAACTCCCTGCTCCGTTTCCTGACCAATCGGAAATCTCCCGGCGTGTTCATCATCAACCTGTTCAGTACCAGCGAAGATTCCGGTGAGGAAGTGATAGGGAACCTGATTTGCGGATATATGCAGAGCCGCATGCTGAATACGAAGTTTATCACCTACAAAGAAGATTTCAACACTAACTCCACCCAATACCTGCTGGCAAAAAGCATTACAGACTTTTACACCCCGCAAGGAGAAGACATACTGATTGTCGCTTATCCGCCCTTGTCCGAAAGCAACATCCCGACGGCCTTACTGCAAGATGCCAACGCCAATATCCTGGTGGCTCCGGCAGACCGGGGATGGAAAACCATCGACAAGCAGCTTTGCGAACAACTCATGCTGCAAATGGGCAAGACGGAAGTACCTTTCCGCATCTGCCTGACAAATGCCAGCCGGGAAGCAGCCGAGGACTTCACCGGACAACTTCCGCCACACACGCTGTTGCGCAGAATCGGCTATCGCCTCAGTCAGCTATCACTAACGGAAAAAATCAAATTCAACCTCAGGAGAAAAGCAAAAGAAGCAGAAGACGAGGACGATGACGAATAGGATAATAACTTTCCACATTCTGCTTGCCGCGCAGTTCGCCCTGGTCGCGGCAAGCATGGTTGTAAATGTCAAGATAGGCTTGTTCTCAATGGCACTCATCTTGCTGTCCACCACCATTTGCCTTGTACAGCTCAGCAATGACGAACGTACCGACTGGCGGTCCGGTCAGAACACAATGACCTGGCTCTTTACCGCCTGGCTGCTGTTCTACCTACTGGAAATAATGAATCCCAACAATGTGATGGAAGCATGGAACATCAACCTCACTCCCTATGCCCTCACCCCTCTGATATGCGCCTTCGTCATACCGATAGTGATACGTACCAAGAAAGATGTCGAACTGCTGCTGATAATATGGTCTGTATTCGTCATCATCTTCACCCTTAAAGGCTACTGGCAGAAAAACCACGGTTTCAGTTCCAAAGACCTCTACTTCCTTCATGTCCTGGGCGGCGCCCGGACACACATTATCTGGTCGGGCATCCGCTACTTCTCCTGTTTCTCGGACGCGGCAAACTATGGCGTGCACTCTGCCATGGCAGGCGTCACCTTTGCCATTGCAGGCTTCTTTGTCGACTCAAAATGGAAGCGCATTTACTTTCTCTTCATCGCCTTCTGCGGCATCTACGGAATGGGAATCTCCGGGACACGCTCCGCCATGGGAGTCCTCATGGGCGGCATGCTGATGATTACCATCATAGCCAAGAACTGGAAAGCACTCCTGGCCGGCATATGCATATCCATCGGAGTCTTTGTCTTTTTCTATTACACCAATATCGGAAGCGGCAACCAATATATCCACAAGATGCGCTCTTCCTTCCACCCTACCGAAGACGCCTCTTACATGGTGCGCGTCGAAAACCGGCAAAGAATGAAGGAGCTGATGGCTAAGAAACCCATCGGCTACGGCATCGGACTCTCCAAGGCAGGCAACTTCAACTCCAAAGAAC
>ULRJ01018688.1_pt1 | contig 24951 bp, 19 predicted proteins | sample 1955321 | NCBI WGS metagenome assembly ULRJ01 (sample SAMEA4835679, study PRJEB28245) | human gut metagenome | biome: gut microbiome; material: fecal sample | place: Denmark | collected 2008 | reverse complement strand
GCCTCCGGCAGGGGTGAAAACGTAAAAAAGGACTCGTCAGACAGCCCCGCTCCGGGACAAAGCGTGGCCGGGGAAGGGCAATCCGGGGAGGGGCAATCCGGGGAGGGGCAATCCGGGGAGGGGCGATCCGGGGAAGGGCCGCCCCGCGGGGTTACTCCACGATAATCTCGTCGGTGAAAATCCAGCCGCCGGGATGGCCGTTGTGCAGGGCTTTCAGCCGCACGTAACGCGCCGCGGTTTGACCCGACCAGCCGAACTCGCGGTAGCAATCCTGCTTGTATTCGAACGCGATGTCGTTTTCGACCGCCGCAAGGGGCGTATAGTGCCTGTCATCGTCCGAAACCGAGATTTCGACCGCCCGGGGCATCCAGATGTCGGCATAGAAACCCTGCATGAAACAGGCCGCGATACGTTTCACAGGCTGGCGTTCCCCGAGGTCGACGACCAGTTCGACATCCGTATCGAGCCACCCCTGCCAGCGGCGGTCGCCGTAGTTCCACCCGCCGCACAGCCCGTCGGTCAGCGAAGCGTCGCCCGCAGCCGGGTATTTCGGGCTGTAAGGCGTACGGTAAACCACCTGCCTGCCGGTCGAAAGGCAATGCAGGGTATCGAGCGATTCGGGGCGGGGGCCGACGGCATTTTTCTGGTCGAAGGGGTGGTATCCGCGCTGCTGCATCCACGCCACGGCGTCGAGCACGCGGGCGTGGAAGTCGTCGTAATCCTTACGTTCGGGGGCGCTCCACCCCACTTCGGCGATCGCCAGCAGGCGCGGCCAGATCATGTGTTCGGCATGTTCGGCTGTGGGCACGTGCTCGCACCACAGGTTGCCCTGCACGCCGAGGATCATCGGCACGACATCCGCACCCAGCGAATCGGGCGCAGGGTCGTAGGAATAGGCTTGCGCGAGGGTGAGGAACGCCGCGGCGGCGACCGGCTCGCGGGTGGGGTCGTCCTGGCAGAAATCGAGGTAGCAGTATTCCGTGGGAGCCATCACGGCGTGGTGTCCGGCCCTGGCCGCGGCGATCCCGCCCTCGGTGCCGCGCCACGACATGACCGTGGCGCCGGGCGCGAGCCCGCCCTGGAGAATCTCGTCCCAGCCCAGCAGGCAGCGGCCCTTGGCGGCGAGGAACGTCCCGATGCGGTGCACCAGGTAGCTTTGCAGTTCATCGACGTCCTGCAGTCCCTCCCGCCGCATCCGGGCGGCACATTCGGGGCAGGTGCGCCAACCCTGTTTCGAAGCCTCGTCGCCGCCGATATGGATATATTCCGAAGGGAAGAGCCCGATCACTTCGGAGAGCACGCTCTCAAGGAATTCGAACGTCTGCTCGTTGCCGATGCAGAAATCGGAGTTCGTGTAGGGTTTGCCGCTGCACGAAAGTTCGGGGTAAACGGCCAGCACCTCCTCGCTGTGCCCCGGCATCTCGATCTCGGGAATCACCTCGATATGCAGGGCACGGGCGTATTCGACCACTTCGCGGATGTCGTCCTGCGTGTAATAGCCCCCGGCGGCCGCCGAGTCGTCGCGGTGGCAGTAGCGTTTGCCGCCGAAGTTCCATCCCTCCCAGTCGGGATAGGGACGCCAGGCGGCGATGTCGGTCAGGGCGGGGTATTTTTTGATTTCGATGCGCCATCCGGCTCCGTCGGTCAGGTGCCAGTGGAAGCGGTTGAGCTTGTAGCGCGCCATGAGGTCGAGCTGACGTTCGACGAACTCCTTGTCGCGGAAATGGCGCGAGACGTCGAGCATGAAGCCCCGGTAACCGAAGCGCGGGGCGTCCACGATCGTGACGGCCGGAATGCGGCGGCCGTGGTGCCCGGCCAGTTGTGCGAGCGACTGGAGTCCGTAGAACAACCCTGCGGCATCGGGGGCCGTGAGCGTGATCTTTGTGCGGGAGACGTCGAGACGGTAGCTTTCGGGGGCGCCGTCGCCCGTACGAAGCAGTTCGAGCGCGGGCATGTCGCCGTCGGAGGCCTCGGCAAAGGAGGCGGGGAAGAATCCGTCCGCGGCACGCTGCATCCACGCCGCGAGGTCGGCCTTGTCCTGCCCGTCGAGGTCGGTCGTGTAGAGCAGCTTGGCAGGCATACGGAAGGCACCTTCGCCCCACGTCACCTGCTGCGGGGCCGGGATGATGCCCGTGGCCGGGCACCCGCCGCCGGCGCACGAAGCAAAGGCGAAAGCGGCAAGGCAAAAAGAGATAAGCGTGATTTTTTTCATAAGGTCTTTAGGTCGGGTACAACAACAAATCGGGATGAACCGGCAAAGCCGGAGGAGGGCGGAGCGAGCCGTGGCCGCAGCCGGAAGGGTGCCGCCGGAGAACAGCCAGCCAAAGGCAAACCGAAGCCGAAAACCGTCGGGGAACGGGGACAGCCGGAAACCGAAACCGCCGACAGGCCACGACAGGCCGCGACGGGCCGCCATCCGGGGCGGGTTTGCAGCCCGAAGCAGGGACAGCCCGAAGCAGGAGTATGAAAAAGGCCGTGCAACCCGGCTTATGCCGGGGTCGCACGGCCCCTGTCGGTCTATAAGCGGACTAATTCCACTTGGTGTCCATCATCGTCGGGTTGGAGCTGCCGCCGACGGCATCGTAACCGTGGCCCGTGAGGTCGCGCACGATATTGCCGGAACCGCTGTCGTTGGGCTCCCAGGCGTTCATGCGCCAGTAAGCGAGCAGCCCGTCGGACGTGGGGTCGACATAGTTCATGTTGTTGGCGATCTCGGATTGCGAGAGGGCGCGTGTCCATACGCGGCACTCGGCGACATAGCCGTTCAGCGTACGGCCGCCGCCATAGGAGGCTCCCAGGTAGAAACCGCCCGAATTGTCGCTCGTCAGGTCGATGGTCTCGCCCTGCGTTTCCACGCCCGTGGCATACTGCCCGTTGATATAGATGTCCCACGAAGAGCCCGTCCAGACTGCGGCGACGTGGTACCACTTCTCCTTGTCGAACGGCTTGTCGGTAGCTGCGGGCTGGTAGGAGTCGTGACAGATCTGGATGCAGTCGGGATCGACCTTCACGTCGCCGAAACGTACGCCGCAGATGCCCTCGATACCCATGATGGAGCTGATATAAGGATCGCGGGTCTGGAAGCCGAGCATGTATACGCGGGCTTCGAGCGTGAGCTGCGGAAGGGCTGCCAGGTCGGAATTCTCCTGGAACGAAGTCACCTTGTAGATGTTGCTCGATCCCAGGTAGATCGCCTTGCTGATCACCGGGGTCTTCAGCACGATGAAAAGCGTGCGGCTCGGTTCGAGCACGGTCATCCCGCCCGATACGGTCTTGATGCTCACCGGGACGCAATAGGTCACGCCCTCGGCGAACTCCGAGACGGACGTCACCGTGAAACCGATCTCCGAAGAGGTATTGTAGCCGGCCAGGATGGTCGCTTCCGTCGAGCTGAGCGAATAGCTGTCGGCGGGCGGGATCTGGTAGTTCTTGCCGTATTTGTCGTTATAGGCGGCCAGCAGGTCGGGGCGCACTTCGAGCTGAATGTGGATGTCATGCTCGGCGACCACCGAGGCGGAGACGGTGAGCGAGGTCTCGGCAGGGGGTTCGTCGATGGTCATGGATTTGTCGGGATTACTCTGCGCATCGGTCATGTAGATCGCAGGATAGGTCTCCGCAGTCTCCTGACAGCCCGTGACCGCAGCGGCGGCGAACAACAGCGGAGCGACCAAATATTTCAGTTTCATAGTTCTCTTGTTTTAGGTTTAGTTTGCAGGGGCGAAAATCTCGGCCTCGTTCATGCTGGTATACCCGGTCACCCGGCCGACGTATACCCGGATGTAGCGGGCCTTCACGGTCTTCTTGAACCGGAATATCTTCCAGCCTTCGTCCGTGAGTTTGGGGACGAACGAAATTTCGTTGGTCAGGCTGAACCAGTTGGTGCCGTCCTCGCTGTACTGGAAATCAGTACATTCGGGGTTGGAGTCCTCGTAGTAGATATGCCAGCGGAAGCCGTTGATGTCGTAGGCCTTGTCCAGCGTGATGATGAAATTGCCGCCGTTCCCCCACGAATAGGACGCACTCGCGGCATACCAGCAGTTGGAGTCGAGTTTGCCGTCGAACATGCGGGCTTTCTGCGTATCGGAATCGAGGTTCCAGACGCCGTTGGCGCCGCTCGAAGCGGTGCCCTGGTAGCAGACGATCGTCCAGCCGGAAGCAGGTTCGATCTTCACGCCCGTGAGCGCCGTGGCATCGACGTCGATCTCCATCGCCGCCACAGTCACCAGCACGTAACGCACCAGTTTCTCCTTTGAGGTGTAGACATCGCCCTGCGGAAGCTCAACGACGATGGGGAGCAGGTAGTATCCCTTCTCGATATTGGCGGAGCTTACGGTAACGGACGCCTCATCGGACATGAAGTCCCCGGCCGCCACGCTGAGCGTGCCGAGCGACACCCGTGCAGGGTCGATCGCCTCGTAGGAGGTTCCGTGCTCTTCGTTGTAGGACTCGACCAGCGAGTTGTCCAGCGCCAGCGGGAACGAAACGTCGGCAGGGGCGGGACGCGCCAGCTCGACCCGGATTTTTTCGTCCACCTCGCCCGTGATAGTACCGTCGTCCCCGACCAGGAACAGGTATTTGGACAGGGCGGTCGAGGTCAGGCCGACGATCAGGTCGCCGCCGGCGGGGTTCACATCCTGGATCGCCTCGCGCATATACTTGTAAGGCATGGCCGAATTCCCGTACTCGTACTCCATGTGGTAGGCACCGAAACCGGCGCCGAAACCCTGCGTGGGGTTGAAGCGCGCCATGCCCAGCAGCGAGTTGACCCACTGGCCGTCGCGGCACTCATGCGACACGCCGCCGTTTTTCCAGAGGGACTCGAAGTTCTCGGCGAAGATATACTGCTCGGGCTTCCAGCCTTTCTTATCGGCTTCGTCGAAGCGACTCTGCAAATCGGTATAGCCGTAGGATTTATAAGCCTGCACGATGCCGTAGTCGAAGCAGTCGGCCACATCGGCATGCACGGCATAGGGCACGCCGTCGATCATAAGCAGGCGTCCCGTCCCCGACTTGGGGCCGACGTATTTGCTCATGGCGAGGATCAGCTTCCTGAACAACTCGTTGTCATGCCCCACGAACGGCCCCGAAGCGCCGTAGCCGGGTTCGTAGTCAATGTCGATGCCGTCGTAGCTGTACTTGTCCATCGAGTCCTTGCAATAAGCCTTGGCATAGGCTTCGATGGCCTCGTCGGTGTATTCGCCGCCGCCGATCTCGGTGAGGAACGGCTCGGGCATCTTGTCCGAGAAGATCGTGAAGGTCACCTTCGTGCCCTTGATCTTCTGCACGAACTCCTTGTCGGCGATCTGCTCGGGGGTCAGCGAATGCCACTGGCTCCAGATGGAGATGATATCCATCGAGTCGGGAGCGCTCTGCAGGCGGGTCTGGTAGGATGCGCCCACGGCCGTCCACGAACCGTACCAGCCGAAAGCGATCTTGTGCTTGGTCTTTTTGTATTCGCGCAGGGCCTGGTAGTAGGCATTATCGCGCAGGATGGGCGACTGCTGGTCGGGATGCTGCGTAATTTCACGCTCGGGATCCGTCCAATCCGAACAAGCGACGAAAAAGGCACCCACGATCGCAAGGGCCGCGACGTATTTCAAGAAATTTTTCATCTTCCGTGTTGTTTTTAGGTTCATTATTTCTTATCCCACCAGAGTTTCGTACCGCCGGTATCGGCTCCGCCGAGCAGTGCGGTGGCAGCCGCCACGCCGGCGGCATTGTTCGAGTACTCCGAACGCGGGAAGGTCATACGGCGCACCTGGACGTTGGTATCGACCTTGCCGCCGCTGAGGTTGTTGACGATCGGGATCACCTTGGGGTAGCCCGTGCGGCGGAATTCCGACCAGGCTTCCTGCCCGTTGGGGAACATGGCGATCCACTTCTGCGTGATGATCCGTTCGAGTTTCTCCTCGTCCCCGGCGCCGGCATTCCACTTCGGGGTGACGGACGAAGGTTTCGAGGCGTTGTATTTCGTCGAGGCGGCCGAAGCGTCTTCGAACGCCTGGGGCTCGGCCGTGCTCTGGGCATAGGCGGCAGCGGCAGCGGCCGTGAGCCCGTGTTCGAGGAACGACAGCTCGATACCCGCCTTGTAGAACGATTCGTCGTCACCGCCCATCTCCCAGCCGAGCATGGCACCCTCGGCCCGCAGGAAAGCGGCCTCGGAAGCGAGGAACCACACCACGGGCGTATCCTTGGCGACGTTGGGCACCGAAAGTCCGGCATAGTCCGCCTTGAGCATCGTGCTGAGGCCGCTGCGGACGCCGTGGTACTTGCTGTCCTCGCAGGTTTTGAAATAGGCCGGCAGGCGCGGATCCGCATAACCGTTCATGTAAGCGTCGATGGTCGCACCCATGCGGGTGTCGTTATAGGCGTTCCACGTCTCTTCGAGCGGGTTGTACACCTGAACCGAACCGGAACTCTTGAGCCACGCCCCGTCGTCCGAAGCGGTCATCACCCCGTCACTGACGGCCTCCTCGGCATAGGTGCGGGCAAGAGCGGGTTCGACGAAACGGATGCGCATGGCCATGCGGAGCTTGACCGAGTTGGCCAGCTTGAGCCACTTGGCATAGTCGCCCTGGTAAACGGCGTCGACCTTCTGCAACGGCCTGGCGTCGCCCGCATTGGCCGCGTACTCCTTCAGCACCACGATGGCGGCATTCAGATCCGTGAGAAGGTTCTTGTAGACGGTCTCCTGCGATTCGTAGGGGTTTTCGGTCTGGCCGAAATTCGAAACGGGGATCGGGCCGTAGATGTCGGTGGTACGCTGGAGGGCCATCACCTTGATGACCTCGGCAACGGCGAAGACGTCGTCGGTAACCTGCCCGTTCTGGTAGGCGTACTTGAGGTTGAGCCATGCAGGCATCACATTGGTGAAAGCCACCGAGAAGGGATAGTTGTTGTAATCCGTACCGTCGAGGTCGTAGGTACAGGTATAGCTGCCGCCGTTGAAGGCCTGGATCGGGGAGAGATAGCCGCCGAAGGCGTCGCCCATCAGGTTGCAGGCACGCTGGAACTCGTTGGCCCCCACGTCGCTGCACGGAATCACGGCATCCATTTGCATGGTGGTGATGTAGGTCTTCTTGTCGACCGACTGCACCGCATCGGGATTGGTGTTGAAGGATTCGAAGTCACCGGTACAGGCGGCAAGCGCCGCGGCGGCGAAAAATCCTATTGTATGATTGAATCGTTTCATTGGTCTGAAGTTTTAGAATTGGAGTCTTACGCTGAAGCCGATAGTCCGGGAGCTGGGCTGCATGAAATAGTCGAGCCCCTGGTAATAGGTACCCGTGGAAGCGGTGATCTCGGGATCGAACGGCGCCTTGTTGTAGATCATCCACAGGTTGCGGCCCACGAGCGACACGGTCATGCCGACCTTGTCGTTGAACCACCTGGAAGGAAGGTCGTAGCCCAGCGTAAGTTCACGCAGGCGGACGTTGGTCATGCTGTAAACGTAGTGTGAAAGCATCGAAAGCCCGTTGCCGTTGTTGGCATAGAAGACCCTGGCATCGGGGATTTTCTGATCCTCGGAGATCCAGACGCCGCCGTTTTCACGGGCGTCGGCCGAATCCTGCGAGGCACCCCAACGATCCATCAGGGCCTGCGTCGCCGAGACGCCCTGGCCGCCGATGCGGGCATCGAACAGCACGCCGAGGTTCACGCCCTTGTAGGAGAACCGGTTGTTCCACCCCAGGCGGAAGCGGGCTTCGGTATTGCCGCCGTAAAGCCACGTGTTGGGATCGGTAGTGACGGTATTGGTATTCGGGTCGACATAGATGCGCCCCTGGTCGTCGGTCTTGAGCCCCGTCACGTAGAAGTCGCCGATCGAACCGCCCTCCTTGATCTTCATGCGGTAGCCGCCGTAGTCCATGTTCACCTCGTCGATGGTGATCAGGTTGCCGGCCACGTCGCGCGTCCCCTCGGGGACGAGTTCCTTGATCTTGTTGCGGTTCATCGAGAAGTTGACGTTGGTCGACCACGAGAAGTCGCGCCACTTGTTCTTGTAACCCAAGACCGCTTCGATACCCCAGTTGTTGACCTTGCCGGCATTGACATAGGCACGTTTGTAACCGGTGCTGGGAGGTGCATCGTAGCTGAAGAGCTGGTTATAGGTGTTGGTGTTGTAATAGGTGAAGTCCATCCATATCCTGTTGCCGAGGAACTTGGCGTTCAGACCCGCCTCGAACGACTTGGTGCGCTCGGGCGTGAGGTTGACAGCCGGGGCATAGGAGTCCGACGAAACGATACCGCCGGTCAGCAAGGGGGTGTTCACACCGGTGATGAACCGCTGCGGGGCGTTGCCCACCTCGGCATACGAGCCGCGCACCTTGAGGAACGAAATGCCGGCTTTGGAAAGGTCGGCCATCGACGAGATGACGGCCGAAAGACCCACCGACGGGTAGAAAATGTTCATATGGGGCGTGAAGGCCAGCTGCGACGCCCACTCGTTGCGCGCCGTCACGTCGAGGTAGACCATGCCGTTATATCCCAGCTGGGCGGTGGCGTAGATGGCCTGCGTCTGGTCGTGGTAGCGGTCGGCGTAGGGTTTGGTCTGCGAATGGCTCATATCCACGTTGTAGACCGAGAACTTGTTGGCGATGGTGGCCAGGTGGCCCTCGAAGCCTTCGCCGTCGTTCTTGTCGTCGAGAATGCTCGCACCCAGGTTGAACGACAGGGAGAACTTGTCGTCGAAGAAACTCTTGTTGATCGACAGCAGGGCGTCGGCGTAGAGGTTGTTGTGGTGGATCTTGTTGTTCTGGTAGTTACCGTACTCGGAAGCGAACAGCTTGTCGGACGAGGCATAGATCTTACGCGTATAGTTCATCACCATGTTATCGGTGCGCACGCGCCCCGTGAGGGTGATCCAGTCGGCAATGTCCCACTTGAGCGTGGCGTTGAACGTATAGCGGTGCGCCGTATTCTCGAACAGCTCGCGGTTGGTGATCCACCAGGGGTTCTCGACGCCGGTGATGAACTCCAGGGGCCAGAACTGCTTCATATAGCCCGCCGTGGCGTCGTAACGCTCGTAAACCTCGTACTTGGAAATGTCGTCGCCGCGCGGGAAAAGGTAAATGGGAATCAGCGGGTTGTGGTAGAGGCCCTGCACGAGCGGGTTACGCTTGTACTGGCGCATGTAGGAAGCGCCCAGGTCGAGCGTCAGCTTGTCCTTGATGAGCTGCGTGGTATTGCGGAAGGTAAAGTTGTACCGGTTGTAGACGTTGTTGGGGATGATGCCGCGCGAATTGAGCGAAGCGGCCGAGAAATAGGACTGGTTCACGCGCGTACCACCCGAAACCGAGATCGCATTGGTCTCCTCGAAGCCGGTCTGGAAGAAATCCGAGGGGTCGTACGAGGTCGGGGTCGAGAGCTTCGTACCCCAGCTCATGGAAGGGGCCGTAGCGTCGGTGCCGTAGGTGTTCTGGAACTGCGGCATGACGAACGGCGACGAGAAGGTGGTATTGTTGGCGTAGTTCACGCGCACGCGCCCCTCCTCGCCCTTTTTGGTCGTAATGACGATCACGCCGTTGGCACCCTGCGAACCGTAGAGCGCGGCCGCCGTGGCGCCCGAAAGCACCGTCATGGATTCGATGTCCTCGGGGTTGAGGTTCGAGATACCCTCGAAATCGCCGCCGTCGGGCGTTTCGTAGGTACCCTCGGTCTGCGACGAACGCAGGTCGGGCATCGGGATACCGTCGATCACATAGAGGGCGTTGTTGTTGCCGCTGATGGACTTCACGCCGCGCATCACCACGCGCGTGGAACCGCCCACGCCCGAGGCGCTGGCGTTGATCTGAAGGCCGGCGACCTTGCCCGAAAGCGAGTTCATGAAGTTGGCGTCCTTGACCGTGTTGACGATGTCGCCCGCGACCTCCTGCACGTTGTAGGTCAGCGCTTTCTCCGACCTTTTGATGCCGAGGGCGGTAACCACCACGGCGTCGAGCACCTCGTTGTCCTCGTGCATGACCACCGACAACGGGGCGGAACCCGAGACGGGAAGCTCCTGCCTGGTATAGCCGATGAGTGAAATTTCGAGCGTGTCCCCCGGTTTGGCCTGCGGCAGCGAGAAATTGCCGTCGACGTCGGCGGCGGCACCCGTCGTCGTACCTTTGATAAGCACGGTGGCGCCGACCAGGGGCATGCCCTTATCGTCCTTTATGACTCCGGTAACGCCGCCCTGGGCGCTGTGGGGGGGGGAATTTTTAGCTTTCTTCGAGAGTACGATGTGCTTGTCCCGAAGGGTATAAGCGATGTCGGAACCCGCGAAGAGCTTGTCCAACACGGCCTGCAGCGGTTCGTCGTGCGCCGAGAGGCTCACTTTGCGGTCGGTGTCGATGTCCGACGTATTGTAGACGAACGAACAGCCCGTCTGCTGCTGGATAGCCTGGAAAACCGTGATGACCGTCGCGTCCCGGGCATCGAGGCTCACACGCGAGAGGGCTTGCTGCGTCTGTGCCGCGGCAGAGGTGGCGCCGAAGCATCCCAGGAGCAGCATCGGGATAACGAACAGACAACGGAAACATGCCGTGACAACATGCCCTCCCCTGCCTGTCGCAAGGTTAGTTTTTTTCATGGATCAGATTTTAGGTTAGTTGTAATGGTTAGGTGTCGAAACAGGCCGCCACAGAGTGCGGCATCCGGGGGAAAGGACATTAATTTTCCATAGGCGGATCGAAAGATTTTAAGTTCGTATTCGGTTATCGTTCAGGGTTTGCGTAGAGTTCGATGTCGTTGCCGACGATCCTGTAATTGAATTTATAGGTCAGCTGCAATACGGACATGATGTGGTAGATGCCGTCCTCGACGCGGAAATTGCCCGAGAAGCGCATGTCGCGGAGCCGGTTGTCCATGAAGCGGATGTCGACGTTGTAGTAGCGCTTGAGCTCGGCGACGATCTCCCCGAAGGTATCGTGCTCGAAGCAGAAGCGGCCGTCGATCCAGTTGATCGAGCGTTCGGCCGAGGGGCAGTCGGTCAGGCGCATGGCGTGCGTCCGGGTGTCGAAAACCAGCTGCTGCGCAGGGTGCAGGCGCACCGAGGCCTGCTCGCGTCCCGAAGCATAGGCCTTGACGGCGCCTTCGAGCAGGACGGTGGTGACACGGTGCTCGTTGTCGTCGTTGCGGATGTTGAAACGTGTGCCGAGGACTTCGATGTCCAGGCCGTTGGTCGACACGACGAACGGCGCCCGGCGGTCGTGCTCGACCTCGAAATAGGCTTCACCCTCCATCTTCACGCGGCGCTGGCGCGAAAAGAAAGGGGCAACGTACTCCACGCTGCTCGATGAGTTGAGCCACACCTTCGTCCCGTCGGGCAACACCACCTGCGACCGCTCGCCCAGCTGGGTGACGACGGTCACGGGCTGCGCCAGGCGCTTGGAAAGCGACACGGTCGTGAACCCGCCGGCCAGGAGCACCGCGGCGATCACGGCCGCAGCGGCAATACGCACCGCGACACGGCGCAGGGGGATACGGCGTCCGGCGTGCATGCGGCGCTTGAACTGCCGGAGCGAACGCTCGACGTCGATACCGGCCGCGTCGTTGATACGGTCGCTGACATATAATATATAATAGACCTGGCCGAGCATCCTGCGGTTTGCAGCCGAGCGGTCGTACCACGCCTCTACGGCCGCCGCCTGCGCTGCGTCCAGCTCGCCTTTGAGGAAGGCTACCAATACCTCTTCGTCGATTTCGAAATTTGCCATGCTGTTTGCTTGTCTATAAAGTAATACAATCCGTCAGCAAAGGATGCTAACGGAAAGGCGAAAAAAAATTCAGATTTCCTTATCAGGAGAGGTCAGGGCACAGCAACAGCACGAGCAGCGGCCAGTAATCGCTGAGTTCCTCGCGCAGCAGGCGCACGGTCTGCCCGATACGGTAATTGACCGTCTGCGGGGAAACGTTGAGGCGGGCGGCTATTTCTTTGTGGGTCATACCTTCCAGGCGGTGCATACGGAAGGTCTGCTGGAATTCAGGAGGCATTTTGCGCAGAGCTTCGGCCAGCCGCTGCACCAGTTCGCCCTCGAGGTAGAAATCGGGGTCGTCGAACGTCTCTTCGTAGTGTTCGGCCAGCTGGCGGATGATGCGGTTCTTGAGCGTGTCGCGCGAGGCGCTGTTAAGCGACTTGTTCTTTACGATGGTGAACAGCAGCGATTTGAGCGGCATCTCGGGAATCAGCGAGGTGCGGTTTTCCCACACCCACATCAGGGTGTCCTGGACGAGTTCCTCGGCGCGTACCGGCGGCACGAAGCGCGTGGCGTAGGTGCAGAGCGGTTTGTAATAGCGGCGGAAAAGCGCATCGAAACATTTTTCATCCCCCGCACGGAGCAATCCGACAACCGTGCGGTTGTCGTGTATGTCGATCGTATGCGCGTTATCTGCCATCGGCCGGTATATTCTTCGGGCCCGCCGCCCCGAAGAACGGCGGAGGGACAAAGCAAAAATACAACTTTATCCAATATTTGCAAAAAAGATTCCGTACAGGGCATACAGTGCGCCCGAACGGAGTATGCCGGAGGGAAACCGCGGAACCGGCGCGGGCAACGCCGTGTCCGGCGGCAGGGAAGGCGGAGGCCGGGGACGGCGGCGTATTGCCGCCGCCTCGGGGAGCACCCTGCCGCCCGGCGGGAATGCGTCACGGCACAGGCCGGGAAGCAGGGCGCGGCATGGACGCGAATACCATGGCGGCAAGCCGGAATATTCCCGGCTTATGTCCGGAAATCGCAACCGCGGAGCGGGAATCCGCCGAATTTTATTACCTTTGCGGGGCAGGCCCGCCCTGTCGCTGCCGGCCGAGGCCGGGAGAGGAAAGTCCGGGCAACACAGAGCACCGCGCAAGCTAACGACTTGATATCCGTGAGGGTATAGGAGCGTAACAGAGAACGACCGCCCGCAGGGGATTTTCGTAATCCCGGCGGGTAAGGGTGAAAAGGCGGGGTAAGAGCCCACCGCGGGGGCAGCGATGCCGCCCGGCAGTACGTCTCGCGGGTTGCAAGACCGTGTATACCGGCAATTAAGGGTTGCTCGCCCGATGCCGGGGGGTAGGTTGCTTGAGACGGCAGGAGACTGCCGCCCTAGATAAATGACAGGGGCCCGGGGTTCGCCCCGGGAACAGAACCCGGCTTACAGGGCCTGCACGTACGGGGATGCCGCTTTCCAGCGGCATCCCCTTTTTTCGGGCCGCTACCGCAACGGGACGGACGGCGGGGAGCGGGAGGAGCATCCGGGGGAGGCGGAGAAAGCCCGGGAAAGGAAAAAAACGCAAAAGGACGGGCGTCCCATGCGGCAAACGGACAACCCCATGCGGCGGACAGAGGGAGCCGGGAGGAGCATCCGGGGGAGGTGGAGAAAGCCCGGAAAGGAAAAAACGCAAAAGGACGGGTGTCCCATGCGGCAAACGGACAACCCCATGCGGCGGACAGAGGGAGCCGGGAGGAGCATCCGGGGAAGGCGAAGAAAACCCGGAAAGGGAAAAAACGCAAAAGGACGGGCGTCCCATGCGGCAGGCATCGGCAGAGTGGCATTTTTTTGACGTATCGCCCGCCGATGGCGACCCTCGGCGAACATATCCGGCAAAGCACCGCCTACAAATGGTGGATCCTGGGCATGATCATGCTCGGGACGTTCATGGCCGTGCTGGACGTGACGGTGGTCAACGTCGGGCTGCCGGCCATCATGTCGGCTTTCGGCATCGGCATCTCGACGGCCGAATGGGTCATCACCGCCTACATGATCACCATGACCGTCATGCTCCCTTCGGCGGGATGGTTCGCCGACCGCTTCGGGAACAAACGCATCTATATCCTGGGGCTGGCACTCTTCACGCTCGGGTCGTGGCTCTGCGGCAAAGCCCCGGGCGACCTGTTCCTGATCTGGGCACGCGCCCTGCAAGGCGTCGGCAGCGGTATCATACAGTCGCTGGGACTGGCGATCGTGACCCGCGAATTCCGCCCCGAGGAGCGCGGCCTGGCGCTCGGCCTGTGGGCAATGGCGGCGGCCGCCTCGATCTCGTTCGGTCCCCTGCTGGGCGGCTATCTGGTCGATGCGTACAGCTGGCACAGGATTTTCGACGTGAACGTCCCCGTGGGAGTGCTCGCCATCCTGCTCTCGGCCTTTATCCAGAAAGAATGGAAAAGCCCGGCGCGGCACCCGTTCGACTGGCGGGGATTCGTGGCCATCGCGCTCTTCATGCCGCTGGCGATCTTTGCGCTGGCGCGGGGCAACTCGCCGACCAACCACGACGGCTGGGCGTCGCCCACGGTGATCGGCTGCTTCGCCGTGGCGGCCGTCGCGCTCGCCTACTTCTTCCGCACGGAGCTGCGCAGCCCGGCGCCGCTGCTGCAGCTGCGCCTGCTCGGGGAACGCAACTTCGGGGTTTCGATGGCCGTGCTGACGCTCTTCTCGATCGGCATGCTGGGCGGCACCTACCTGCTGCCGCTCTACATGCAGCGCGGGCTGGGCTACACGGCGCTGATGGCCGGGAGCGTATTCCTGCCCGTGGGGCTCATACAAGGGGTGCTGTCGGCCGTATCGGGTTACCTCACGCGCTACGTCAAGCCCCTGCTGCTCACGGCGGCGGGCATCCTGCTGCTGGCGCTGAGCTTCTGGCTGGCCAGCCGTTTCTCGCTCCACACCTCCCACCGGCATATCCTCTTCGTGCTCTATATCCGCGGGCTGGGCATGGGGCTCACGTTCGCCCCGCTGAACTTCTTTTCGCTGCGGAACCTCACGCAGCACGACATGGCCGCAGCGGCGGGTATCTCGAACAGTATCAAACAGCTCGCAGGCAGCATCGGCATCGCCATACTGACAGCCGTTTACTCGGCCCGGACGGCCTTCCATGCGGCGCACGAAACGGTATCGGCTTCCCAAACCTATGTCGAGGGGGTGACCGACGCGCTGGGCGTGGTGACATGGCTGACCCTCGCAGCGGGGTTGCCGCTGCTGTGGGTATTCCGCAAAAAACGGAAGAAAACACCGGCAGGGAATCAGAGGGAGGCAGGGGAAAGTTAAACCGAGGCGGGAAAGGCCGGACCGGTGTGCGCCGGGCCGCCGGATCGGCAACGGACGGCTACATCAGCCCCATGCGCCTGCGGGCGAAAGGCATGACCCAGGCCGGGGATTGTTGCCGCGCGAGCAGGTCGCGCATGTATTCCATGTAGGGTTCGACGTGGCGGAAATAGTGCATCAGCCCCTCGCAGAGCGAATTTTTGGGGCTGCCGTCGGCTCCGCGGGCGAAACGGTGCTTGGGGCATTCGCCCCGGCAGGCGAAATAGTAGTTGCAGCGCAGGCACCCGGCGGGCAGCGTGTTGCGTTTGTCCAGCCCGAATTCGCGGCGTTTCCGCGAGCGGTAAAGCTCGGCAAGGGGCGTTTCGCGGATATTGCCCAGCCTGTACTCGGGGTAGACGAAATGATCGCAGGAGTAGACGTCGCCGTTGTGCTCGACGACCAGCGCGTCGCCGCACGTCTCGCCCATCGAGCAGACGCCCGGCTGCACACCGCACCACTGCGCCAGCGAGGCGTCGAACAACTGCACGAAACAGCGCCCCACGTCGCTTACGACCCACTCATCGAAAACATCGCACAGGAAATGTCCGTAGCCTTCGGCCGAGACCGACCAGCCGGCCAGCCGCGCCCCTTCGTGTCCGGGCGGGACGATCAGCGGACGGTGGTGTCCCGGTTTGTCGACGACGTGTTCGACGGCGGGCAGGAACTGCATGAAGCGGCTGTGCACCTCGTCGCGGAAGAAGCGGTAGATCTCCCCGCCGCGCCCCTCGCAGCACCGGTTCACGACGCTCAGCGTATTGAATTCCACGCCGCTGCGCCCGAACATCCCGACCGTCCGCATCACGCGCTCGAAGGTCGGTTTGCCGCCCCTGGTCAGGCGGAAGGCGTCGTGGATATCCCCGGGCCCGTCGAGCGAGAGGCCGACCAGGAAATTGTTGGCGGCGAAGAGGTCGCACCACGCCTCGTCGACCAGCGTACCGTTGGTCTGCAACGTATTCTCGATCCGTTTGCCGTCGGCGTACCTGCGCTGCAGCTCCATCGCCCGGCGGTAGAAATCCAGCCCCAGCAGCAACGGCTCGCCGCCGTGCCAGCAGAACTGCACGGTATCGACCTCGTTGGCCCGGATGTACTGTTTTATGCAGAGCTCCAGCAGCTGGTCGTCCATCACGGCCTGGCGGCCGCCGTACTGCACCGCCTTGTCGAGGTAGTAGCAGTAGTGGCAGTCGAGGTTGCAGGCCGAGCCCGCCGGTTTGAGCATGATCGAGAAGGCCGCGGGGGCGACCTGTTTCTCCGCATCGCGGAACGTGAATATCTGCTTCTGTTTCATGGAGCGGGCTGATGTCCCTGGCAAAAATAGCAAAATCCCGCCAATATACGCCGCAAATGTCCGAAAGCGTGCCGAAACCGTACGGGCTCCGGCAAAAAACCGGGCCGCAGCGCACGTTTTTCACCGGAATCGTTTATCTTTACGTGCTGAAAAAACTTAAAAAACCCGAAACCGATGAAAAAATCGCTTATCCTACTCGGCATGTCGCTGCTGGCTGCGTGCGGCGTGCAGAAAACGGAACTCCCGCTGCTGCCCGAAGAGGCATTCCAGACCACCGTCGACGGCAAACCCGTCGCACTCTACACGCTCCATGCGGGCGACATCACCATGCAGGTCACCAACTACGGCGCCCGCGTCGTATCGCTCTGGACGCCCGACCGCGAAGGCCGCTACGAGGACATCGTACTGGGCTACGAAAACATCGGCCGCTACATAGACAACACGGGCGAACGGTTCCTCGGCGCCGTGGTAGGCCCCTACGCCAACCGCATCGCAAAGGGGCGCTTCACGCTCGACGGCACAGAGTACACCCTTCCCCTGAACAACAACGGGCAGACGCTGCACGGCGGGCTCCAGGGCGTCGACCGGGTGGTATGGGACGTCGTGTCGGCCACGGACGACAAACTGGTGCTGCATTACCTCCATCCCGACGGACAGGACGGGTTCCCGGGCAATCTGGATATCGAGATGACCTACTCGCTCACCCCCGACAACGAATTCCGCGTGGACTACAAGGCCACGACCGACAAGCCCACCGTCGCGAACTTCTCGCACCACCCGTTCTTCAACCTCAAGGGCGAAGGCAACGGCACGGTGCTCGACAACGTGTTGACGATCAATGCCAGCCACACCACCCCGGTGGACTCGGTGCTGATCCCCACGGGCCAGATCGCCCCGGTGGAGGGTACGCCGTTCGACTTCCGTGAACCGCACGCCATCGGCGAGCGCATCGGAGCCGACAACCAGCAGCTGCGCAACGGCGGCGGCTACGACCACAACTGGGTCATCGACCGCAAGACCCCAAGCGGCATCGAGCAGGCCGCCACGGTCTGGGAACCCGCCTCGGGACGTACCATCGAGGTGCTGAGCGACCAGCCCGGGCTGCAGGTTTACAGCGGCAACTTCTTCGACGGCACGAGCATCGGCAAATACGGCAAGCCGCAGCGCTACCGCGAGTCGCTGGCGCTCGAAACACAGAAGTTCCCCGACAGCCCCAACCACGACAATTTCCCCTCGACGGTACTGCGCCCCGGGGAGACCTATACGCAGGTCTGCATCTACAAGTTCGGCGTGAAATAACACGCAGGATATGCCTTGGCGGCGGAGGGCACCCGATGGTGCCCTCCGCTGTTTTTCCGGAGCACGGATGCCGCCCGCAGCCTTAGGCGCCAGACCGCATCGCCCGACGATATAAACAAAAAAACAAACTTATAAATATTTATTGAGATAGTTTTTGTAATTTTGGAGCCATAAACCGGCTCAAAAAATGCTACGTTCGAACCTAAATACCATAAACGACCGGATTTTCAACAAGGCCCCAATACAGATCGACGACCAGGCGCTGCGCGAAGTGGAGGCGTGTTACCGTTTCCTGGAGGAATTCGAGCAGGGAAAGGTCATCTACGGCATCAACACGGGGTTCGGCCCCATGGCGCAGTACCGGATCGGGGACGCCGACCTGAACAGCCTCCAGTACAACATCATCCGTTCGCACAGCTGCGGCGCGGGCGAGGCGCTGCCCGACATCTGCGTACGGGCGGCGATGCTGGCGCGGCTGCAAACGTTCCTCAACGCCAAGTCGGGCGTACACCCCGACGTGGTGCGGATACTGGCCGATTTCCTCAACAACGAAATTTACCCGCTCGTGCCGCGCCACGGCAGCGTGGGCGCAAGCGGCGACCTGGTGCAGCTGGCGCATATCGCACTGGCGCTGATCGGCGAGGCGGAGGTCTCGTTCCGGGGCGAAACCGTCCCGGCTACCGAAGCGATGGCGACATGCGGCATAACGCCCCTCAGGCTTCGCATCCGCGACGGGCTGGCGCTCACGAACGGCACGGCCGTGATGACGGGCATCGGACTGGTGAACCTGGCCCAGGCGCGCCGCCTGTTGGAATGGGCCGTGAAAGCGTCGGTGATGCTCAACGAAATCGTGGAGTCGTACGACGACTTCATGGCCGGGGCGCTCAACGAATACAAACTCCACGCGGGGCAGATCGAGATCGCCCGGCAGATGCGCGCCATATGCGCCTCGAGCCGCCGGCTGCGCAAGCGCGACGCGGAACTTTACAGCGGCGACACGGGCGCGGAACCCACCTTCAGGCACAAGGTGCAGCCCTACTACTCGCTGCGGTGCATCCCCCAGATTCTGGGGCCGGTGCTCGAAACGATCTCCCAAGCCGAGAAAATCCTCGTCGAGGAGTTCAACGCGGTGGATGACAACCCGGTGGTAGACCCCGCGACGGGGACGATCTACCACGGCGGGAATTTCCACGGCGACTACGTGTCGCTGGAGATGGACAAGCTCAAGATCGCCGTGACGAAGATGACGATGCTCGCCGAACGGCAGTTGAACTACCTTTTCCACGACCGGATCAACGAGACGCTGCCGCCGTTCGTAAACCTCGGCAAATTGGGGCTCAACTACGGGTTGCAGGCAGCGCAGTTCACGGCGACCTCGACCACGGCCGAGTCGCAAACGCTCTCCAACCCGATGTACGTCCACTCGATTCCCAACAACAACGACAACCAGGACATCGTGAGCATGGGAACCAACGCGGCGATGCTCACGCAGCAGGTCGTGGAGAACGGCTACCAGGTCGCCGCCATCGAAATGCTGGCGCTGGTGCAGGCCGCCGACTACCTGCAATGCGCCGGGGAGCTCTCCGACGCCACGCGGCAGTTGTATGCCGACATCCGGGGCATCGTGCCGCGCTTTGCCGACGACACGCCCAAGCACAGGGAGATCGCCGCCATCGAAAATTTCCTGAAAAACAATTCCGCTTCCCTATGAAAAAGCTCCTGACCACCCTGACCGCGACATTGTGCTGTCTTTCCGGCGCTTTCGCCGCTCTCTGGGCGAGGAGTTGCAGCAAGCTATAACCGCAGAAAATGGCAAAAACGAATAAATACGCACTCGTGACCGGCGGCAGCCGGGGCATAGGCCGCGAAATCTGCCTCAAACTGGGCGGGTGCGGCTACCACGTGCTCGTCAACTACAAGTCGAACGCCGCCGAGGCCGAAAAGACCCTGTCGGGCATCCGCGCCGCAGGCGGCGACGGCGAGGCACTGCAATTCGACGTGGCCTCGGGCGAAGAGAGCACGGCGGCCATCGAGGCATGGCAGAAAGCGCACGAAGGCGCCTGCATCGAGGTGGTGGTGAACAACGCGGGCATCCGCGACGACGTGCTGATGATGTGGATGGAACCGCAGCAGTGGCCCTCGGTGATCGGCACCAGCCTCGACGGGTTCTACAACGTCACGCGGCCGCTGCTCAAGGGGATGCTCGTGAACCGGTTCGGGCGCATCGTCAACATCGTCTCGCTCTCGGGCATCAAGGGGCTGCCCGGGCAGGCCAATTACGCCGCGGCCAAGGGCGGCGTGATCGCCGCGACCAAGGCGCTGGCGCAGGAGGTGGCCAAAAAGGGGGTGACGGTGAATGCCATCGCCCCGGGATTCGTGCGCACGGACATGACCGCCGACATCGACGAGGCGGAGCTCCGCAAACAGATACCTGCCGGACGCTTCTGCGAACCGGCCGAAGTCGCCGACCTGGCGATGTTCCTCATCTCGGAACAAGCCTCCTACATCACGGGGGAGGTCATTTCGATCAACGGGGGCTTATATACCTGAGACCATGGAGAAGAGAGTAGTCATCACCGGAATGGGCATCTGGGCCTGCATCGGAAAAAATACGGAAGAAGTCACGCAATCGCTCCGCGAAGGACGCTCGGGCATCGGGCTCGACCCGGCGCGCAGGGAGCTGGGATACATCTCGTCGCTGACGGGGATCGTGGAACAACCGAACCTGAAAGGGGTGCTCGACCGCCGCAAGCGGCTGTGTCTGCCCCAGCAGGGCGAATATGCCTACATGGCCACCGCCGAGGCGATGCGCAACGCGGGGATGGACGAGGCCTACCTGGCGGCGAACGAGGTGGGAATCATCTACGGCAACGACAGCAGTGCGGCACCGGTGATCGAGGGGATCGACATCATCCGCGCCAGGCGGAACACGGCGATGGTCGGCTCGGGCAATATTTTCCAGTCGATGAACTCGACCGTGACGATGAACCTCTCGGTGATCTTCAACCTGCGGGGCATCAACCTCACGCTCTCGGCGGCCTGCGCCAGCGGGTCGCACGCCATCGGCATGGGCTACCTGATGATCAGGCAGGGGTTGCAGGAGCGCGTGGTCTGCGGCGGCGCACAGGAGGTGAACCTCTACTCGGTGGGCAGCTTCGACGGGCTGGGGGCATTCTCGACCCGCGAATCGGATCCCGCGGCGGCATCGCGCCCATTCGATAAAGACCGCGACGGCCTGGTGCCGAGCGGGGGTGCGGCGACGGTGATCCTCGAAAGCCATGAATCGGCCGTCGCACGGGGCGCGGAAATCCTGGGCGAAGTGGTCGGATACGGGTTCTCGTCGAACGGCGAGCATATCTCCGTGCCGAACGTTGACGGCCCGCGCCGTTCGCTGCTGCGGTGTCTGGAGGACGCCGGAATGCGGCCCGAAGAGATCCCCTACGTCAATGCGCACGCCACCTCGACGCCGCTGGGCGACTACAACGAGGCGGAGGCGATAGCCGGGGTATTCGCCGGGTGCAACCCCTACGTGGCGTCGACCAAGTCGATGACCGGCCACGAAATGTGGATGGCCGGGGCGAGCGAAGTGGTCTACTCGATGCTGATGATGCGGCACGGGTTCATCGCCCCGAACATCAACTTCACCGAGGGCGACGAGGCCACCTCGAAGCTCAACATCCCCGTCCGCAGGGTGGACACGGAGTTCGACTGCTTCCTCTCGAACTCGTTCGGCTTCGGCGGCACCAACTCGACCCTGATCGTTAAGAAATACAAATAAACCCTTTCCTAAAAATGACAGAACAGGAACTCATAGAAAAGATCAATACCGTACTGGCCGATGAATTCGAAGTCGACCGGACGACCATTACGCCCGAAGCCCCGCTGCTGGAGACGCTCGACCTGGACAGCCTCGACCTGGTGGACGTCGTGGTGATCGTCGACAAGAACTTCGGCGTAACGCTCACGGGCCCCGATTTCAAGGAGCTGAAGACCTTCCGGGACTTCTACGACCTGATTATCAGCCGGACGAATGGGAAATAACGGCAAGCAGTGGAGCGGACGCTCGCGCGGCGGCGGTTTCGGATACAACTTCTTCATCTTCCTGATGCGGGTGTCCGGGATACGGGGCGCGTATGCCTTCCTCTCGCTGGTAGTCGTCTATTTCATACCCTTCGCACCCCGCGCCACGCGGGCCATATGGTTCTATAACCGCCGCATCCTGGGATACGGCAGGCTTCGGGCCGCGGTGAAACTCTACGCCCACTACTATGCGCTCGGCCAGACGATCATCGACCGGGTGGCCATCGGCAGCGGCATGGAGCGGAAATACAAATTCGAATTCGAAAACTACGACGCTTTCCTGCGCGTGCTCGACGGCGGGCGCGGGGCGGTGATCATCGGCGCACACGTCGGATGCTGGGGCACGGGGGCCGGGTTCTTCGGGGACTATGCCCGCAGGATGCACCTGGTGATGTACGACGCCGAGTTGCGGCAGATCAAAAACGTCATGGACAAGCACTGCAAACAGGAGGGCTACAAGGTGATCGCGGTGAACGAGGGCGGCATCGAGTCGATCCTCCGCATCAAGGAGGTGCTCGACCGCAAGGAGTACGTCTGCTTCCAGGGCGACCGCTTCGTCGAGGGCAGCCCGACGGTGACGCTACCTTTCATGGGGCACGAAGCGCCGTTCCCGGCGGGGCCGTTCGCCGTCGCCGGGAAATTCCGCGCCCCGGTGGTCTTCTACTATGCCATGCGCGAACGCGGCAGGCGTTACCGCTTCATCTTCGACATCCCGGACGGGCAGCCCATGACCCGCGACGCCGTGCTGGACAGCTACGTACGCTCGCTCGAAGCCGTGGTGAGACGCTACCCGCAGCAATGGTTCAACTTCTATCGGTTCTGGTCGTGAGCGCATGTAGCATATTACTTGTATCTGCCAACCGGCACACCTCGCCTTACCCCGTTTATCCGCTCGGACTTTCGTACCTGAAAACCTACCTGGAGCGCACGATAAGCGGGATACGCGTCGATATTGCGGACTGCAACCTGCTCTCCGACGCACAACTCGCGGAACGCATCCGCACGCTGGCGCCCCGTTACATCGGGCTGTCGCTGCGCAATGTCGACGGGGCCAACTCGCTCGACCGGCGGGGTTTCCTGCCCCAGTACAGGGCGCTGGCGGACGTTATACGCGCGGCAAGCGACGCCCCCCTGATCATCGGCGGCGCAGGGTTCTCGATCTACCCCGAGGCTTTCATGCGGGAGCTGGGCGCCGACTACGGCATCCACGGCGAAGGCGAAGGGCCGCTCGCGGAGCTGATCGGGGCGCTGGAGCGCGGCCGGACGGAGATCGACATCCCGTCGGTCTACACCCGCGACGGACGCCACGGAAGCGGCCGCAGGAGCTACCTGCCGTCGATCGAGGTGCAGTTCGAGCCCGAGTTGACGGGCTATTACTGGAAGCGGAGCGGGATGCTCAACATACAGACCAAGCGGGGATGCCCCTACGACTGCATCTATTGTTCGTACCCCTCGATCGACGGGAGGTGCGTGCGGACGATGGATCCGGAGGCGATCGCCGGAAACATCCTCCGCGCCAAGCGCGACTACGGGATCAGCTACCTGTTTTTCACCGATTCGGTGTTCAACATCAGCCCGGAATACAACGTCCGGCTGGCTGAGACGCTGATCCGCCGCCGCACGGATATCCGCTGGGGCGCCTACTTCTCGCCGCGGGGCATCGACGCAGAGCAGATGCGGCTGTTCCGGGCTTCGGGGCTTACGCACATCGAATTCGGCACCGAGTCGTTCTGCGACCGGACGCTGGAGGCTTACGGCAAGCATTTCACGTTCGGCGACGTCGTGCGGGCAAGCCGGTTGGCGCTGGACGAGGGCGTCTACTACGCCCACTTCCTGATCCTGGGCGGCTACGGCGACACGCGCGAAAACGTGCGCGAAACGATCGAAAACTCGCGAAGGATGGAGTACACCGTCATGTTCCCCTATGCGGGCATGCGCATCTACCCGCATACGCGGCTGGCGGAGCTGGCCGCGAAAGAGGGTGCCATCGGCCGGGACGACGACCTGCTGGGGCCGACCTACTACCTCTCGCCGGACTTCGACCTGGAACAGGTGCGGCAGGCCGCGCTGGCCACGGGCAAGGCATGGGTGTTCCCCGACGACCCGCAGAGCGCGCTGGCGGATACGCTGCGATTGAAACGAAATAAAAAAGGGCCTTTATGGGAGTACCTGAGAAAACCCTGATTACGGCGGGCGAGATCCTAGACTGCATCCCGCAGCGCACGCCGATCGTGATGGTCGACACCTTCTACGGCATCGACGAGCGGGGATGCGCACGCAGCGGGCTGACCGTTACGGCGGACAACCTGTTCGTCGCGGACGGGGTGCTGGACGAGTGCGGCATCGTGGAGCACATCGCCCAGTCGGCCGCCCTGAGGGCGGGTTACATGAGCCGCACGATGGGCCAAAGGGTGCTGCTGGGGTACATCGGCGCCGTGAACGACCTGAAGGTGCACTTCCTGCCGCCGGTGGGCAGCAGGCTCGTCACACAGAACGTGATCGAACAGACGGTGATGAACGTAACGCTTCTTTCGGCGCGGACGGAATGCGACGGGAAACCCGTCGCCGAGTGCCGGATGAAAATATACCTGGAAGAGTGATGGTACGCAGGAAAAAGACCGAGGCGAGCCTCGTGAACAAAACCTCGCTGCGCGTGAGGTTCAGCGAAGTGGATTCGATGCAGATCGTGTGGCACGGCGAATACGTGCGCTATTTCGAGGACGGGCGCGAGGCGTTCGGCCGCGAATTCGCAGGGCTGGGTTACATGGACATCTATGCCAGCGGCTACACGGCGCCGATCGTCGAGTTGCACCTGCAATACAGGAAACCGCTGAAAGTGAATGACACGGCCGTGGTGGAAACCCGCTATATCGCCACCGAGGCGGCGAAGGTCTGTTTCGAGTACACGATCCGCAGCGCCACCGACGGCGAAGTGGTGGCCGAAGGCAGTTCGACGCAGGTGTTCCTCGACAGCCGGGGCGAACTGCAACTGCTCGCGCCGGAATTCTACCGCAAATGGAAAGAGCGATGGGAAGTGAAATAACGGTCTGGTGGGGGCCCGACGACATGGTCTCGGCACTGGGCTTCGGCACGGAGGAGAACATGGCCGCCGTACGCGCCATGAAAAGCTCGCTGGCGTCGTGGCACGACAGTACGCCCGTATGCCTGATCGACCGGAAGCGGCTCGGGGCGCTGGCAGCGGAAAGGCCGGGGCTGGCGGCGGAACGACCGGCAGGAAAGACCGGGGCGGC
>ULRJ01040775.1_pt1 | contig 25333 bp, 18 predicted proteins | sample 1955321 | NCBI WGS metagenome assembly ULRJ01 (sample SAMEA4835679, study PRJEB28245) | human gut metagenome | biome: gut microbiome; material: fecal sample | place: Denmark | collected 2008 | reverse complement strand
CAATAAGAAAGTACAAAAATGATTATGCCATCGCTGCTGTTCATGACAGAAATACATAATCCTATAGCATGGGCGGATTTGACCCTTCTTTTGTTGACAGAAGCAGCGTAAAATATAAAGCAATCCCACGCGACTATTGTTTCGAGGATATAGCGGCAAGATCATATTTTCTTGGTCCTTGCTTCAAAGATGTATTTTCTATAATAAGGGAGGCTCTTGCTGAAAATTATAATGATCTTCCTGAATTCGGACGCGGAGATCACTGGTACAGCCGTGTGCTGTTTTTTATTCTATCGTTGTTTCAGCTGGTGGTCACGGTCGTTCTTGGAACAGTTTTCACTCTTGCTATTTCTGCAATTCTTCTTTCGGTTTTCCTGGTGATAGAGCTTGTCGTGCTTTCGGTTTCCGGTATTGCTCTTTCCTTTGAAAATTTGTTTTACCTTTCCAGAAGAATATCATATCGCTGCCCCATGTGCAAGGAAGAGTATAACATTGCGATATATAAGTGCCCATGCTGCGGTATTCCGCACAGCAGGCTCAGACCAGGCGCATACGGCATCTTCAGAAGAAAATGCATCTGCGGCGCGTTGCTTCCGCTTACGGCCAGGGGGAAAGGCTATATTGATCCGGCTACAGCCTCTTCTGGCATAGGCTCTGTTTCCGGAAAATATAAGCTTACGGATATGAAGAGTTTCTGTCCGCACTGCGGCGCCGGGTATAATGCCGGGCTGTCAAAGCCGACGAGCATTGCGCTTATTGGAGGATCTTCTGCCGGAAAAACTACATTTAAAGTTGCGTTCAGCTATCTGTTCCTTGATGAAGAAACTGTAAAATCCGGCATGGACGTGTCGTTTCCGGATAAGCAGTCTGAAGATGAATACCAACACTCGGTGAGATATTTCAAGGGACTGGATATAATCCCCGGAACGAACAGAGGCGTGGTTACAGACATCACTACTTTCAGCTTTGCGCTCGAGCACGCAAAGTTTGACGCTTCACGCATGATTCAGATTTATGATATGCCGGGAGAAGTTTTCAGTACCGGAGAAGCAAGGGAAGGCTGGAAAAACTACAGATTTACGGAGGGCATGGTATTTTTGATAGATCCCTTTTCCCTGCCTACCATAAAGCGGGAGTGCGAAGAGGAAATAAAGGCGAGCAGCATGGGCATCTGTCAGACTGACATGGGCAAAATGGTCGAATCGCTGATCGATACTCTCCAGAATGAAAAGGTGAAAAAGGTAAGGAACAAATTCAGTATCCCTGTCGCTCTTACGATAAACAAGGTCGATTCGCCGCTTTTAAGAAAACTCTGTGGGCCAGAAGCAGTGGCGATTTTGATGAAAGAGCTTCCGGATATCTTTGATGATTACTTTGATACGATAGACTATGTATGCAGGTGCTTCCTTGAAAAGAATGGGTGCATAGGGTTTATTTCAAATCTGGATTCAAATTTTGAGACCATCCACTTTTTCTTCAGTTCTCCGATGGGGTATATTCCGCAGGCTTCAAGGGTGCGTTTCCGGCCAGTAAATGTTCTTCCCGTGATGCAGTGGATGATGCTGCGTGCTGACAGCCAGTTGGCCCGTGCGTGGAAACCAGAATTAAAGGTAACGGATATACCTGAAGAAAAAAGGCGTCTGTATCAGACGCACCCGGAGTACTATGAAAGATATGTACTTGGCGCAGTGGCCAGAGAGGAGGTAAAGAATGGATAACGGATTTGACGACGTGGTGGGTTTAGTCATCATTATTGCCGCAGTGATAGGCATCGTCTTTGTTATATGGGCAGCAATCATGTGCGTTGCCGTTGTTGGGCAGATAGTAGGCATGGGCTATGCGATCGGCAACTTTGTGCTCGCTGTTCGTTCCGTCAGTGCTGAACGCAGAAGCATATGGCATTACAAAAGCGCAGAAGCAAAGAGCGACTTGGGCACAACACCACCATATAAGGGGGCAGTGTTTGAAGAATACGCTGCAAAGATGTACATAATGGGCCCTGTTTTTGCGGATATCTTTTCTGTGATAAAAACGGCGATCAAACTGAATTTCAGACATCGCATGGACTTTTCCGACAGCGATAAGGGCAATTGGTTTCTTACTGCGGTCGTGCGTATTTTTATTATCGGCAGAGGGATAAGCATTTATGTTTTCGGTTTGCTATTCTCGATAGCTATTTCACTTGTCATCATGATCGTGAGTGCATGCTGCGCTTCGCTGTTGTTTCCGGTTATTGGCGTGTTCCTTTTGTCTGAGAGTATCTATTTTAAAAGCAAACAGATCAATTTCCGCTGTGCATCATGTAAAAAGGAATATTCGCTTCCGAAGTATATCTGCCCGAGTTGCGGGATATATCATAATTGGCTGAAACCTGGCAGGTTCGGAATAGTGCATAGAAAATGCCTGTGCGGGACTATCCTTCCGCTTACGGTGAAAACAAAAGGCAAGGTGTTCAGCACTGATCCGCTGACCGGTGCCATAGTCACATATCCTCTTATGCTGAGTGAAATTGACTGCGTGTGCCCGTTCTGCGGAGAAGAAAACAACGCTGGTCTTTCGCATAACATAAGTATAGCCCTTGTTGGAGGGGCGTCTGCCGGAAAGACAACATTTAAGGTGGCGTTCCAGCAGCAGTTTCTGACAGACGAGGCGATAAAACAGGATCTGGAAGTAGATTTTCCGGATAAGGAGAGCGAAGATGAATACGAAATGGCTGGCCAATATTTTTCGGGCCGTGCCGTGATCCCTGCCACGAACAGCGGCGTCAAATCGGATATTTCGACATTCAGCTTTATATTACGGAACAGTGCTTTCCAGGCGGATCGTACAGTACAGATCTATGATCTGCCCGGTGAGCGTTTCGAATCCGGCACGGCCAGGGAGCACTGGGAACATTTTTCGTTTACGGACGGCATAGTTTTTCTGATCGATCCTTTTTCAATAGATAAGGTCAGGAGGGACAATAGCTGCGATATCAAGGACAGCGTCATGGGAATATGCGCAGCGGACATGAATGTCCTTATCGAGTCGATGCAATCTACCTTTGATAATCTGAGACTCAAAAAGAATAAGAATGGAAAATTTGAACTTCCCGTTGCCCTTGCGATAAGCAAGGTAGATTCACCACTGTTAAAGCAGCAGTGCGGCAGCAAAGCGGTCGATCGTCTGGTCAAGGGCGCTCCCGGCGTTTTTAAGGACAGATTTGCTGCGATGGATTATGCATGCAGATGCTTCCTGGATATGAACGGAGGTTCAAACTTCATACAGACTCTTGACAACAGCTTTCAGACCGTGCATTTTTTCTCATGCTCAGCGGTGGGCAGCATTCCTAAAACATCGTTTACCAGGTTTGCTCCGCAGAATGTTATGTCGATCATGCAGTGGCTGATGATAAGAGCAGACCGTAAGAATCTTGGTGCTGTATGGCACCCTGAAGAGCAGGTCGATGATCTGTCTGATGATCAGAAGCAGCTTTACAGAACTGCGCGTAATTATTACGATGACCTTGTTTTAAAACCAATATTGGTAACATAAGAAGGAGGCGGTGACCAATGTTAACAGAACAGGATGAGTATTTTGCTTTATTTCCAGGCAAGACCTTAGGTGAAACGGACAGCGGCGCAAAGTCGGAACAGGAGTCGATATCTGCTGGAAAAACAGAGACTGAGGAAAAAGAAACAACCCCGGTCAGTGAGCCAACAGCCGAGCCTTTTGCGGACAGCGGTGATATTCATGAAAGTGGTGTGAGCACCTTTGATGATGACGTTGCTTCAACCGTATCGCAACCTGAAGAAGTAACGGCTAATGAGCCTGAGCTACTGGCTTCTGTCGGTGAAAAGCTGACAGAACTGTCAGCGGAAATAAGCACTATAAAATCTCAGATATCACGTCTGGCGTCGTATGATACTGCTGTCGATACGCTGAAACGTTCTCTGGCAGCCAATCAGGCCACAGAAAAGAAGCTGTATCAGGAGGTCGAGGAATACAAGAGAGGGACATATTTCAACAATATCCGTCCATTGCTTAGCTACATAATCGAGATGCATTGCGAGATGAAAGCCACGATGCAGGAATACCTTGACAACAAGGAGGCGATTATCAGGGATAACAATGAGAACGTATTCAGCGAGATCTGCAAGCTTCTTGAATTTTATATATGTTCATTTGAAAACCAGTTGAAATACAACAGCGTGTCGATAATCGATTATGAGCCAGGTACGGAATATATTGCAATATATCAGCGTATTTCCAAGACAATTAAAACTACGGACGCAGCGCAGAATGGCAGGCTTGCAAAGGTGGTATCCGGCTGTTATATGTATGACAGCACGGTCCTGAGACCTGCAAGGGTGCATGTTTATAAGCTGTGATGAAATATTGTCACATGGAAAGTCTGAGAGCAGAATAATGCTTGACAGATCTATAATTTTTTGAAAATAACGGAGGTTTACCATGAGCCAGGAAACTACAACATTTGGCATTGATTTAGGCACAACATATTCATGCATCAGCTATCTTAAAGACGGTCATCCGACAGTATGCCTTAATCTGGAGGGAGACCGGACCACCCCGTCAGTGGTGAGAATGATGATCGAGGATACTGTACCTGTTGTCGGAAAGACAGCTAAGGATACATCTGTGATCTATCCGGACGACACTATCCAGTTTGTCAAGAGCAAGATAGGCAAGGTCGAAAGCTTTGAGATCGGTCAGCCGGACGCAAGACGCACTGTTACTCCTGAACAGGTTTCTTCCGAGATCCTTAAAAAGCTGGCATCAGATGCCGAAAAATACACAAATATGCCTGTAAAGGACGTCGTGATAACCGTGCCTGCTTATTTTGGCTATAATGAGCGTGAAGCAACAAAAAGAGCAGGAATCGAAGCAGGGTTGAATGTTATAAGCATAGTTGAGGAACCTACGGCTGCTGCATTTTACTATCTCTGCGAGCAGGACGATACGGACGCAACGGTTTGTGTATATGACCTCGGCGGCGGTACATTTGATGTAACTGCCATCAAAAAGGAAGGCACCGCGATCACTTGCCTTACCACTGATGGAGATCATGACCTTGGAGGCAAGAACTGGGATCAGGAGCTTATCGAACATGTCCTTTTAAGATTCAGAGAGGAGACTGGTCTTGAAGATGAGGAACTGGACACTGATTTCCTTCAGGAATTGCAGATAAAGTGCGAGGAAGCCAAGAAACAGCTTTCTTCAGCCGAGACCGCTTCTATTACATTAAAGTATGACCGTCAGCACATGGCAAATATTACTGTAAGTCGTTCTGAATTCAACGACATAACCTCTGCACTGCTCCAGACAACGGTTGAGCTTACCAGAAGAGTATTTGACGAGGTCGAAGGAAGAGGCGAGAAGATAGATAAGCTGCTCCTTGTTGGCGGCTCCAGCAAGATGCCTCAGGTCATGGAGGCACTTAATGCCGAGTTTGGCAGCAGAGTAGACGATATACTTATCAATGAGCCTGATGAGTCTGTTTCCAAGGGCGCATGCATATTCTGCGCATGGACGCTGACGCATGCACAGGTCGATGACGCATTCAGTAGTCAGCCGAACGGCGGCGATGGGGCTTCTGGTGATGTTATCACCGATATAAACGTTAATGAAGAGAACGGCGAAAAAATAATCACGATCGCCAGCGCAGACACAGGCGAAAGCAGAAAGGTCGTTATCCCGTCCATTGCCGGGCACATTTCAGAAATAAACATCATTGCTACTAAAAGCTTTGGCATCAAGTCTATCGTAGACGAAAAAGAAGTCATCACAAATCTGATCAGAAAGGATCAGGTGCTTCCTGCCATTTTTGAGCACCCCTTTGGCACAAACACCGATAACATGACCAATGTTGAGATCGTGCTTTATCAGTCTGAAATCAAGGACGAAATTTACGATCTTGAATACGGTATTGAGATAGGTCGCTCCGTGCTTGATGGCCTGCCCGCTGGTCTCCCTGCCGGGTCGCCTGTAGATATAAAGATAGAGCTGAACACCGAGGGTATTATTGTTATTACCGGTTCATACCGTGGAACTCCTCTCAAGGGTTCGCTCAATACCAACTATGCTGAAGGCGTAGGAAATCAGTAAATATATGCCGTATCATAGCACCTTAACTTTTGATCGCTTGTGTTAAGGTACTATATGATTAGCATTTTCGGATATTTCGTTGACTGTTCATGTCTGGAGGAAATATGGCACTTATTGTAGGAATTGATCTCGGTACAACTTATACGGTCATCTCATATATAGATCAGGTAACAAAGGAACCCAGGATTATCAAGAATAAGAAAGGAAACAATACCACACCGTCAGTAATAGGGTTTACATCGGAAAACGAGTATGTGATCGGTGAGGAAGCCAAATCTATGGAGGAAGTAGGAAATGTAAACACTGCTTCCTTCTATAAGCTCCATATGGGTGATCATGGGTATAAGGTCACTCTTTATGGAAAAGAATATACTGCCAGGGAACTTTCCGGTCTGTTTTTAAAAAGGCTTATCGAAGATGCTGAGCAAACCATGAGAGAAAAAATAAGCAGGGCGGTAATAACTGTTCCGGCTTATTTTGAGGAAGCGGCGAAGAACGACACGATAGCAGCAGGACAAGCTGCCGGATTAGAGGTCATGAACATCATCAATGAGCCGACGGCAGCGTGTGTTGCATATGGGCTGAAGGAAGATGGCTCCGACAAAAAAATACTGATCTATGATCTGGGCGGCGGTACATTTGACGTTACTGTCGCAGAGGTGAAAAAGGATTCTATTTCTGTAAAGGGCACTATCGGTCATCACAGCCTGGGCGGACGCGACTGGGACGGCGCTATTGCCGACTGGCTGGCTGAGAGATATCTTGACGAAACGGGAATAGATATCAGCGAAGATTCTGAAGCGTCTGCTGAAAACATGATAAAGGCTGAAATTGCCAAACGCCAGCTAACTTCATCGATTTATGCTGACATTAGTGTGGGCAGTGGCAAAGATAAGCGAAAATTCAGGCTGACGCGTCATGATTTTGAAGAACTGACGTCATATCTTCTTAATATTACTACCGATCTTATCGACCAGCTTTTTGATAATATCCACATAACATGGCACGACATTGATGGGGCAGTGCTTGTTGGCGGCTCTACAAAAATGCCGATGGTAAGGAACTTTATTGCTGAAAATAATATCAGGGTGCTTGATGGAGTACACCCTGACGAGGCTGTCGCTATCGGCGCAGCGATACAGGCGAATATCAGTTCATTCTGTGCTACCCTTACTTCCCGTAAGGAGATAAAGAGTTCACTTGCAATGAAAAAGGACGAGCTTGATCTTGCACGGCTTCCCGGAGCAAAGCTCATTGTCGATGTTATCCCGCATTCGCTCGGCATGATCGTTGAAAGTGCTGATCGCAGCAGTTTTGTGAACGATATCATGATACCGCGGAATACTCCCTGTCAATCTGCGAAAGAGACCAAAAGGCGCGAACTGCGTGTTTCAAGGAAGAAAGAAAACAACCATCTTGATATTTATCTTCTTCAGGGAGAGAGTACTGACCCGGTAAACTGTTCAGTTGCCAAAAAAAACTGCTTTTATGATATAGACTATGTAGGCGGCGGAAAAACCCTTCTTGATATTACATTCATGCACACTATCAATGGCACTATAGACATCAGCGCAACACAGACTGAAAATGGAAAACAGCTCAAGTTCAGAGAGGAACCGATCCCCGATGATATGAGCTGGATAGAACAGAAGCCGACCGAGGTTTATGGTGGTTCTGAGACATCTGTTTCCGGCGCGCTTGTAATGGCTCTTGACCTGTCGGGAAGTATGTCTCTGGAGGTAAGGCCGGGGGTCACGGCACTTGATTCTGCAAAGCAGGCAATGATGAATTTTGTGGATCAATTCAGTGATCACGATATAGATATCGGCATTATAGGTTTTTCTGATAAGTCCAAGGTGTACTGCCACCCGTCGTCCGATCATAAAAAAGCAAAGTCGGCGATAGGTCATCTTAAAAGTTGTGATACAGGTATCTGCAACGACGCTGATCCTCTTCCGCTTATTTATTCCGAGCTGGAAAAGTATCGTAATGAACCGTTTGTTTATGCTTTGGTGCTTACAGACGGTGTGTGGGACCCGAATGCATGTGCCGACGCGGTGAACATGAAGAAAAAATACGAGAAATCTGATATGGAGATAATTGGAATGGGATTTGGACAAGCAGATTGCAAATTCCTGAAACGCATATCAACAAGAGATGAGCTTGCGAACGTAGATGATATCGCTAATCTGAACAGTAACCTGTCCTCTATCGCGCGTATCATTCTTGAGTGATAGCAGCCTGGAACCTTCGGTTCCGGTAATATAGAGAGCAAGGAGCATAATTATATGGCAAATACGAATTATTATAGCTGGCTGGAACTGCCTGTCGATCAGTTCGTGAATAATCCTGTCGTACTCAAATCAGTTGTTGAGCAGAAAATGAAGGAGTGGCAGTCGAGCAAGAGCCTTGATGTTCAAAACAGGGCAAATATTCACGGATCTCTTATAAGAAAAGCGATTCAGGATCCTGTGGAGTGGGAAAAGATATATAATGACTATAAGGCGTCTGTTGAAGAAAAAATAGATAACAGGCTCATGTTCCTTGTCGTTGATGACAAGGTCAAGCCGAGTGATATAGCCAACCTTGCAAGCAGCATAAAGGTCAGCGAGGAATATATCAGAAATTTCTGCATTTCAAAAAAGATACGGATATCCGATGAAAAGGCGCCGGTCAAGGTGGAGTTTACGCTTGATGACATGAAGCCCGCATCGCATCTGAAGATCCAGACTATCCAGCGCACGATCCGTCAGCTTGGCGAGGAAAATATAATGACCCTGCTTGCCAATCCGATGTTCCTTGGCGTCAACATATCCGAGTTCTCACCCGAGGATAAGGTCATGGAAGCGCTGGAACATATGAAATCAAAGTGGAGTCATGTTCCGGCGACAGGTCCAAAAGGCACCCAGAAATCTCATCTTGACAAGGTATATTCCGGTCTGATGCCTATGCTCAGGGCGTCAACATATGGTGAGTATCTGCAGTATCTTAAATATGAGGGCGCCCAGAAGTGCCTTGAGGTCATAACGAGCACCAAGATAACAGAACTGAGCGAGAAAGCCTTTAACAGCTGTGTAAGTCAGCTTGTCGAGTTTACCCTTGATGCCAGAAAGGCAAAGTCCGTCCTTACAGGCTTTTGCATTGAAAAGAAAATAGCATATCCTGTGGAGCGTGCCAGGATAGCTGTATGCCCGTTCTGCAATATGGGCTTTGAAAGGGAAGAGCCTATCCAGAGAGCCTGCCCGGTGTGTGGAAAATCATTAATGGTGGCCTGCCCTAAATGCGGAAATCTGAAGCATCTTATTACTGACCAGGAATGCGATGGCGTGCATATCGGAGAATATCCTCTTCTGAAGCGGGAATTTGAAAAAGCAAAGAACCTTTTTGAAAACTTCAATTTTGAAGAGGCCGGTGACAGGCTGAAAGCCATATGCGCTGTATGGCCGGACTTCCCTGGGTCAGCTGGGCTTGCTTCCGATATCAGCAGTATGAAGAAAAAGCTTTTGCCGTCGCTGGACATGATAAGTGAATACTGCGCGAAGAAGAAATATTTCAGCGCTGCCGAGACAATTGAACTGGTGGACGCTAAACGTCCGGGATTTAAAAAAAATTACGGTGTTGTTTATTCAAAAATAAACAGCGCCATAGAAGACCTGAACAACGCAAAAAGGGAAACAGACTCCGATAAGCAGAGAAGCCGTTTGCTTTCGATATATGACATCGTGATCGATTATCCGGAGCTTAACGCAATGCTTCAGAGATATACGGTGATGCCTGTTACAGAGCTCAGGGCAGATGTTGATTCCCGGGCGGGCGTTATAAAGCTTTCGTGGAGTTCTGCCAATAAAACCAACAGCGTTAATTACTCCGTGCGCAGAAAACGTGATACGGTCATTTATGCGATACAGGACGGTGAAGAAATATGCAATACTCAGGGGACGTTCTGCGAGGATAAGTCTGCTGAGGAGGGCGTTGTCTATTATTATGCGGTATATGCTTATCTTGGCCCGTCTCAGTCTCAGCTCAAGGCTCTTAACGAACCGCAGATGATTCTGAGAAAGCCCAGGGTCAGCTGCACACCATTGGACGGAGCTATAGGGTTACAGTGGGAAAAGATGGATATCAACGTCGGCGTTATCTGTTCGCGCAGTCAGCTCACGGGTTCTGAGTATGATGCGCATGTAAAAGATCGGTCAGCTTCGGGAGCCGTGGTAGGTGGTCTGATGAATGGCGTTTCATATAACGTGGCTGTCTATAAATTCGTTAAATTTGATGGCAGAAAATTCAGATCAGAACTCAGTAATGTTCAGAATATCACTCCGGTAAGACCGATGGAACCGCCGAATTTCACTTTTTCTGTCGGAAGCAGGGATGGAGAATATATTCTGAAAAATGCCGAAACCTCAAACCGGTCTGAAGTTGTGTTCTACTGCTCAAACGAGCCAGTAAGTATACCAAATGGAACAATACTCAGCAGGGAAGAAATGGAGAAAAAGGCTTTGATACTGACCTGTGAAAAGCTGCCGGATGGTACATATAAGATCAATATATCAGCCCGGAAGAATCTTTGTGTTTATCCGGCATATGTGTCCAGCAGTTCTCTTACTGTTGGAAATAGGCTGGAACTGGTTTATTTTGAATCCGTAAAAGCCACGATCAATCTTTCCGGAACAACTCTGTCTATTTCCATTGATAAGTGGCCTGATGGCTTCGAAGAGATCATCACATGCTATAATTTTGATTCGTTCCCACAGGATATCACGGACTGCCCGAATGCAAATAAACTCAAAAAGTCAAGAGCAGATTTTGCAAGGCGCCCGATCATCGATATCCCCGATGTCCGAAAAGAGGACTATTACATCACGCTGTTTGCACGAAGCGGCACCAATGTTGTTCCTCTGACAAGGATAAAATACGCCCTTAAAGATAATATAGATGTGGTTTATACCGTCACTAAGACATTACGGCAGTAGGCATAAAGAAGTTTTCTGACAAACATTGTAAGACAGGTACAGCAAGCTGAATAATTACCGAAAGGGTGCTTACAATGATTGATATGATTTACAACCTCCGTGTGGGCGATATTCACGCTGCCGAATTCTCGGACGAGTTTAACAAGCTCTGCATACCGTTTGAAGATTCGCTAAGCGAGGAGCAGATTGATGTGTTCCACAAGATACTCGACTGCGTGAGCGATACTGCCGCCGCTGAAATGAGGGCTGCATATAAGGTAGGCTTTAAGGACGGCATTGCATTGATGAAGGAGATTCAGGAATAACCGCATAGATAACAGGGATATGTTCTTCGATGTGAACGGCGAGGGCATATCCCTTAGTTTTTGCCAGTAACAGCCAGCGTTTTTCTGATAAATTGCCCAGTGGAAACATAGATTTTTTGTTCTAAAACGATTGACTATTTGTGCAAATTGTGGTATAATTTTAGTATCTATATTTACTTGTACATTATCTTGAAAGAGGTATCTATAAATGGCTAAATCAACTAAAAAGGAAGTTCAGGTTTCCCTTGAAACAGTGCTGTGGAACTGCCGTGTCGCTCTGCGTGGTATAGGCAGTACCGAAAAGAATAGAGATGCCGTTATCGGCTTGGTATTCCTGAAATTTGCAGGGGATAAGTTTGAAAAGCGTCGTGCTGAACTGATCAAGCAGTACGGTGAGATTCCTGCATTTCTTGAAAAAGTATCATTCTACAATGCGGTGAATGTGTTTTATCTGAAGGAAACTGCCCGTTGGTCTTATATCGTCAAGAACGCTTCAGCTAACGATATTGCAGTTATCATAGACCAGGCTATGGCTGACATTGAGGACAGCAACCCTCCGCTGAAAGGTGCACTGCCGTTGAACCTCTTTGCTACGCTCGGTGCTGACAAGTCTAAGATAAAAGACCTTATCGACAATGTTAATCAGATAAGTGAGGAGCGTTTTCAGGAAGAAGACCTTATCGGCAGAGTATATGAGTATTTTCTGCAAGTGTACGCCGCTTCAGGTACTAAGGAAGATGGTGAGTTTTATACTCCTGCTTGCGTGGTAAAGCTGATTGCTGAAATGATAGAACCTTACAGTGGGGTAGTTTACGATCCGTGCTGTGGTTCGGGCGGTATGTTTGTCCAGTCGCTGAAATTTGTTGACCGTCATGACGGTAACAGATTAAAGGTATCTATCATCGGACAGGAAAGTAACCCCGACACTTGGCGGCTTTGTAAAATGAACCTTGCTATCCGTGGTATTTCCCATAACCTCGGTGATACCAATGCTTCTACGTTTACAAACGATCTTCATAAGGATATGACCGTTGACTACATAATGGCGAATCCTCCCTTTAACCTCAAAGGCTGGAGAGCAGAAGATGCTCTGACGGACGATCCTCGCTTTATGAGAGCGGGTTATTCTGTTATGCCGCCTGTGGCTAATGCCAACTATGCGTGGATACTGCATATGCTGTCTAAGCTCGATGTCAATCACGGTGTTGCAGGCTTTCTGCTTGCCAATGGTGCGCTGAATATCGGTGATGCCGAGGGTACGCTTCGCAGGGAGATATTGGAGCGTGACCGTGTTGAAGCTATCATTGTTCTGCCCCGTGATATGTTCTACACTACGGATATTTCCGTAACGCTGTGGATCGTGAATATGAATAAGAAAGCAGGAACAGTAAACGGCAGACAGCTTCGTGACCGCACACATGAAGTGCTGTTTATGGACTTGCGCCGTTGGGACGAGAATATAGAGGAAATCGTTATCGACAAGGGCAAAAAGAAGAAAAAGACCGTTCTGTCTGATGCACAGATAGCAAAGATAAAGGAAGTTTACAGCAATTGGCAGAACGCTGATACAAGTCTGTATTCCGATGTGCCTGAGTTCTGCCGTTCGGTAAAGCTCTATGATAGTGACCTTACAGAAGAAGAAAGGCAGGCTAAAGTTCCTACTATCGAATCGAAAGGCTATTCCCTCGCTCCGAGTAAGTACATTGAGTTCATAGACCATGACTTAGAGATTGACTACGAAGCAGAAATGGCTCGTATTCAGGCTGAAATGCGTGATATTATCTCTGCGGAGAAAAAGTCGCAGACCATGCTTGAAGCTGCTTTCAGGGGGATTGGTTATGGCATTGACTAAATATTGTTTAGGCGATCTATTGGAACTTACTACCGAAACCAATGCTAATAATGAGTATGGTGCAAGAGATGTAAGAGGTATGACGATAACGAAAGAAATCATACCTACAAAGGCAGATGTTTCAAATACTGACCTTAGCAAATTCCTTGTAGTTCACCCAGGTGAATTTGTTTTCAATCCCCGTACTCATGGCAAGAAAATCGGATTTGGATATAATGATACAGATAGTAGCTTTCTAATCAGTTGGAATAATATAGCTTTCAGAATAAAAGACAGTATGAGAGATAAGGTCTTATCTGAATATCTTTTCTTTCATTTTAATCGTGCAGAATGGGATAGAGAAGCCTGTTACCGTTCTTGGGGCAGTTCCACAGAAGTGTTTACTTGGGAAGCCCTCTGCGAAATGGAGCTTGACCTTCCGTCTATTACCGTTCAGCAGAAATATGTGGATATTTATAACTCTATGCTCGCTAATCAGCGGTGCTATGAGCGTGGGTTGGAGGATTTGAAACTGGTTTGTGATGCGTATATTGAAAACCTGCGCAGGAAAACACCGACTCAGAAAATAGGTGCTTATCTTACGCAAAGTGATAGAAGAAACGATATTGGCTTGACGGTTGAAAGTGTGCGTGGCTTGGCAACGAGCAAGGCTATGATTCCTACAAAAGCTGATATGGACGGGGTGAGTCTGAATAATTATAAAGTAGTTCCACCACGCTATATAGCTTATGTTCCTGATACTTCAAGGCGTGGGGACAAGGTGTCACTGGGATTTAATGATACTGATGAGACATTTCTTGTATCTTCTATCTCCACGGTGTTTGGTACAGATTTGAGTGTTCTTATTCCCGAATATCTTATGCTGTTTTTAACGAGGTCGGAATTTGATCGCTATGCCCGTTTTAACTCTTGGGGCAGTGCAAGAGAAACATTCAATTTTGAGGATATGTGCGATGTGGAGATACCTATTCCCGATATTCCCGTACAGAAAGCGATTGCTGATATATTTACTGCATACAATACACGCAAACTGATAAACGAACGCCTGAAAGCCCAGATAAAAGACCTTTGCCCTATTCTTGTTAAGGGGGCTGTGGAGGAAGGTGAAAGAGAATGATTTTTGCTAAGCGATATAAAGACCTTGTTTTTGAGCCTGAGAGCAATAATATCCACGATATTATATGTGGAGAGATAGACTATAAGGTTCGGCAAAAACTTGTAGCAGTAATGCAGGATTTTGCTGAACCGATGATACTGCACCCTGACCGTTATGATTATGACAACACCATTGAAACAGATGCTTTTCTATATGCTTGTGCGCAGTTTAATGATATTATGGGCGTTCCATACATTCAGGCTTCTCCAATGGAAATGTTCTCGCCCTATGCCAGAGGAGTTGGCTTAGAGAATTGGTGTGTTGCTTTTATTTTTTCAGTGGCTGAATTGGAATATGATAATCTTTCAGATGGCGAGAAGTCTGAATATTCGTCTGCCCTTAATGCTTTTTTTGAGGAATATGATCTGCCGTGGAAAATGCTTAACGGAAAGATGATAAAAATCGATGCCCAGCAATTTGAATGTGATGTAAAAGCTAAGGCACTTGCACAAATGCAGGAGCTTAAAGATGCAGAGCCGAAATTCCAGTCTGCATATACTGAACTTACTACGGCTGTTGAAGCTCTTGAAAAGGGTGATTATCAGTCCGCAATCAATAATGCTGGTAAGAGCTATGAGAGTGTATTAAAAGTTATACTCGGCGCAGATCGTGGTAATGCAGATAAGCTGACAAAGCAATATGCAGACAGCTTGCTTGTGTTCCCTGATACAATGAAAGCTGACGGATTCAGAGAAAAAGTGATGATGTCGCTACCGTATGTTCGCAACAATTCAGGAGCTGACCACGGTGCAGGAGCAAAAGAGGTTGTAATCACTAAGCCTATGGCAAAGTTAGCTGTAAATCTCGCCGCTGCACTAAACACATTCCTGATAGATTCCTATAAAGATACAACAGAAAACTAATACATTCCAATCTCATAATGGGGGTGAGCATATTGGATTATGTTTTTGAAAAAGGAAAATTTACCGAAGCAGAGCTTGAAAAAGCTATCATAGAGCTGTGTGAACAGCAAGGTTACACCTATGTCTGCGGAGAGGATATGCACCGTAAGTATGAGGATATTCTTTTGCTTGACGATCTCCGTTCCTATCTGACCTCATGTTATAACGGTCTGTCCGATACCGAGATGCAAAAGATCATCAATAAGCTGAGTCTTATCAATGCAACTCCGCTGTATCTCGGCAACCGTGAAGCATTCAGGCTTGTGAATGAGGGTTTTGACCTTGCCCGTGATGATGTTTCAAAGGTCGCACTTCATATTGACTATATCAACTACGATGAGCCTGACAAAAACATTTTCAAGGTAATCAATCAATATTCGGTGCAGGGCGAACACCTGCGCCGTCCTGATATGCTGTTATTTATCAATGGTATTCCTATCGCTATCTTTGAATTTAAGACAGCGATAGAGGAAGATACAACAATTTTCGATGCGTGGAAACAGATTACCATACGCTATTGCCGTGATATTCCTAAGCTGATGAAGTATTGTTTTCTCTCGGTTATCAGCGATGGTGCAAACACTCGTATGGGCAGTATCTTCACGCCTTATGAGTATTACTATGCTTGGAATAAGGCTAATGATACAGATACTGTTGCAAATGGTATCAGCTCACTGTTTACTATGATAGAGGGAGCTTTCGCCAAAGAGCGTGTATTAGCTTTGCTTCGTGATTTCGTATTCTATCCCGATGATAGCCCGAAAAATGAAGCTATCGTCTGCCGTTATCCTCAATTCTTTGGTGCCAGAAAGATGCTTGAAAACATCAAGTTGCATATGCGTCCAGACGGTGACGGCAAGGGCGGTACATATTTCGGTGCGACAGGCTGCGGAAAGACCTATACAATGCTGTTTCTCTCACGTCTGATTACTCAGAGGGATAATGATACATTCAATAACCCCACGATTGTTATCATTGCTGACAGAGAGGATTTGGATACACAGACCTCTGAACTGTTTGTGACCGCAACAAAATATCTCCACGAGGAAGATGTGCGGAGCATTGAAACCAGAGAGGACTTGGCGAAAACGCTCGGTGACAGACCGAGTGGCGGTGTCTATGTAACAACTATTCAGAAATTCTGCGAAAATACAGGGCTTTTATCGGAGAGAAGCAATATAATCTGTATTTCTGATGAAGCTCATAGAACACAAACAGGTGTCGGTTCTAAGCTGAAAAAGACTGACAAGGGCGTATTTACGACATACGGATTTGCCCATTATTTGCGGACAAGTTTCCCGAATGCGACTTACTGCGGTTTTACGGGTACTCCGATTGATGAAACAATAGCTGTATTCGGTGATGTGGTGGACAGCTATACTATGAAAGAGTCCAGCGATGACGGCATTACCGTTCGTATCGCATATGAGCCTCGTCTTGCCCGTGTCATAATTTCTGATGAGCAGGCAAAGGCAATACAGAAGTATTATGAAGCGTGTTCGGAACAAGGCTCTACCCCTGAGCAGATAGAGGAAAGCAAGAAGGCTATGACGAAAATGCGGGTTATCCTCGGTGATCCGAGCCGCCTGCATAAGCTCGCTGTGGATATTACTGACCATTACGATGCTCTGTGTGCTGAAAAGCCTGACATAGTGCAAAAAGCAATGATTGTATGCTCAGACAGGCAGATAGCTTATGATCTTCTGCAAGAGATACTGGCAGTTCGTGAAGATTGGGGCATACCTCGTAAAGCAGAACACGAAGAAGCCCTTACAAAAGAACAGCTTGACAAGCTCCTACCATTGCCGAAAGTTAATCTCGTAGCAACGCAAGGCAAGGACGATAATAAGGATTTGTTTGATGCTTGCGGTAATAAGGAATATCGCAAAAAACTCGATAAGCAATTCAAGAATAATGATTCTAATTTCAAAATCGCTATCGTAGTTGATATGTGGATAACCGGATTTGATGTGCCGTCACTTGCTGTAATGTATATTGACAAACCCTTGCAGAAACATACTCTGATACAGACTATTTCCCGTGTCAATCGTGTATTTGAGGGCAAGGACAAGGGACTTGTGGTAGATTATATCGGTATCAAAAATGATATGATGGAAGCTGTTAAACGCTACGGCAGCCCACAAGAAAGCCCCATTGATGAGCTTAATATCTCACTTGGCATATTCCGTAATCACCTAAAACTGATAGATGAACTGCTTGTAAACTTTAATGCGGAGAAATTCTATAATGGTGAGCCGTTAGAACGACTTAATTGTCTTAATAACGCAGCAGAATACATACAATCTGGTAAAGAACTGCAAACAAGATTTATGGGGCTTTCACGCCGCCTGAAAAGTGCTTACACGATTTGTTTCCCGTCCGATGAACTTACCGATGAAGAAACAGCTAAGGCTCAATTCTACCTTGCGATACGTTCTATCATATACAAGCAAACAAAGGGCGATGCTCCTGATGCTGAAACAATGAACCGTGTTGTTGAAGATATGGTTCGTGATGCTATCGCTTGTACGGGTGTCGAGAACATTGTTGATGAGCATAAGTCCGTTGACCTGTTCAGCGATGAATTTCTTGATGAACTGAAAAAGGTCAAAATGCCCATAACAAGGTTTAATGCTCTGTTAAAGCTATTGCGTAAGGCTATAACAGCATACGGCAGGACTAATAAGGTTAAGGCAGTTGCATTTGACGAAAGGCTAAAACAAGTGGTTGATGCTTATAACAGCAGAGATAAGCTCATATTTACGAGCGAAGTTGTGGCTGACTTTGTGAATGACCTTTCAGATCAGCTTATTCAGATATTAAAGGACTTGCAGGAAGATAAATCCTCTTTTGAAAAACTCGGTATCACCTATGAGGAAAAGGCTTTCTATGATATTCTTGTAAAAGTCCGTGACGATCATGGTTTCCCTTATGAAGATGAGAGATGCCTTGTACTCGCAAAGAAGATAAAAGAATTGGTTGATGATAGACTGCAATATGCCAATTGGTCTACAAGCAACGAAATCAAGAGTTTGCTTAATATGGATTTAACGGTGCTTCTTTACCAAAACGGCTATCCGCCTGAATGGGACGAAGAAGTATTTGAGAAAGTAATGGAACAGGCTGAGAATTTCAAAAAATATAGTGTATAGTATGGATAGAGATAGTAATTCATAAACCATAGCCTATTGGCGCACCTGTTTTCCGTTCCGCATAAGTCATAATCAGAATTGTGGAGCATACCACAACAGGCACAAACCCTATTGGAACTGAATAACCGCAAGCTCTCGGAAACGCTCTGTAAGCGTTTCTGAGGGCTTTTTCTTTTCAGCGGTTAGTTTTCCGCTCCGCAACGGTGAACGGTGCTGTGGTGTTTTTCCGTTCGTCTGACGGTCAAGCTGAGGTCTGCTCGGAGATACCGTGACGGATCTCATACTCACGCACACGGCGGTAAAAGGTATTTGCCGACATATCCATTCTCCGCATAAAGTCCCTGCCTGTGATGTTCTTCGCTCTCCATTCCCCATAGAGCTGCCCGAACCTCGTCCAATCGGTAGGAATAGGTTTCCGTCCCGTGTACTTGCCCTGAGCCTTAGCAATCTCGATGCCCTCACGCTGTCGCTGTTTGAGCTGTTCACGCTCCAACTGAGAGAGAGCTGCGAATACGGTCAACATGAATTTGCCCGTAGGCGTGTCGGTGTCGATGTTCTCCTTGTGGCTGATGAGCGTTACCCCTTTGCCGGTGAGTGTGTCGATGATGTTCAGCAAGTCTTTCGTGGAGCGTCCCAGACGGCTGATACTCTCGATGTAGAGGGTGTCACCCTCACGCACATAGTCAAGCATTGCCCTGAGCTGAGGGCGGTCGGTGTTCGCTCCTGACAGCTTCTCGGAGAAGATGCGGTCAACCTGATAACCGCACATGATCTCCTGCTGTCTCGCTGTTTCCTGATGTTCGGTGGAAACTCTGATGTATCCGATTTTGCTCATAGTATCGTCCTTTCTTTATTCGAGTGTGTCTTTCTTTCTCTGCTGAGTGAGCTTCTTCTGTCTGTACTTTTCACGCTCACGCTTCATCTGCTGTTCGTTGATGTACTGGCGCACCTGTCGGGTGTACTTCTTCGCCGTTTCACGCTTGGTGAGGAATGCGGTATGCTCGACATTAAGCCTGTTCCACTTCGATTTCAGCTTGTTGGACTTTTCCAAAAGGTCAAGCATTGTCGGCGGTTTGCCGTCAACAGCATACCTCTTGATATGCTCCTTGATGTATTTGACTGTTGCTTCATAGTCCTCGATCGTGTCGGCATTTTTCTTCTTGAAACGGCTCTGCGACCAGCCTGATTTGCCCTGATACTCCTTGTAAACAGGTTCCAGCTCGTCACGGTGCTTCATCTTTTCAATGAGCGTGTCGATAGCTGTAAACTTCTTTCTCAGATCGGCAAGTTCAGTTGTGTGGTCATCGGAGTGAGGTGTGTTGAAGAAAAAGCCTGACAACTCGCCGAATGACATAACGCCGCCCGATTCAAGATCTGCGATAATCTCATCGGCTCTGCCCATACCTCTGATAGCTTTCCACGGATCTTCTTTCTTTTCAGGTGCTTTACTTTCCGTAGGTGTTGGCTGTGGTGTCGGGGTAGGCAGTTCAGGTTTCGGCTCGGTGGGCTTTGCAGAAGATGCGTTAAGCATATCAAGCTGTGCCTGTCGTCTTGCTCGTCGGGCTGCAAAAAACTTCTCCACCTGTTCCGCAGCAGCTTTTCTCTTTGCGGTTTCACTTGTTTCGGTGATAGTTTCAGGCTCGGCAGATTGTTTCGGCTTTGTCGGTGCGGTGACTGTCTGTGTCGGCTTCGGCTCGGTCTTTGGAACAACAGGCTTCGGCGCTTCGATAAGCATATCGGGAGTGACATTCGCCGCTGACAGCTTTTCCTGTATCTCCGCTATTTGCTCCGAAATGCGTTCGACGGTGTAGTCTGCACCCAGCGTGTCGGCTCTTGTAAACTTCTGCTGACCGTCACCTGATAAGCGGAATTTCAGCTTGACCTTATTGCTTGGCTTGTAAACATATTCGATACTGCACTCCGAACATTTTTCAAGAAAATCCTTGAAGTCACGGCTGTAAAGCATGACCTCCGCAATCCTGACACGGAGCTTATCTTTCCACGACTTGCCCTCTTTCTGCATATCCCTTTCAAAGTGGGAAACGCCTTTGCTTTTCGGCTCAATAACAGAAATGCCGTGTTCCTTGCAAAGTTCGTCCGAAATAGCCCGTAACTGCGCCCATGACCTGTCCTTGACCTTGCCTTGATTGTGTTCGTAGGTAAAACTAAGCCCGTTGTAGAGATTTGTGTTATTGAAAATGATGTGGCAATGGGTATGGGACTTGTCTGTGTGAACGGCAAGCACATATTGGTAGTTGCCTTGCAAGAAACGGTCGCACAATTCCTCACCGATCTGCAAGGCTTGTTCGGGTGTCACTTCATCGGGGGCGAAACTCTGGACTATGTGGTGTGCGAGGATTTGTGTTCGCCCTGTTCCACCTGCTCTGACTGCTCGGAAGTCGGCGGCAGCACCGATGCTGTCGGCTCGGCAGGCATAAGACTGCACATATAAGCCGTTGACGGTCTTATCTCCGTTTGTGATATAGCGGAGAGCCGCCCCGTCTGTTGCCTTGATTGAATGGATAGAAGTGTATGCCAAATTTCATTAACCCCTCTCTTTATCTCGTCAATATCCTCGGCATAGATGTGACCTGTGCTGTAAAGTCGGACAAGTATCTGGTTGATGTTCGCTCCGATGCGCTTCATCAGACGGTTACATTCGGCAATCTCAGTGCGGTCGGGAGTGAGATCAACTCTCGCCCGAACGCAGTCACGGATATACTCCGTTTTGTTCTTGTAACCGTACTGCTCACACCTTGCAAGAATATCCTGCATTTCCGATTCTGTAAAGCGTACATTCAGCGTATAGGACTTCTTTTCTTTCCTACGTTTCAGGTAATTGCGTTCATCGTCGGTAAGCTGGCTCTCGTCCTTGTCTGCAAGGCTCTTGTCAAGGTCGGCTCTGACCTCTTGATCAAGTGCGTGATTGATAGCTCCCTCATAGGTCATTCCCTCGAACTCCATAATCTTACGTTTAGGCGGTCTGCCACGTTTCTTTTTCTCGGTTTCCATAGTGGTACTCCTTTCGTTTATTCAATCGGCGTTAGCCGATTTCTCCTTGTCTGCTCCGCAGACTTCGGGGCTTGGGGTGTCCCCAACAAGCATTGGTGGAATTTCGCTCGCTGTGCGGCGCATTCCACTATGCTTGTTATTTTTGTTGCGCTTAGGCGCATTTTTTCTCGCCTGAGCGTTTCTCTCTGCTCAGGCTTTCGATGCTCCGTCATCGAATTTGGAGCGACAGCGACTTATCTCCGACACCGCTTTGGTCGGCGGTCATTCTCGCTCACGCTCCTGCGTGATGCTCTCAATATCATCGGTGTCAATATTCTAAACTGGTACGGCGCAGTTTCAGCGCAATGAGGGCGGCAATCCAGTGAAAAGTTTGCCGTTAAAATTTTCCCCATAACAATATGTCGAACTGGAAAATCTCACTGGCATACAAAGTTTGAGCGCAATGCGAATGGACAGAAACAACGCAGATGCGCTATAATATTATCGTGGGATAAAATCATATCCTGCGATACTCAAAACAGAAACGAGGTGATGCGAATGAGTAAGAAAGCGAAAGCTGAGGTCACTGACGAGTCCGCCGTTATCATTACGGATGCCGTGCTTGCTGAGAATCAGGCGAAGCTCGATAGCTACGAAAAGTCTATCAAGGCAGCGCAGGAACGTAGGCGCAAGGTCATCATCGAAAGCAAGCTCTACACCTACGATAAGCTCTCACAGCTTTACGGTGGTGCTGAGGGGCAGGCACTTCTCGATGCTGTGACTGCGGAGCATACACTGATCGGCAAGCTGACCGACAGCGGAATGTCCTACGCTGACATTGAGGGGCTGGTCGATAGCTCTGACGTCGCAGACAGCAAGTCTGGCAACAGCTCGGACAGTGATGTTGCTGACGGACAGACTTCCTTCTTTGAAAACGAAAATCCGTATACGGTTTAATATAACCGACAACAAAACGATAGCTGTAAGGGACGGCAGTAATGCCGTTCCGCACGGCTATAATCACAACCAACAACCATGAGGGTAAGAGATATAAAGCGAAGCCCTCAAACCAAAAGCATAGAAACAGACAAGCTAAAGGAGAAAAATTCGCTATGAATGAAACAACAACTGCCGCTGTTGCGGAATCGGGAAGTGTGTCCGAATATCATATCGGGCATACAACATACAGGGTGACAACAACTTTTAACCCAGCTTTTCGGCAAAGCCTGAGCGACATTCTCGCAAGGCTCATCACAGAGGACTGTGAGAAAATGCTCGGTGAATCCGGACAAGAACAGGACAAGCAGGCTGTTTGATTTTGGAATATCGGCGCATTGAAAAAAGAAACAAGGTGCGCTATAATGATAATAGCTTGCTGTATCTGTCGGAAAGTGAGGTTAAAATGACAGACAAGATAACAGCTTTATACTGCCGTCTGAGCCAAGATGATATGCTCGACGGCGAAAGCAACAGTATCACCAACCAGAAAGCAATTTTACAGAAATTCGCTGAGGACAACGGCTTTCCCAATCCGACTTTCTATGTCGATGACGGAGTGAGTGGAACGACTTGGGAGCGTGAGGGCTTCAAGGCGATGATGTCGGACATTGAGGACGGCAAGGTCGCTACGGTTATCACCAAAGACCTTTCAAGACTCGGTCGTGATTATCTGAAAACGGGTGAGCTGATTGAAATGGTGTTTCCCGACTACGATGTGCGATATATCGCCGTGAACGATAATGTCGATACGGCAAAGTCCGAGAACGAACTGCTTGCGTTCAAAAATATCTTCAATGACTGGTACGCCCGTGATTGCAGTAAGAAAATTCGTGCGGTATTCAGGGCAAAGGGACAGTCGGGTAAGCACCTGTGTCCGCCCGTATACGGCTACAAGAAGTCCGATACCGACAAGAACCTGTGGGTAATTGACGAGCCTGCCGCTGACGTGGTACGCAAGATTTTCAAGCTCTGCATTGACGGCTACGGTCCGGTGCAGATTGCCCGTATCTTGACCGAACAGGGTATCCCGACACCTACCGCCTACGCTCTTTCTCAGGGCAGGGACAACGGACGGCATAATGCAAAGACTTATCGTTGGGGAGCGCAGACAATCGCCCATATCCTTGAACGCTACGAATACTGCGGTCACACGGTCAATTTCAGGACGAAAATGAAGTCCTACAAGGTTCACAAGATAGTGTATAATCCGCAAGAGGAATGGCAAATCTTCGAGAATACGCAAGAGCCTATCATCACGCAGCAGACTTTCGACTTGGTGCAGGAACTTCGCAAACACAAACGCAGACCGCAGAAAATGCAGACGGTCAATCCGTTCGCAGGAATGGTGTACTGTGCCGACTGCGGAGAAAAGATGTACCTGAGCCGCCGCAAGAATGAGCGTCCAGAACAAGAACACATGAGATGCTCCACCTACGCAAAGGAACAGGATAAATGCACCGTACACTATATCCGCACCTGTGTCCTGAATGAGATCGTCCTCGGTGAGCTGAACAAGCTCCTTGCAATGGTGAGGGAGAATGAGGACGAATTTATCCAGACGGCTATGAGTAATTCCGTTCAGCGTAAATCCTCGGAGCTTACAAAAGCAAAGAAAACGCTGAAACAGGCACAGAAGCGTATTACCGAACTGGACATGCTGTTCACAAGACTCTATGAGGATAATGTTCTCGGCAGGCTCTCCGATGAGCGCTTCACGATGATGTCGGCAGGATATGAGGAAGAACAGGCAAAACTGAAAGCCACCGTTGCGGAGCTTACAACCCTGATTGACGGTGCAGAACAGAAGTCCTCCGGTGTGACGGCGTTCCTCAAAGTGGTGCATAAATACGAGCATATCGAAACGCTCACGCCTGAAATCATGCATGAACTGGTTGACAAAATCGTAGTCCACGAACCCGACAAGTCCAGCGGAAAGCGTGTGCAGGATATTGAGATTCACTTCCGCTTTGATGTGGCGGTGTCGACGATCTCCGTGGAAACAGGTAAATATGGAAAAAAGGTCGCATAATGCCTATTTTATGCGACCTGAATTAAGGGAGAAAAAACTTCTATATCACTACTGTGGTTTCGGTGGTGGGTTAAAGCTCACCTTTAAAAACCCACGCAGCTATAGACCGGCAGTAACATTTGCAATCGGAGACAACTGCGTACCCCTTGAAAAGAGAAATGCTGTATTTACCTGTGATATACCTGAAAACAACTCGGCACCGGAAAACGAAGTGGTGCAGGTGCGTGTAACGGGCTGTCGGGTCGATCATAATAGTAAATCCCGCATTTTCTGTGAACAGAGCAGCTATCGTTTCATAAAGAGCGGCTCAAGCAAGATCTGACCAACACGTACCAGTAAAGGAGTTTTTTATTTTGAAGACTATTTGCCCATATTGCTTTAAGACCATTGATTTAAATAAAACTGACTTTCGCTGTGCATCGAAGCTGTGCCTTGAGAGCGGCACAACGCAAAGGCATATTATCCCAAGAAAACTGGCCAAGGTAGACCGGAAGGGATTTGCCACATGTGATGTGGAAAATTGCCAAAAAACTACCCATACAATGGTGTGCAATTATTGCAAGCATGATCTTCCCGACACCATAAGTAAAAGCCAGACCCGGATAATTTCTATCGTGGGAGCTAAGAGCAGCGGAAAGAGTTATTATGTCGCCACGCTTCTTCGTCAGTTCATGGAGGAGGGTTTGTTCACAAAAGTTACAAAAACCGGATCGACCAGGTTTATACAGAATAGCCGGGAAATTTATAAGACCAGATATAAAGATAAAATGGACAATAAAATCGCTCTTGGCGGAACAAATTATGTCAGCGATATCGTTAAGGACAACCCTCCGGTCCTTGTTCAGTTTACATACTCAACGTCCAGAAAC
>ULRJ01000919.1_pt1 | contig 25511 bp, 29 predicted proteins | sample 1955321 | NCBI WGS metagenome assembly ULRJ01 (sample SAMEA4835679, study PRJEB28245) | human gut metagenome | biome: gut microbiome; material: fecal sample | place: Denmark | collected 2008 | reverse complement strand
AAATAATATCATAATGGTCGTGTTCATTCTCTCATATTTCCTTTAAAAAATCTAGGGGTTTTGACAATTTTTTTCAATAGTTTATAGAAATAAACACCGTATCCCCCAATGAACTGCATGGGAAATACGGTGCTTTGTGATTGTTGAAAATCAATTATCAACAGCTTACCAACTCTTGATAAAGGTATCGATGTAGTTGTCCAGACACTTTTTAATGACTTCAACCGCTTCTTCTCTGTTGCCCTTTTCATTGACAGCAGTGGTCTTGTTCTCCAGTGCCTTGTATACCGTGAAGAAATGCTCCATTTCATCCACCACATGACCCGGCAGTTCGGAAATATCATGGTAGCAGTTATAATTGGGATCATTGAAAGGAACCGCAATGATCTTTTCGTCATTTTTACCGTTGTCCAGCATGGAGATCACGCCGATAGGATACGCTCTTACCAAAGTCATGGGCTGTACCGGCTCGGAGCACAGTAACAGTACATCCAGCGGATCCCCGTCATCACCGTAGGTTCTGGGAATAAAACCGTAGTTCGCAGGATAATGGGTGGAGGTATGCAGGATACGATCCAGGATCAGAAGGCCTGTCTCCTTGTCCAGTTCATACTTGTTCTTGCTGCCCTTGGAAATCTCGATGACACAGACAAAATCTGTGGGAGTGACTCTCTGGGTGCTCATAGTGTGCCAAATACTTCCATTTACTTCTTTCATAAATCTTCTCCTCTTCCTCTATAGTTATTTCCGACAGATATCTTTGCATACAGGACAAAATATCCAGCCGGAGAATACGCAGATTATCCGCCTGTGGCGGGTCGCAAATGCTTATCTGCGGATCTGACCGTTTCCATGTATCTTGTATTTATAGGAAGTCAGCTCCTTCAGGCCCATGGGGCCTCTGGCATGCAGCTTCTGGGTGCTGATACCGATTTCTGCGCCAAATCCAAACTCGAAACCGTCTGTAAATCTTGTGGAGGCATTGACATAAACACAGGCTGCATCCACTTCGTTTAAAAAACTCTCTGCAGTCTCCGTATTTTCCGTCACGATACATTCGGAATGCTTCGTATTGTAACGGTTGATATGGGCAATGGCCTCTTCCACGCTGTCCACAGTCTTGACAGACAGAATATAATCCAGATACTCCGTACCGTAATCTTCTTCTGTAGCGGGAATGCAGTCCGGCAGGATCTCCCGGGTGCTTTCGTCTCCCCGCAGTTCTACGTTCTTCGTCTTCAGGGCTTCCGCCATCTTCGGAAGGAACTTATCCCGGACGGCACGATGCACCACCAGAGACTCACAGGCATTGCAGACACCGATCCGCTGGGTCTTGGCATTCATCAGTATTTTTACCGCCATATCCACATCCGCATCCTTGTCCACATAGACGTGGCAGTTGCCGGTTCCGGTCTCTATGACGGGGATCGTGCTGTTCTCCACCACGCTGCGGATCAGTCCCGCACCGCCTCTTGGGATCAGCACATCCACATATTCCTTCATCTTCATAAACTGCGCAGTGACCGCACGATCCGTATCTTCGATCAGCTGTACGGCAGTCCTGGGCATACTGCAGGCTTCCAGTGCATCCTGTAATACTTTGACAATAGCGATATTGGAATGAATGGCATCACTGCCTCCCTTTAAGATCACTGCATTTCCCGTCTTAAAGCACAATCCGAAGGCATCCGCCGTCACGTTGGGACGAGCCTCATAGATAATGCCGATAACCCCTAACGGTACTCTGACTTTATCGATTTTCAGTCCGTTGGGACGTTCGAAATGTTCCATGGTCTCACCGATGCAATCCGGAAGAGCCGCAATCTGCCGAAGGCCCTCTGCAATCTGCGCGATTCTCTCTCCGGTAAGCTTCAGACGATCCAGCAGTCCCGGATTCATTCCGTTGTTTTTCCCGTTTTCCAGATCCAGTACGTTGTCTGCAAGGATCTCTTCCTGTCTTTCACACAGATCATTTGCAGCTGTCTGCAGCGCCTTGTTTTTCTCTTCTGTAGTAAGCTTCTGCAATACATATTTGGCATCGCAGGCATTTTTTCCCAGTTCTAAAAGTTCCGACATTCCTTCCCCGCCTTTCCAAAACCAAAGATTTATACCAAAATCACCTGATAGGGCTTTACATCTGTCTCTTCCACAGGAACACTTTCGACCTGCTGGCAGCGGAACCCGACAGCAATACTGCGAAGTCTTAAGGCTTCCCTGTCTGCCAGATAGCGGTCATAAAATCCGCCGCCGTATCCCATCCGGTTGCCCAGGGGATCAAATACACTTCCCGGCATCAGAAGCAGACAGTTTGCTGCCTCTTCGGGAGCATATTCATAGCTCTCCGTATTGCCTTCCGGCTCCGGGATTCCCTTATAGCCCTCTTTCAATTCCGTCAGGGATTGAATCCGGTAAAAACGCATTTCCTGACCTTCCACCTTCGGAACATAGACACGTTTGCCATCCTGCAGGGCATTCTCCAGAATCTCTGTCGTGCAGATTTCATTTCCGTAGCTGACAAAGCCCAGAATCGTATCCGAGAGGTAATACCACTGGTGTCCCAGAATCCGCTCGGTAATGAGAAGATTCCCTCTCTCCCGTTCCGGCTCCGTCAGTGCCGCCCTGCGGGCCAGCACTTCCCTGCGCAGTTTCTTTTTCACTTCTCTGCGTTCTTCTGTGCTCATTTCTTCTTTTTATAGGACGGCTTTAATTTTTCAATGGTGCCGTCCGGCCTTTCGATTTCGATGCTGTCCAGCTGCGCCTTCATATTGCGCTTGATGCTGTCCACGTATTCCTGTCTGAGAATGGACTGTTCCAGCTTTTCTTCGTCGGTCAGTCCCTCGCTCTGAGATTTATGATAAAGCTCATTGATGCGCTTTATTCTTTCATCCATATTCATAATGTATTCCTCTTTTCGTTGACGTATCATCACTGATTTTTGTGCAGATTCTGTACAAATTCCGGCAGATCAAAGCTTTCATCCTTATGTGCCACGAATAAAGTACCTTCGTTTTCACCGGATAACAGACGATGAAGTACTCCGATGTCCTTGCTGTTGGCAATGATCATATCCACATCCGAACTGGTGGCAATCTTCGCCGCGATCATTTTGGTATTCATGCCGCCGGTCCCCACATTACTGCCGGTACTGGCCTTGCCCATATGCATGAATTCCTCCGTGAGTTCATCCACCTGTTCGATAAATTCCGCATTGGGATTCTGCCTGGGATCATCGGTGTAGAGGCCATCGATATCTGACAACAGGATCAGCAGATCTGCATCGATCAGTGCTGCCACAATAGCCGACAGGGTATCGTTGTCACCGATCTCAATCTCGTAGGTCGCTACCGTATCATTTTCATTGACAACGGGAATTGCTCCCATTTTCAATAGCTGGGTGAAGGTATTATGGGCATTGTAGCGGTTCAGATTGTCCACGATGGTATTTTTCGTCATCAGGATCTGTGCTGCCACCTGATTGTACTCCGCAAAAAGCTTCTGGTAGGTCATCATCAGTCTTGCCTGGCCGATGGCGGAACAGGCCTGCTTGATCGCCATGGATTCTGCCTGAGTCTGCCCCTCCGTAGTCTTTAAATGCACTGCCTGTTTTCCGGCGGCGATAGCACCGGAAGTCACAAGTACGACTTCTTTCCCCTGATTGCTGATATCGCAAAGCTCTCTTACCAGCTTTTCCAGACGAGTATAATCCAGGTCTCCCGTCTCGGCATGCTGTAAGGAGGAAGAACCGATCTTAACGACGATTCTTTTCTTATCCTTGATTTGTTCCCTTATGTTATTCACGTGATTGCCTTTCTAAGTCCATATTATGATGCCAGGGTCAAAAGGTCTAAGCCCACATGAGCTTGCTCATAGGTGGGTAAAAGACCTTTTGACCCGCCCCGATATGAGCATAAAAGTGGGATGATAATCCCACGATATGCGAATATTGGGTGGATTGTGGGAGTGCGTAGCACGGAGCAATCCGTAGGCATCAAAGTCGGGGGCTTTTGACCCCGACATCATATTATTAGGTTAATATATTCAGCGCCTCCCCCGAAAAATCGATCTGCAGGATGCAATCTCTGAATATTTGAATCATATAACATTTTCTGCCATACGTCAACGCTGTAGCGGAGCAAACTGTGAAGCGATCTGTTCTGCTACGCGGATACCGTCCATGGCGGCGGAAGTGATTCCTCCGGCATATCCGGCCCCCTCTCCACAGGGATAGCAACCTCGGATGGCAGACTGTAATTCTTCATCCCGTTCGATCCGCACCGGGGAAGACGTCCTGCTTTCCACACCGGTCAGGATCGTTCCCGGAGAGGCAAAGCCGCGGATCTGTCTGTCAAAGCTGTCCATCCCCTCCACGAAGGCCCGGTTACACTCTGCCGGAAGAATTCCGGTAAGATCCGCCCATTCATAAGCACCTTTACACTGTGGTTCCAATGCTTCCGGGCCACTTCTTTGTACTCCGTCCGTTTCCGCAGGATGCTCTCCGGTGACTTTCTCCCTGAAATCTCCGTACCGCTGTACCGGCAGTTTCCCATCGCATAATTCATAAGCTCTCTGTTCCAGTCCCCGCTGGAATTCGATTCCTGCCAGTGGATGATCGGAACCGTAATCCGCAGGAGTCACCGCAACGATAATGGCGCTGTTGGCATTTTTCCCGTCACGGCCGCTGTAGCTCATACCATTGACCGCCAGTCTTCCCGGCTCGGAAGATGCGTTGACCACATAGCCGCCCGGACACATACAGAAAGAATACACTCCTCTGCCGGTGCTTGTCTTAGCCGTCACCTTATAGGCCGCTGCACCCAGACCTTTTACCGACTCAGCGCCATACTGACTCATATTGATCAGGCTCTGGGGATGCTCCACACGGAATCCCACTGCAAAAGATTTCGCCGACATGGGAAACTGCTTCCGGTACAACATGGAAAAAGTATCTCGGGCACTGTGCCCCGGTGCCAGTACCACCTGCTCACAGGGGAGCACTTCCGTGTCATTCACCTTTACTCCTGTGACCTGCCCGTTCTCTGTAAGGATCTCCGTCATCTGACTATGAAATCGGACTTCCCCACCCATACGCAATATTTCTTCCCGCATGCTTTTTACCACTTTGCTCAGGACATCCGTACCAATATGGGGCTTGGCCTGATAAAGAATTGCCGGATCAGCACCGTGCTTTACGAAAGTTTTCAATACTTCCGTATTTCTGCCGTATTTGTCCTTTACCAAAGTATTCAGTTTACCATCCGAAAAAGTTCCGGCACCGCCTTCTCCAAACTGCACATTGGAATCCGGCTTTAATCTGCCCGTCTGCCAGAAAGCTTCTACATCCGCCTGTCTGGCATCCACGTCTGCACCCCGTTCCAGAATGACAGGTGCATAGCCGTGCTGTGCCAGATAATATCCGCAAAAAAGTCCAGCAGGACCCATTCCGATGATCACAGTGGGATGCTTCTGCTGCGTTGAGCCTTCTGCAGGAAAAAGATATTCCGTTTTTTCGGTCAGCAGAACATTGGCTTTTCCAAGTCTGCGGCAGGCATCCTTATATACTTTTTCTTCCTTTTTCACCGTTACATTCACACTGTAACTGTAAAAAAGTGCCGGCTTTTTTCTGGCATCCAGAGACTGCCTTACGATCTGCAGTTCGAGGATATCCGCCGCCGGGATCCGTAAGTACTGTGCCGTCTTATGTATAAGCTGCTCCCGGGTATGATCTACCGGAAGCTTCAGCTGATTTAATCTGATCATTTTCATCCTCATATCTTTCAATGACCTGCCGCCTTTCCGGAGCTTTTGCACCTTACGCAGGCATACGTCACGTGTAAAAAATTATTTTATGCTAACGCAGCGTGGTATCCCGCCAGATAACCACTGCTCCAGGCCCATTGGAGATTATAGCCCCCGCATCGGCCATCCACGTCCAGGATCTCCCCCGCAAAATAGACCCCGGGGCAGATCTTTGATTCCATAGTAGGCTTTATTTCCCGTACATCCACGCCTCCGGCGGATACCTGTGCATTTTCGTAAGGATTGCTCTCTGTGATATGCAGTTTCAGGTTACGGCAGAGATTATAATAAGCATGAATCTTTTCCTCCGGGATCTCCTTCATGGGAGTAGCCAGACGAATCCCTGCCATTTTTAGCAGCGTAGCGGTCAGTTTTTTATGTAACATTCCGGTAAAGAATTCCTCTGCTGTCCGGTCTCCCTGTAAAAGTTTCCGCCCTGCCTGTAATTCTTCATAGCTTTCCTGTGTCAGATCCGGCAAAAAGTCAATCTGTGCTGTCACGTTCCGCCTATCCCGGAGCAGATAGTTCACCCTGCGGCTTAGCTGGAAAATGGGAATGCCTGAGATGCCGTAATCCGTCAGCTGTAGTTCTCCCCGTTCCCGGCATATTTCCCCGCCGTCACAGAAGACCCGGATCTCACTGTCCGCCCGGACACCGGCAATCCCCTTTAGCAGGTCGGTCTCCTGACAGCGCAGCTGCACCAGTGCGGGCACTGAAGGAATGCAGGTGTGTCCCATTTTTTTTGCAATTTTAAATCCACTGCCGTCCGATCCGGTAGCCGGTGCGGCTTTTCCACCACAGGTCACAATCGCCGCATCGAACTGCCATGTCTTTTCTCCGTCACTGACCTGCAGCTTTCCGGAGGCCAGTTTTTCGACCTTTGTGATCTTGCACTGATACTGTATCTCCACACCGAGTGCCTGTAATTCATAACGCAGCACGTCCAGCACCGCAGCCGCCTGCTCACACACGGGATAGAGATAGCCATTTTTCTCCTTTACCATCAGACCGATACTTTGGAAAAAGCGTATCGTATCCTCCGTATCAAAATGTTCCAGCACATCCCGGATCCATTCCAAATCCCCACCGTGATAACACTCCACGGAAAGCGCACGATTTCCCAGATTGCATTTCCCGTTTCCTGTCTGCAATATTTTCTTTCCCACACGGTCATTACGCTCCAGGATCGTCACCTGTGCACCTTCTTTTGCCGCGGTTATTGCTGCCATCATTCCGGCAGCACCGCCGCCGATCACACCGATCTGTTTTTTCATCTGCATCACCTTTATTCAGAATTCTAGGACGAATACGTCTCCAGAAAATCATACAATGTTTCTTCATCCGGAACAAACAGCATGTCCATGATCTGGAGCTGTATCTGTTCCGGCAATTCTTCCAGCGAGATCCCGGTATTGATATATACCGTGGATCTGTCTTCCAGATAGACCACCACTTCATTGTCCGACACCGCCAGATAAAAACTTGCGCTGGGCTGGACATAACGGTAATCCATACGGACCATTACTTTTTCCCGGGAAAAAGACAATACCTCCAACCCCACAAAGCCCCGCTCGATCTCCGACAATGGCGGATGGGCCGCATAGAGTTCCATGGTCTCCAGAAAATTTTCCCTGTTCATCCCAATATATTTATGTGGGATCTTCCATGAGGTCTCCACTGTGGTACCCCGTACAATATCTGCCTCTTCCAACACATATTCGGTATCCGCACAAAGTGTCTCCCCGGAGGCTGCCGCCTCCACACTGGGTGCCGCCTCATAAGGATCTGTGTCTGCCGCAGTCTCCTCTTCCGTGAGCGGCAGGGCAAGTCGGTTCTCATTCAGATCCTGCCATTGTCCGGGATAGAAAAAATGAATGCCCCAGACACCAAGAAAGATTCCAAGAATTAAAAACACAACCGGAATCACAAAAAAGTAACTGATACGTTTTACAAATTTCATACTGCCTCACATCCATGATGTTTCTATTGACTCTTTGTATCAGTATCAGTTATTTTATCGAAAATATACATCCGTAAAACAGTTTTAGAGCAGCCGGAGCGTTTTTCCGAAAGCACGCAGCACTTTACCGCCGGGAACATAATTCAGATCCTGTCCACGGAAACTGCGTAACATCAAAAGCAAAAACCAGTAGACCGCACCGGTGATCACCAGTTCCAGCAGCACCGTTACCATCGCCCCCAGATGGGGCAGGCAGATCTTCTCCAGCCCAAAAGCCAGCAATCCGCAGGCACAGCAGCTTCCGGCGGGAATTGCCAGTGTCCGCAACAGATCCGGCCAGGTCTTCATTCGAAGGCAGGCAAGTATGCCGAGAACAATTCCTCCCGCTGCCGTCCCCAGCACAAGGCTTAAAGATAATGCCGTTGTTGTATTTCCCGTATTCAGAAGAATCAGCAATATCACGATGCTCACGATATCCAGAATGCCGTATCCTGCCAGGAGCAGATGCTTTTCCCCCCGAAGTTCCAGTATCTCCGAAAAATAAAACAAAAGCAGAAGCCACAGAATCAGCGAAGATCCCGTAGTGAACAAACCGGTAAGTGCCATTTCCGCAGATTTATCCAAAGCCTGTGACAGTGGTGTTGCCAGTACCGCGATCCCTGCCGTGAAAAAGAATCCATGTACCACCGTCCCCTGTACTCCTGCCTGAAATGCAGTTCTGGCATATCTTTCTTCTTTTTTGCGGATATGGCTGCCGGTTCTGGCCACCCCCGGCAGAATTCCCGCACTTAAAATTGCTACGGGCATCAGGATCGTGATCAGATATCTGCCGACGAAAATACCATACGCAGAAACGGATGCATAAATATCCGCCGATCTTTTCTGGAAGAAAAGCAGGCCGATCCACAAAGGCAGTAATAAAAACATGTCTCTGAGAATATCCCCACCCATAGGAATCAGTAATGTACGCAGCTGCAAGGAGAAAGAGTCCGTTCCCTTCATACCGCTTTCCGCTTCTCTTCTGCCTGCCATGCTGCCACGGTAGATCACAAAGACAAATAGCAGTACCAACACCTCCGAAAGCAGCATTCCCACTGCGATACCCATGGCTCCGTACATGGATGTAAAGTCTGCCCTTTTTAATAAAAGACTTACTTTCTCCCCGTAGTTCCGGAAAATCCCCAGGAACACCAGACCCAGGCCCAGGAAAAATACCTGCCGCAGCACCGAAGATACCGCAGATGGCATTTCCGAACCTTCACTCTGAAAATATCCTAAAAATACCGACTGGATACAACGAAGAAAAAGTGCCGGGCTTAAGATCCACAGGATCATGCTTCCGTAAGGCACCAGAAAGACTTTTTCCAAAAGAATCCAGCCCAGACTCATGCACAAAACAGTCCCAAGAAGTCCCTCTGCGATCTGGAACAGCATCATGTTCTTACGCATTCTGGAGACATTCCGATACTGCCCCCTGGCATTTCTGCCCCGAAGCATTCTGCCCATTCTGTCCGGCAGATTTTTCCCGGTAAGCACCCAGAACAGGGCAAATACCAGAACAGCCGCTGCCAGATATCCCAGGCCGTTATCTCCGATGCTTTTCCCGAACACCCAGATATTGATACAGGCAAGGACATAGGAAAAACTCTGTATTTGTCTTCTTTTTACTTCCACCTGATTCATGTAAGCTACCTTTACGTGTATGACACGCCCTTTTTAATCTCTTGTAATTCCAAGGGATGCGAGAACCTGCTCCTGCTTTGCCTCCATTACCTTTGCCTCATCTTCTTCCATATGGTCATAGCCACACAGATGAAGCATACTGTGAGCGACCAGAAATGCGAACTCTCTCTTCTGGCTGTGTCCATAGCTTTCCGCCTGCTCTTTGACCCGGTCCACAGAAATAATGATATCCCCGAGGATCAGTTCTCCTGTATCCGGATCAAAATAATCTGCCTCTCTGTCCTCAGAGATTTCAAAATCCCCAGGCTCATCGAAATCCAGATTGGGGAAGGACAATACATCAGTCTCCCGGTCAATCTTCCGGTATTCCTTATTGTAAGCATGAATACCGTCATTGTCTGTCAACAGTACATTTAACTGGATCTCATAGGGACATCCCTCCATATCCAGAACCGCCGTGGCTACCTGCTCCACGGTCTCCTCTATGGGGAAACTGTTTTCCCCATTTGAAAATGTCTCATCGGTTTCATTTTCAACGTAAAAAGTCATAATACCTCCTAATCCGCATAAAATCAGCATTTTTAATCTATAATGTACCAATTTGTACCAATTGCAAATTGTTATCCTATTTTTAAGCTCTGTTCAATTTCTTTAATTTCTTTTTGCTTTTGATCTTCTGTAACATGTACGTACAAATCCATTGTCATGGAAATATTTGAGTGACCTAAAATTTTTTGAAGTGTTTTGGGTTGCATTCCGGCTTCAATGCATCGAGTTGCAAATGTATGCCGTAAAATATGCATTGAAATTTTCGGAAGATTATATTTTTTACATAACCTTTTAAGTATTACATCATACGATTGATTAGAAATAGGAGTGCCGTTTTTACTAAGAAAAACAAGATTTTGAAAACATGGACTTATAATATCTGGTCGTGGTTTTAATTTTTGCTTTTTTAATAACATAGCGGCTTCTTTTGTAAGCGGAATCGTTCTTTTACCGCTTCCAGTTTTTGGATCGCCGAATTCCCATTCTCCAGGATGATTTCTATAATGTGCCGTTCGTTGAATAATTATAATATTTCTTTTGAAGTCTATGTCATCCCATTGGAGTGCAATCAGTTCGCCAACTCTTATTCCTGTTTGTAAAGCAAATTTATATTGATCTGCATATCCTGCCTCATCAACAACTTCAAGTAATTTTTTATGTTCTTCAAGAGTTAAAGCTTCTCTTACTTTAGAGGATGTTCCGACGTTGCTTTTTGTTTTTTTACCACATGGATTTTTGTCAATCAGCTCATTTTCCACTGCGCTTTCTAGCATTAGTTTTAAAACGGATTTTGTTTTTAATATAGAGGATGACTTATATTCTTTGTCGCCCATAGCATTCATTACTTTTTGGCAGTCAAAAGGAGTGATCTCACAAATATTTTTTTCACCAATATATGGTTTTATATATTGGTTGTATGTAATTTCATAAGAAGATAAGGTGGTCCCTCGAATAGTCTTTTTTGTTACAGATATCCATTCTGTATACCAATCATCTAATGTTATACTTTTACAATGCATAGTATTTAAATTTGCATCTTTGTATTTTTCATCAGCAATCCATTTTTGGCATTCTCTTATTTTTTTAAATAATTTTTGTTTTCTTCCGTTTTTTCCAGTAAAACGACCAACATAATAGCCGTCTTTCCGTTGTGATATTCCAACGCCAAGTTCTTTTCCTCGCAAATCTTTTCCCATGTAGTTCTACGCTCCTTTCTGAACATAGGAAAAGCCTTATGCGATTTTGATAATAGCACATAAGGCTTTAAAAGTCTACAATTCCACATTTTCGGATATGAATTTTTCAAATTCCCTACGCTTTATCAAACGTTTTTTGCCAACATAAATAACCCAGTTACATCTTGGATTGTTGGATAGGGATCTTATTTTATTTATTCCAATGTTGCTGTATTCGGCAGCCTCTTCTAGCGTTAGCGTTACTTTTTCCCATATTGGTACACTTTTTTTCATATATCCTCCTTTTAATATATCTATTTGGATATAATTAATATGATAGATTTTGAAAAAAACGTAACAAAAAGCTGACCAAACAGGTCAGCTTCTTAATTCGTATGGCACACTATGTTCTTTTAAAAATCTTTTTGCAATCTGCCGCCCTACTATCCATTGTTCGATAGTTCCAATAGCGTATGGTCCACAACCGGTTTCTTCCGGAAATTCAGGATCAAACTCCTGTATTCCAAAGTAATTAATGAGATCAACACAATAGGACATTTCCTCATCTTCTGTTAATGGAACATAATCTTCGTCATATCCTGCAAAAGAATTTATTTTTTTTCTCGAATCTATCAGCCAGGAAGCAAAATCAATATAGCATTTTGCGATAATGCACGGCTTTTTAAACTTTCCTTTATAATCACAGATCCCGGTTGTAAGAGATATTACATCATATCCACCGGGGGCATTTCTTATTAAACAGCCTCCATAATCTAAATAATTCAAATCTCCATAATTTATCCATTTACCATTCATATTATTTTCCTCCACATTTCTTTGATATCTTTAGTATGACAGAAAAAACATAGAGTAAGGCAGCTTATGCTGCCTTACTCTAAATCAGATAATGTATCTGCGCACTGTGTTATTATTATTGCTTCAACAGAATTAAATGCTTTTTTCCAGCTGTCGCCAAAGCTCTCTTTACAAAAAGTTTTAAACAAATCCTGAAGCTCTGTGACATTGTACGCTGAGATATCGAATTCTGTTTCATCATATGAGATGTATTACGGGTTCACAAAAGATACTTGAACAGATATGTAGCGGCATGGTTTTGGTTCGCATTCTGCCGTCCATCCTTTAGTGTTGATAATATTCTTAATTGTCATTAATCTTCTACCTCCGCAAGTAGAATCAGATTGCCGTTCATGCTGTCAATAGCAACTGCTTTCACTACAGTTTCCATATTCATTGGTTCTTCAATCTCTTCATCAATGTGCCTTGCAGGATAACATTTAATCTTCATATCTCCATCAATTTCACATAAAAGGTCAAGGAAATCTTCACTCATTGTTTCGGATCGATTTCCGCTGGGGCTTTCGGATTCAATGTACAATGCTTCGGACTCTCCATCGTCAATATCTGTTACCGCATATAGTGATTCTCCATCGTTGAATCCGACGAATACCTGATACCCTTCGTCTGCTTCATTTCCAATTACTTCAGCTAATTCATTTACATTATCCACATCAAATTTTATTACATTATTCATTATTATTCTCCTTTATTATGGTTTCGCGATTGTTTCTAAATATTTCGTTATGGTTGCAGCTCCATGATTTAGCTTAAGTCTCTTGTAGATGCTTACTATATCACAGGCCGCATAATCGCTTTTTAGTCTTCCATCTGGAAAGTTAGATGCCTTCCAGATGGTATTACCGTCAGTAACGTAGTCAATTACTTTATTTCTATCAACTTCTGTATATGATAGAAATGATTTTTGACCTTTTTCCAGATACATATAATCTGATATATAGATCATATTACTTACTCCTTTTATGCCGTAAACTCCACAAGATATGTCAACAGCATTGCAGATTCATTATAGAAAATAATTTCATCATTTCTCAAATAGCTACCGGCGTGTGCATGAACGCATCCATGGTGTCCGATTTTTGATTCGCTATATTGTCCTGGAGATGAGACGTTTAATGGCTCTCCATATGCAGTTGCATATAATCCCATAAATCTTGTTGGATTACTCATTTCTCTCGTCCAATACCCTCCGCTTGTGTAGCCCCAACTTTTCAAACTGTTTGGTGCAAAGTAAATACCATTTCCGAACATTTTTCCGGTAATTACTGCATTAGGATTCAAGGAAAGAGAATTTTCCACGATACTGAGCCAATTTTCATTTCTAGAACCATGCCATAGTGACTTAATTTCTGAAATATTACGTTCTTTTAGATAAGTTTTAAATTTTTTCTCCTGCTTGGAAGTTTTAATACGGTAAATATTCGTTACCTTTCTTCTAAGCTCAGGAGCCAATAATTCTAAAACTTTTTGTCTTTTCTCTTCGGAAGGTATGGACACAGAAATGTCATATCTGTCAAAAGCATTAAAACTTAAGTCTTTTTTCTGGTTGCCGTTCACTACCTGCATTGCCATAACCAAATCTTCTTCTCTTTGAATGACCTCGGGAATCTGATCAGAAGATGAAGCTAGAAGTTCTTCAACTTTCCATACTTTTCTTGGACAAACGGATAGTAATTCTTTCAAAACTTTGTTAAAATCTTCGATATTTTTAGTTTCATAAAGTAGCCTAAGGAGACGCTTGCTTTCTATGATCATTCCTTCTGTAATCATTACGCTTACACATGTCTTTTCAATCATGTGTTTTGCGTGCCGAAGTAGTTTTGCATATAGAGCATCAGCTACTGCATTTTTAGCAGAATCATTGTTTGGATTCGAATGATTTTCAATATGCGACTTTTCAGGAGATGAATTATTCGTATCGATATAAATATTTGATTTATCTTCATAACCTTTAGCCAACTTCTCTTCATATTTGATCCAAAACATTCGAAGTGGATATTTGCAGCTTCTTTCACCATAAAGTTCTCCTTTGGCTGCGCCTATACGTCCGTAGGTAGCAATTACTTCGCCATTCTTTTCTTCCAGCTTATAAAATTTATAGTTATTAAACTCTTCGTTTACACAAGTTAAATAAACTGTTGGATAAGAAGAACATTTTTGTGAAACGGGAAATGTAATATTGTTTGTCCCTTCTTGAATCAGGATAGTACCAGATCTTTTGGAAATAGTATAGGAAGCGTTTCCTAAAGGAGTTAAAATTTTAACATTGCATGGCGGCTGTAAAGAAGCCATTTTTTTAGCAAGTTGTCTGTAAAAATTATTTTCGTCATCTGGTAGTTCAATATCTTCAGACAACATCATGGTTGTAAAAGTTATCTTCATTTAATTCCCTCCATTTATCTTTTTATTTTCAGAATTAATATGGAAGAAATTTATATATGAAAGAATTAAAAAGACCGCCATATGGCGGTCAAAGTTAACGGGGCTACCGGGATTCGAACCCGGGAATGCAGCAGTCAAAGTGCTGTGCCTTACCGCTTGGCGATAGCCCTATTTTTTAGGGATATAATCCTCTAGTAATAAACGTGTTTTGTAATTTCTTAATTTTCGAATAGACTTTGCTTCAATTTGTCTAATTCGTTCTCTTGTAACTCCAAGCTGATTTCCCACAGCCTCTAAGGTCATAGGCTCTTCTCCATTGAAGCCAAAACGCATTTTTATAACGCTTTTTTCTTTATCAGTAAGGTTATCTAAGCATTGCAAAATAAGTTCTTCTAGCTCTTTTTGTTCTGCTATTTCTTCAATGTTTTGATCAGTATCTGCGATAAAGTCACCAAATGTTTCACTTTCCTCTTTTTCTAAATTGATAGGTGCGTCCAGAGACCCTACAATTCTGATACCTTGCTGTGCTTCATATTCTTTGAGTAATTTTTCAGAAATTCCTGTATCTGATGAAATCTCTTTTAATGTTGGTTCACGATGAAGTTCTTTTATTAATTTTTCTTTTGTTTGATAGAGTTGATATTGTTTTTCTTGATAATGAATTGGGATACGAATCATATATCCTTTATCATGTATTCCTCTTAAAGCAGCTTGACGAATCCAAAAAGTAGCATAAGTTGAAAATTTATTGCCGCGAGTATAATCAAAATCCTTTAACGCTCTCATTAAGCCAAGGTTACCTTCCTGTATAACATCCATTATTTCCATATCAGAAGATATATTAGTATATTTTTTAATGACACTTACTACGAGGCGCAAATTACATTGAATAAGTTTTTCTTTTGCAGCAATATCTCCGGCATACATTTTTTGAAATAAATCCACTTCATCTTCTCTGGTTAGGATTGGATATTGTCCAATTTCCTTTAGATAATCAGAAAACATAGATGTATGTATATGTTCGTCATTATTGTCAAAACTATTATCTATTGTACAGTCCATAAAATCCTCATTTATTGCAATTATAATTTTTTAATGATTTTTAAGAGATTCGAACTATTATACCGGAGATATATGATTTTAAATTAAGTATGTCTACCATTCCATTTAAAGAGTCAAATATCAATTTCGATATATTGAAAAATGTTTAATTAATAGTCGGAATACAGGGAATCAAACCATGGACCTCATGGTCCCAAACCAGACGCTTTACCAAACTGAGTCACATTCCGATTTTTAATTTATTTTTGTCATCCTTATAAAACGCCTTTGTATGCACTGTAATATCATACAACGAGATACTTCCGGATTAGTCTGCTTAGCAACGAGTATGGCAAATCTCACGTTGGCTCTTTTATCTATAGGCAGAAAAGTTTTTTTGCAGAAATATTTTTCCAATTTCATTCTGCGGCGAAAATGACAGTTGAGCGGATTCGAACCACTCATATACCGAAGATAATCAGTCTTCCGATGGAATTTGACCCCATCCCGTTACCAACCCGGAACAACTGTCTATGATTTGACTCAACCAAGGCGCCATTCATAAACGAATGGAAAACAAGAAACAGGATTCGAACCTGTCATATACTTGAATTGTCAGTTCACAATAGGATCTAACCCCTATTCCGTTACCAACCCGGAATTCTTGTTTTAATTCTTTTGACATTGTTACTACATCTTATTGTTTATCGCGTTTGCTTCTTTATCGAAGCAAATGTATGTAACAGGATTCGAACCTGCGACAGCCGGATTAAAAGTCCGGTGCTCTACCAACTGAGCTATACATACTTATTCTGCTTAACAGAATGTAAACATTAGAAAGGAGGTGCTCCCGCCACTATTTCATATTACTAAAATAATATTACTTATTATCCTCGGGGACCGCAAATGCAGGATAAGTGGTTATTAGATAAAATAGTTATGTACTATGAACAAAGCAAAAAACAATCCCAAAATGGATTTGCGTGGACCTTCAGGGACTCGAACCCTGGACCGACCGGTTATGAGCCGATTGCTCTAACCAACTGAGCTAAAGGTCCATTTTTACAAAATAGATGTGCTATTACGCTAAAAGGGGATTTCATAAATTTACTTAGCACGGACACTCAAAAGATGCCGGACCTTGCCATACCTGTCAGTGGGCATAAGCGGCTGTCCGTCGATACTTAATACATATACCATAACAGGCACTCATTTCTTTTTGTGAACCAAATCACATAAATCAGAGGTCATTCCTCTGTAATGATACCTTCGCCAATGTTAATGAGAGGTTTTGTATATCCGCAACACTGTCCCTACCCAACAGGACTGTTTAATCACGGATCTCAGAGCTGCAGACTAGGTATTACATCCACAGGTGACTATATATTCTCTCCTAACGTAGTGCTCGAAACACTCAGGCTAGTCAACATCGGGCTTTTGCAAGCCCGTTGCTTTAGTGATGGGTTATTGACTCTATCCTTTGCGCTACTTAAATTTAAAGCTTGCATACTTTTGAACTTAAAGCCCTACTCCTTAGATGATGGCTGCTTTCAAGCCTACATTTCTATTTTGTTTTTAAGCGTTTACAGCATTCTTAAGAGCCTTGCCTGCTTTAAACTTAGGTGTTGCACTTGCTGCGATTTCTACTGTTTCTCCAGTTCGTGGATTTCTTCCTGTTCTTGCTGCGCGCTTACTTACTTCAAATGTGCCAAATCCTACAAGCTGGACCTTATCACCGTTCTTCATGGCAGAAGTTACAGTATCAGTAAAAGCACTCAGAGCCTTTTCAGCATCTCTTTTAGTTAAACCAGATTCATTTGCAATAGCTTCGATCAATTCAGTTTTGTTCATTCTTTTTACCTCGTTTTATTTTATTTACCCTTACGGCAAGTATCAGATTACGGAATTGAACCGCCATACATTAACTATCCGTCGATAATCCATATGCCGCACCTACTTTTCAATACTCAACCACCATACGGCCGATAGATGATCTTTCCCTAGCGGAATCTGATATGTATTCAGGAATTTGCGTTTCTGAATCTTTCTATCATTATTATGACAGAATATTTTCAAAATGGAAATTTCTGCACAAAAAATTATTTTGAACTGATGTATTTTAGAAAGCAATACCTTTAATTTTATCCATTATCTCTAGAAAATGATCCAGTTCTTTTCTCTCATACAATTCTGCAGCCAATTTTTCTGCGTACATATAAGATTTTGGATAATTTTCCATTAAAGATATATAACGATTTTCTCCAGATTGAGCTGTACCCAAAATATCTCCCGTTTTTCTTATTTGCATATCAAGCTTTGATAATTCAAATCCATTTTCGGTTTGACACATGGCTTCAATTCTCTCGTTATGTTCTTGTTCTGACTGCAAAATACAATATGGAGCATAGCTTCCTCTTCGCACGCGTCCTCTCAGCTGATGTAAGGAAGATAAGCCGAAACGTTCTGCATTCTGGATTACAATGACCGTTGCATTTGGATTGTTTACTCCTACCTCCACAACGGTGGTGGAAATAAGAATCTGAATTTTATTGGTTTTAAAATCGTTCAGAACAGACAACATCTCTTTTTCAGACATTTTTCCGGTTAGTGTTTCAGATTTGAATCCATAATTTTGTAGCAGTCTATCATATTGTTGTTTTACCTGTTCTACTGATATGCAGTTTGCCATAATCTCACTGTTTGGATTATCTTCTATTAAAGGACATATTACATAAGCCTGTCTTCCAGCAAGAAGCTCTTGTATAAGAATCCGAGGAATAGCTTTGTTTTTCATATACAATGTTGTTACTGGCTTTCTTCCGCTTGGCATACTCTGTATAGTGAAGAGATCAACATTTTTGCCGTATATAATAGATGCCAAGGTTCTGGGGATCGGCGTTGCCGACATGGAAACATATGCCGGATTACACATTGCTTTTTCCCGCATTTTTTCTCTTTTTTCAACACCAAAACGCTGTTCTTCGTCAATAACAATAAGTCCAAGATTTTTGAATATGACACTATCTTCTGTTAATGAATGGGTTCCCACAATAATATTTATTTCACCGGATGCCAGTTTTTTTAGAATATCATCTTTTTCTTTCTTTTTCAGCGAACCGTTTAGAAATGCACATTTTAATCCGGTCCCATCCAGTAGTTTGAGCAATTCGTCGTAATGCTGGGATGCAAGAACCACAGTTGGAGCCATGATTGCAGCCTGAAATCCATTCTCAGCAGCTTGTACCAACAAAAGAAAAGCCGTTATTGTCTTTCCACAAGAAACATCCCCCTGGATAAGGGCATTTACTGCATTACCTTGTGCTAGTTTTTGCCCGACGGAAGCAATTACATTGACTTGTCCTTCTGTCAGGGCATAAGGCAAGTTTGCTATAATTTTCTTTTGTAGATCCGTTTTTGGCATAATTGGAATATTACAAGTATTATCTGTTATATTTCTGCGGTATAAATGCCCGGAAAAATATAACATATCTTCTAACATAAAGTACTGCATAGCAAATTTTAGTGAATCTTCGTTTTTGGGAGCCATTAACTGCTGCCCCATATTTTTGCTTAATGGCAAATTATGCGCTTTTCGAAAAGAATCACTAAGAGGTTCAACTAAATCTTCAGAAAAAGCTTCAGTCAAGGCTTTCGAATAGGTGCTCGCCGCAATTCCTTTTCTCTGTTTATATATCGGAATTAGTCTTCTATATTTTTGCAAATCAGTATCAAAATATTGTGGGTTCATAATCCGATATCCAAACGTAGGATCATATTGCAATTTTCCGTAAATAAAAAATGACTGTCCAACACAGAATTTATATTTTTTTTGCATAAATGGTTGATTAAACCACACAACTGAAAAAGGTACATTTGTGAATCCGTCAATCATATCCATAATGCACATAGGAAGTTTCGTTGTAGTCTTTGATGTAATTTTAGTCATAATACCAATAACAGATATAGTCTGATTTATAACATTTGGTCCAATAGAATAGATATTGCGACAATCATTGTATCTGTTTGGTATTTGCCGAATAAGTTGTTCTGCACAGGTGATCCCTGCTTTTGACAATATTTTATTTTGTGCAACAGTCAGATTGATTTTGTGCATGCATAATCCTTTCGTTAATTTTTACTTATATTATTTATTATGACAGATTTTTTAAAATGTTGAAAATTCTGCACAAAAAAAGCGGTGACATAATAATGTGCCGCTTTTTGATTTATAAAACATTATAGTTCGCTAATATACGTCCGCTACTTGTCCGTAAAATATATCCTTTCTGGATCAAGAAAGGTTCAATTTTATCCTGGATAGTATCTTCGGATTCGCCAAGCCATGCTGCCAATGTATTTAGTCCCACCGGTTTAGGGGCTGCAGTTTTTAATAGATTCAGATATTTTAGGTCTGAAAGAGTCAAGCCTTCTTCATTAATTCCAATAACATCAAAAGCATCTCTTAGTCGTTTTTCTGTCATATCCCCATGAACTAAAGAATAATCAGCTATTTTTTTCGTTAGATTATTGGCTATTCTTGGTGTTTGTCTTGAAGCTGCAGCAATTTTTAAAGCCAGAGCCTTATTTATTTTGAAATTCATTTTGGCAGCAGTATTCAGGATGATTTTCGACAGATCTTCTTCCGTATACAATTCCAATTTATAATGGTTCTGAAAACGGTCATATAAAGGTTTCGTTAACATACCTTCTCTTGTTGTAGCTCCAATTAATGTAAAATGTGGCAGTTCCATGGTAATACTTTTCATTTGTTCTGCCGTTCCAATTAGAATATCAATTTTAAAATCCTCCATGGCAGAATATAACATTTCTTCAACCTGTTTCGGTAATCTGTGAATTTCATCAATAAATAAGATATCATTTTCTTCTAGTGTAGCTAGTATAGCAGCCATATCACGAGGTTTTTCAATGACGGGAGCATTTGTTGTTCTAATTTTTGAACCAGTTTCTGCAGCAATAACATACGCAAGTGAAGTCTTGCCGAGTCCAGGCGGTCCACTTAAAAGGATATGATCCAGTACCTTTCCTCTCTTTTTGGCAGCAGCAATGCTCACAGACAGATTATCTAAGATCTGCTTTTGTCCGATGTATTCGCTGAAATTACGAGGACGGATGGAAATATTTTCTTTTTTCTGCTGTTTTACTTCTGAAGTGATATCTGTTTTGATTGTTCTTTTCATTTTTTATATCCTTTATGAGAAATACGCGGTGCCTCTTGCGTCATTGTAGAACTTTAGTGTTAATGAGTTCCATTCATCCGGAATATCATCGTAATATATCCTATAATAATCGAAAAATTTTTTCAGAGGCATCCATTTTTCTTCGTTGTCTATTTGAGTATAAATAAGCCATTCTCCATATTCTGTTCTTGCAAATTGTGCATTTTTTCTGATATTTTCAATTTCCGAAATGTATATCAAATTTCTGTCTTCAATTCTTTTTCTTTCGGAGAGCCTTTCTATTTTAAAAATTATTGAATCCTTATTGAATATCATAATCGTTGCACTGAGCACAAACATCGCATCGAAAAAGATAGTATTTTTCGCAAATTTGCCTATGAAAACATAAGTGAATAGAATAGCGGACAGAAGCAAAAAATATACACCAGTTCCACAAATAACTACGCATATTTTTTGTAAAAATCTTTGTCTTGCTGATTTTTTGTTTTTCTCCAGTTTTTCTTTACACAATTTCTTATCATATTCTAGCCGTATGTATTTCATAGTTTTACCTCCGCATATTTATATTCTCAATACTATTATGACAGATTTAGAAGATTTTGAATTTTTCTGCACAGAAAAAGCCGACCAAATGGCCAGCTTTTTATTGGATACTCTATCGTAGAGATTTGCTCCGTGACGGCTATCGTAGCCCTTATACGTAATTATAATAATATACGCGAATCCGATATGCGGATTTTTACAGAGATTAATCGATTCCGTAAGTTCTAATTTCTTCTACTCTTTGAAGCACCTGCTGCATAATGCCCGCTCTTTCTTCCTTTTTGATACAAGGTAAAACAGTAGATACATGCTCGATTTCAATTCCATCGGGTTTCATGCTCATGAGCGTACTCGCAATATCCATCAGGTTTCCATAACCGATACGTTCACCGAGCTTTTTGACCTCTTGGATTTCTTCTTTTCTACTCATAGCAATCCTCCTTATACTCTTTCGCCAAGACGACTCAACAAATCGTTTTTTACATCAACAATTGTATCTAATCTAGCTTCCAGTTTAGTATTGTCGTCTGGTTTGTTTTCCTTTAGTAAATCGTTAGTGATTCTCATTATTTCGGTATCGAGTTCATTGATATATTCTGTTACTTTTTCCCTTATATCCGGTTCTGTTTTATATGGTTTCAAGATCAATGAACCGTCTTTTTCAAGGAATATTTCCATTTTCTTTCCTTCTGAATTGTGCTCTCCAAAGAGTCTGTTTCGATATTCTCTTGGGATCACTATTCTTCCAAGGTTATCGATTTCTCTTATAAATGTTGCTCTATTCATTTATTTTCTCCTTCTAATATATTCGTAACAGTTTTTCTTAAACAAATGGCAGGAAAACTTAATTTCTTTTCCTTTGTCTTCCGTCGTCACACATAACGCATACACATCTCCAAGGAAACGTATGCCATGTGCCGTAAATTCACAATCCACACTCTGCTTCCAGACATCGTTCAATGCTTTGTTTTTCAACAGCTTTTCCTCGAAGTATTTAATACATTCTTCTTCCAAGGCTGCTTGTTTTTCTTGCTTTTGCTCCATATATTGTACGCGAAGCCTTGTTTCCAGACGCGTATTGCTGCAGCTGGCCTTCTTAAAATAACTTCCTCCGATCATATAGATCGCATAATTGAGATTTTCTTGATTTTTTGTTACTGAAATGCTTTTCATCTTTTTCTCCTCTTTTTGTAATATTTTTTTGGTATGGCATTTCGGACGACTGGTTCGAAATACTCTTTTGTATCCAACAACCTCGGAACTAATTTTGGTATTGGGACGGAATTGGGACAGATAGCAATCGCATCTTCTTGGATATCAGTTGATATAAGTGTTGCTATTTTTTTCTTTCTCGATACAAAGTATCTTTGGTTCCATGTGTTTTTCTCCTTATTTTCTTATTTAAGTAATATTATTATGACAGATTATAGGTTCTAAATTTTTTCATAAAAATACCGGCATTGCAGCCGGCATTTTTCTCATAATTTGATCAATTTCTTTTCTTTCTTCACTTGATGGTTAAATTTATGTATTGTTCTAAGCATTTTAAGATTCTTGGTTGGCGAAAATGAATTATCCCAGAAATATACCATTCGAATATCAGAGCCCGTTTCGTTTGATATGTATTTCACCAAATCAACAAAACCGTCAAAATCTCGTTGTCTGGCTTCCTCAACCATTGAAATAAACTTCTCCTGCTGCTCTTTGGATAATTTATCCATGGAGAAGAAAAGATTGTGGTTTAGGTATGAAATATTTGTATAGCCATTCTGCTGGTATTTATGTAATACGGCAGCAGCTTTTGTAATTCTTTTGTTATACAGATTATCCCGCAGACTTAGATTTTTCAAATAGCGAAATTTTAAATCATAAGGAATTCTCTTTTCTTCGAGATACTGGATAATATCCCATTTATTTGTTGCGTCTTCGTTTGCCTTCTGGATCAATCCGATGAGTTCGGCACCGATATCTCCGCCTAGCGGTTCATTGAATGCAATTTTGACACAGCTAAAAGCCACGTTGCGGATCAACATGTTATTGTAACAGATGTTATATTTCATCTGCGTAAGGTTCATTTGTTGTTCCATAGATTTTCCTCCGGTATCAATTTTCTTACTTCAGAAAAATAATCCCTGTCTTTAATCTTATTCCATTGAGCGTCACTTCCTATATTAAATAACTGATAGTATGCCGCTGCGATACTACCTGCAATCGCTGCCTGAGTGTCGGTGTCCCAACCAAACCGTATTGCTTCCCATATACAATTCTCATAACAGTCCGTGTTAATGAAGCAGCTAATGGCCATAGGTACGGTAGTCTGGCATACTGCTGGGCTGCCCTGTACGTATTTGCTTTCTCTCATTGCAGGCCACGAAGACATCGGAGAATAGAAATTACCCGAATAAAGCCGGTCGGCATATTTTGCAATATCTTCTTTTGTATAGTCACGAAAAGCCATCCAGATACATACCGCCGTCACAATCGCTCCTTTAATACCTTCCGGATGATTATGAGTGCAAGCAGCACTATTGTATGCTTCCGCGATAACATCGCGAGCATCATCAAAACAGCCGCAAGGGCCAACGCGCATTGCGCTTCCGTTTCCGCAGCTATAGGATTCGACATTATTGTAAACCCATGCAGTAAATCTTCCGCCATAGCCGCCTAGCGGATTCTCAAATCTTTTGGCATATTCCCGATACAGCTTCGCATATTGTTTTCTCTCCTCAATAGCCACCGCTGTTGCGCAGGCAAGAATGGTATCATCCGTGCAATCTTTTGCCTTTTTATAAATCAGGTCCTGAGATAAATTTTTACAATAGTCCAAAGAAGCGGCTTCGTATGGCTGCCCGGCAAAATCGCCCAGCGCAACACCTTTTAATACCAAATACATTCGCTGATCGAATGATAATTCGCATTTATTATGCAAATCTGCGCCTTCGGGGATGTATGCGGAAAGATCTTCTGTTTTACCATTGAAATATTTTCTATTTTGAGATTTTCTCAAAGTTTCCTGCAATTTAAACATACATTTCTCTCCTTACTCTATTCGTGTCTATCTTTCGGAGAATACAAATATGTCCTGTATTTTTCCAAAAGCGAATCTTTCTGATCGATCATCTTTCCCTGGATATCGCTGATTCCGGCGAAAACGAAGAAGAATCATTGTATCATCAATATCACACTTATACAATTTTACACTTTTCATCTAAAACCTCCACTGTCCAAAATCCTCAATATGCTCGCCATATTCCTCTGTGATAATCTTTTTCTGTTATTTGTTATCCTTGTTCTATAATTTGACCTTATAATCCACAATTCCCATAATACTCACAACAACGACAATTATGCGGACATTTTTTAAAATGATCTTTTTTATAGCATTTGTATACGCAAATCGAAGTATTTGAATAAATACATTCTTCACATTTCTTCATGCTATTGTTCTCCTATAATTCTATCAGATACCCTCTTTTGTATTCAGTGGATTTTTATATAAATTGTAGTGCCAACTACCGCAAGGCGTACCAGCAGGAGTTTGATTGTGTGCTACAATTCTCAATCCATTTCTTTACTTATGGTGAATCCCAATTCCTCTGCTCTTTCCTTATAAGCCCTTCTTGCAGCATCATCAGAATACTCTTCCGCATAACTTACTATGTACTTCAAAGGAAAAATAATCAAATCCTGAATTGTCTTAATTTCTGCTTTATATTCTGCAACTTTATCTGCGAATGCTTTTAAACACGCATCTTCACAAGCTTTAAAAGATGGATAAAGGGCTTCAAGTAATGAACCGCAAGTGCCAATATCGCATTTTAACTCTGCATATTTCTTCCCGGGATATCTCTTCTGATCTTCCATAAGCAGTATATCAATTACTTTTGCTTCTTGAATTACCCCAGACCAATGTTCCTTAAAATATACCGTTTGTCCAATTTTAATTTCATTTTCTGTCATTTGTTTTCTCCTTTTCATATAATACTAGAGTAGTATCATGATAATAATTATATCCCCAAATATGAGGTCATCTCTTTTAAGAAGTGAATGATCCACTTTCCTTATAAGATTCTGGCAACCGTAAGTTCACATTGGCAATTTTCCCGCTCATAACATCATATATTAACCATTTATATTTTGCTTTTCTGCTATAAGTTTCAATTGTAATTTCTGCGGTTGAAATATTTTTTGAATATTCAATATTTAGTGATTCATAATGAATGGTTTCAATATGTGATACATTATCATTATCTTTCAAGCTAAAAGATAAAATTTTTTCTTCCTCATCATTCTGATAATAAAGATTAT
>ULRJ01039931.1_pt1 | contig 26750 bp, 21 predicted proteins | sample 1955321 | NCBI WGS metagenome assembly ULRJ01 (sample SAMEA4835679, study PRJEB28245) | human gut metagenome | biome: gut microbiome; material: fecal sample | place: Denmark | collected 2008 | reverse complement strand
AACCGACAGGAGCGCTTGACCAGAAGACAGGACATGAGGTGCTTGAACTTCTTAAGGAGATTAACACGTCTGGAAAGACTGTTATCATAGTAACCCATGATGAAGGGATTGCTAAGATGACGGACAGGATAATTACTATAAGCGATGGAAAGATTGTTGGGGATAATTAAAACTTTTTAGGCACATTTTTCGTATATGTTATTGTTGGGGCAGTGTCAAATAGCATATGAAACCAGTGCATAATTTGGTGAAAAGCCTACTAATGTTGCTCAATGTTATGAAATAGTAGGTCTTTTGAGAAGAAATTTTGATGGGAATTAAGGTGGCTAAAGAAAATTGCCTACTAAAGTTGTGATTTATGCGAGAATAGTAGGTTTTTTGGCTGACAAGATGCGACTAATAGTACAGACGTATCAGAAAAAGACCTACCAGATTGTGGAAATTGGTGAAATAGTAGGTTTATCGGGTAACTTTGGAAAGCGGTAAGAGTACCCACCGCTTAGGGTAATAGGCTGTGTGGTGAGATGACAGGATAATTAATCAAAATAATGCATTTTAAGCAGTATTTATGTTATTTCGTTCAATATGTTTTTTAATATATAATTAAAAGTACTATAATTATGATCATAAATTGGGGGAGGTGCTTTTTATGTCAAAAAAGAAATTATTTATGATAATTATTGTGGCTGTAATCTGTGTGGCTGCATTATCCGTTGCTTTGGTAATGGTGAGGGGAAAGAAGGAAAAGTCAATAAACTTAGGCAAGAGCAGCGAAGAAACAGATGAACAGAGCTATTGGAATCCGGATATTCACGGAATTGCCAAATCAGAGGATGGTTATTATTATCTCACATATGATATTGATGGAACTACTTTGAGATATTTTGATGATACTGCAAAGAAGTCTATAGCTGTATGTGCAAAGCCTGATTGTACACATGACAGCTCTGATTGTAATGCATTTTATTCAATGGATTATCTTTCGACACCTGTCTATTATTATAAAGGATACATATATATGGTAAGAGTTGATGCAGGTATGGCGAAGGTTGTAAGAATACAGAAAGATGGAAGCAAGAGGGAAGATGTGGCAGAATTGTTTGCTAATGATGGTGTTACATCAATATCAATGGTTTTTCATGGTGACTGCATATATGCTTATGATCATCTGGGACATACAGCAAGTGATGAAGTCGGAAAAGAAGTTATTAAAAAGATAGATTTAAAGACTGGACAATCAGAAGAAGCATTTTCATATGAAGGCAAAAATGCTGCTATATCAGGAGCAAGAAGTTTTGGGGATAAATTATTTTTTAAGATATTCACTTATTCGTTAGACAGAGATAAACATGAGATTAATGAATCATTTCTGCTGTATTGTTATGATTATAATACAGGAGAGGCAAGTATGATTTCAGATAAGAATATATCGGATTATTATGTAGATGAAGATAATGGGATATTGTTCTATTTTGTAATTGGAAAAGGTCTGTATTCAAGAAAACTTAACGATACAGAGTCAACATTGCTGTATAAAGTAGATGAAACAATAGTACGTGCCACAATGTCATATGATGGAAATTATCTATACATGTCTAATGGTGGGGCTGGAAGTGCGACTGATTACAGCAGGAAGATAGAAAGAAAAATATTCGTTCTGAAAACTGATGGAACGGTTGTTAATACAATTGCACTCGACAAGAATTCAGGAACAGCATATTTTGGAGATGACAGATATATGTTTTTTGCAAAAACGGGAGGAGAACTTGTATATATAGATAAAAAGGATATTCTGGGAAATTATGAGTTTAAAAAGGCGGAAGTTAATTAATATACTCTAAATTTATTGATGAAAGGAAAGAATTTATTATTTGTGGAGAGGCAAATAATGTATAAGTTAAGTGTTCTGACAGGAAATTGCTTGAGTAGTTGGTAAAAAGCCTACTAATGTTGCTAAATGAGATGAAATAGTAGGTCTTTTGAAAAGAAATTTTGATGGGAATTAAAGTGGCTAAAGAAAATTGCCTACTAAAGTTGTGATTTATGCGAGAATAGTAGGCTTTTTAGCTGACGAGATGCGACTAATATTACAGATATATCAGAAAAAGACCTACTAAAGTGTGAGATGTGACAGATTTAGTAGGCATTTAAGATGGAAAGAAGCATCATAATCCAACTTACAATGTAAAAAAGACCTACCAGATTGTGAAAATTGATGAAATAGTAGGTTTACCGGGTAACTTTGGAAAGCGGTAAGAGTACCCACCGCTTAGGGTAATAGTCTGTGTGGTGAGATTACAGGATAATTAATCAAAATGATGCATTTTAAGCAGTATTTATGTTATTTCGTTCAATATGTCTTTTAATAGATAACTAAAAGTGCTATAATTATAGCTATGAATTGAAGAAGGGTGGTGTCTCATATGAAGGGTAAGAAAAAGGTTATTATAGGTATTATTGCAGCAGTTGTAGTTGTTGGAATCGTGGTGGCAGTAGTTCTGGGGATGAGAAGAGGGAAATCAGACAAAACAATTAATGTCGGCAATGCAACAGAGTCAGACGAGATGAGCAGCTGGAGAACTGACGGACATCGTGTGGCTAAAGCGGAGTCGGGATATTATTATCTGGACTGGAGTGATACTGATTCGACTACAATGCTTATGTATCTTGATGACAGTACACATAAGACTATTCCAGTGTGTGCCAAAGCTGAATGTAAGCATAATTCATCAGATTGTAATGCAGTATTAGACAGCAGTTACGACAATTCTCCGCTTCATTACTATAAGGGAAGTCTATATGTTGTTAAAGTGGAAGGCGGTATGGCTAAGTTAGAAAGAATTGCGAAAGATGGAAGCAGCAGAGAGGATGTTGCAGATCTGTTTGCCAGTGATGATGGAACAGTGTCTTTAGTATTCCATGATGATTGTGTATATGCATATGACAGAATTGGACACATGGGGGCAGTTGAGAGCAAAGATACTGATAAAGTAGTGATTGTAAAGGCAGAACTTGCAAATGGAAAGACAAGTGAAGTGTTCTCATATGAGGGAGCAAATAACGCTATTAACGAGGCAAGAAGCTTCGGTGATAAGCTGTTTTTCCTGATAAATCATAATTCAATTGATAAAGAAACATTAACGGCAGACGTTAATTACAAGCTTTATTGTTATGATTATGCCACAGGCAGCGCAGAACTGGTATCTGATAAGAATATATCTGATTATTATGTTGATACAGACAATGGAATTCTGTACTATTTCGTGATAGATAAGGGGCTTTATTCAAGAAAGCTTAATGAAAATGATGGCAAACTGTTGTATAAGGCTGATGATTCAATAGTAATGGCAGCCTTGTCATATGATGGAAAGTACATATATATGTGTAACGGTGGTGCAGGAAGTGCAACCCAGATTACTAATTTTATTGATGAAAAAATATTTGTACTCAATCCAGACGGAACACTTGTCAATACTATAGAACTCGACAGAAGGAAAATGAGTAATCTGTACTACGGCGACGACAAGTACCTGTTCATAGGCTACTCTAATAAGCTGTCGTATATTGATAAGAGCAATATTAGCAGCAGTGTGGAGATAGTTCCTGTTAAGTGATTTTGAAGTGGGCTTACACAGTGAGGGGCGGAATATGAACGAGTTTAGGAGACTGATTAACAGGAAAGTTGTCATTGGCTTTATCGCATTACTTATTATTAATGTATCGTTGTATGTGTATCAGCAGACAAAGGGCGCAGGGATTAAGGAATTAAGGTTTGAAACCGCGCAGCGGCAGTGGTGTGTTGATTACTATGGCAATTATGATATTGAGGTTGCGATAAATGCGGTGGATTCGGATATAAAGAGGATATTAAGTTACAGGAAGGCTGATAAGCAGGGGACTGTGGCGGAATCCGAGGTACAGGCTGGTGCGGAGACCGAAGTTTTGGGGAAATATAAGGCACTGTCTGAGAGTGAGCAGCTTCTGTTTCTGACGGTATTAAGGGATATAGAAAGCCAGTTGGAATATATAAAGAAGTATCCTGAAGACATGAAGCAGATTCAGACTAATGCACAGCAGCTTATGACTTTCTCTATATTTTCAGATAAGAACAGCTTTACATATAATAATATTGTAAAGACTGGCAAGGATTTTGAAAAAGTAGCTGATGTATCGCTTTATCTTGTTAATAATAAAGCAGCAGGCAGTTTTGTGAATTATTATTACACATTTTACTTCGCGCTGATTATGATGGTTTTCATAATATATGGTCTGTCGGGTGAGCGTGATAATGGAATGTGGGGGATTGTACATTCGGCAGGAAGCGGAAGGCTTCGGCTTGCGTTACACAGACTGTTTATTATCGCAGGCTCTGGCGTGGTTATAACAGCGGGTCTGTATTTTACAACATTTGCAGCAGCGCTGCTGTTATACGGCGGAGCAGGTGCGCTCAATGCGCCGGTTCAGTCTATACAGGCATTTGAAAGATTTGCTATGCCGATGAGCCAGATTGGGTTCGTGCTATACAATTATGTATACAGTGCGCTGGCGGTAGTGGTTCTTAGCGTGGCATTATGGACTGTATTCGTTGTCAACAGGAAGCGAAATCATGCGCTTATTCTGACTGGAGTAGTTGTGGGGCTGGAAGTGCTTATGTATTACAGGATAGGACTTCACAGCATCTACAGTGCATTTAAACAGATTAATATTGTGCGTCTTATGAAGGTCAACGCGGTCATCAGCACATATGCGAACCGCGGAAGGGGAAGCTTTGTCATATCTGAGTCGGCTATTATGTTCTGGGCGCTTATGGTGATTCTTGTTGTGTCCGTGGCAGTTGCGGTAGTGGGAACTGTGTTTATGCGTCCGAGTCAGGGTAAAAATGTGCTGACACGGCTTACTGATAAGCTGTATGCCGGATATCAGCATATTTTTGCAAATGTGCCGGTTGTTCTCAAGGAGATTCACAAGCTGATTGTGACAAGCAGGGGATTTACGGTTATTGTGGTGCTTCTACTGGTTGTTATGTATTTTATCAGTTATGGAAAGATGGCTTTCTCGGACAACTCCAGAGAGCGTGACAGGATATATCTTGAGAAGGGCGGTGCTGATTATTCGCAGATATCTGCCCTGATTGATGAGCGCAGAGCTGATTATATGCAGGCTGTCCAGAAAAGTATGGAAGCTTCTGAACAGTATGAGAATGGTGAGATTGGAATTGATGAGTTATCGCAGATTAATTCGACTGTGTCTATATATGCGTCGCGCTATGCTTCGGTGAGGGAATTTGAGCAGAAGCGGGAATATCTTGAGAATCTTAAGGAAGAGACTGGAATTGACGGATATATGATGTCGGACAGAGGATACGAGGAAATATTCGGCAAGTATGGAAAGGCAAGGGAGATTGTGCTTCTTATGGCTCTGCTTGCGTCTGTTGTGCTTATTGTATCAGAGAATATCGGAATTGAGACAAGCACAGGAACTAAATATATTGTCAATGCTGCGAGCGGAAAGAATACGGTTAAGATTAAGAGAATTGCCGCTTCTCTGGCACTCTGTATAGTTTTGTATTTTATTGTGTATGGAATTGATATGATATATTTGCAGAATTATTATGGCATGCCATATACAGAAGCACCGCTTATGAGTCTTACATTTATGAGGGACTGCGGACTAAATATTTCTATTGGAACATTTATTGTAATACGATTGATTGTAAGGCTGGTTATGATGTTTGCTGTATTTGCAGTCACATATGTGTTTAGCAGCCGTTTTTCTGAAGTGCGTGGAAGGGCTGTCAGTGTACTGATCATAGTAGCGGTGATTGTGCTTGTGGTTGTAACGGGAAATGTCAGCATATGGTGAAGGAGGCTGATATGGCTGAGTTAAAATATAATGATGAGAATTTTGATGATGACTTTGACGATTTCGATGATTATGATGACAGATTTCATCAACAAATGAAGTTGACTATGGTACTTCTTCCATATATACACAGAAAGATATGGAAGATGCTGTTAAAGTTATAAAAAGAAAGTTTAAGCATATGAAGGGATTTGAACTTCATAAAGTCTATTTTGTAGATGACGAATTCTCCGAAAGTACTTTGCAGGCAGTAAATGCAAAAGGTAAGAAACAGGGATGGACAGAAAAATTTACGCAGGTTGTTTATTTTCAGACAGATTTTCAGACACCGATAAAAGAGTCAGATATTAACAATCCTGAATGGGAAGCGAATACAGAGTACATACATTATGGATGGACTCTTGCACGGAGCGATGGCGGCAAGTGGCGGATAATATCTGAAGGATATTAAAAAAAGGCAGAAGATTTACCCGAATTATCCTAGGTAGTTCTTCTGCCTTTGACTGTATAAAGTTCTATATATTGTTGTGTGAATTATTCCGCATCACCGAATATTACATGTCTTACTGGTGTAAGTGCATATAATAGTATCATTCCGATGATTCCGCATACGATTATCTCGCCAGCGCCAACTGTAACGAAGAACATTGCAAACATGCCCTCTGAGCCGTAAGCAAACTTAAGTACGAATGGTACAATGATTGTGTTAGCAACAATTGGTGGAACTGGTGCAAGCCACTTATGCTTTCTTAACAGGTATGTTCCGATTGCACCGATAAGTGTTGCAATGCTTCCAAATACTACATCCCATACAATTGCGCCACCAAGGATGTTAGCAATTATACAGCCAACAAATAATCCAGGGATTGCTGCAGGTGTAAAGTAAGGCAGTATTGTGAGTGCCTCCGCAATTCTGAACTGCACTGGTCCGAAACTGATGTAGTTAAAGATTACTACAAGTACGACATAGATTGCTGCAATTACAGCGGCCTGTGTGATGAATTTCACACTCATTCCTTTTTTCTTCATATTCAATTATCTCCTTTAGTTTTGTTTTGCGTGTGGAAGGTCTCGAACACACGATTTGTTACTGTATCATAACACAGCCTGTGTAGTTTAGCAGATTATCATGAGATTGGCAAGTACAAATGTATATTATATGTGAATGTAAGCTGGATGTAAGTTTCGTGTTATATAATTGTGGTAAATAAAGAAGCACATTTTTAATAAGAGACATTGAAAAAGGAGGGCGAGATTTATGGATGATAAAAATGTTGTTAAGAAAAGGGTGACTCTTGCTATTGCATTTGCAGTATTCATTGTTGTGGTAATTGCAGTAATACTGCTTATCAAGCCAGTAATGTCTAAGGTTCAGGAGAATCGCACAGCAAAGGTGTCGCAGGAAACGGCACAGGAAGCGGAAGAATTTCTTAAGACTAAGTATCCGGAAGTTGTGATTGAGAAGCGCGAAATGTATGTTAAAGAGCATAAGCCGCAGGAGAATACGCAGTATATTAGCAGCAAGAGCATTGATACGGAATATTCGTATGCATCTTACGTATTCTATGGTACAATGGATACACCAGATGCGAAAGGAGACAGCGTCATAATCTATATGTCGGATAGCGGAAAGTCGCCATATTATACTGTTAAGGACAGCACGGATAAAGATAATGCAAAATGGCAGATGTCGATTGTGCAAAATAAGTCAGGCAATGCTAAGACTTGGGATTATGCATTTAAAGAAAAGTAATGCTTAAGATTATAGGAATATATTTATTGATTATTAATGTAGTAACATTTGCTTTGTATGGAATTGATAAGTGGAAAGCGATACACAACAAATGGCGCATAAGGGAGGCGACTCTTCTTATTACAGCACTAATCGGCGGTTCGCTTGGAGCTTTTATTGCAATGCAGATGTTCAGACATAAGACAAAAAAGTGGTATTTTAAGTATACGGTTCCTGCTATGCTTGTTGTGCATGTGGTGGGGATGATTTTATTTGTGGTTAAATTGTAAGCAGGCTGTTATGTGGGACAGCCTGCTTGATTTATGTTTGGTGAATATGTGCGTTGTCGAAAAAATAAACTGTAAAAAATTTTTAGGTTATAACCGCAAAACTTTCTGATTGAATTATAGATTAAGGAGTGTAACCGCATTTTTACCCAGTATTGCATCGGTATCTTTTTCTGAAAATCCACACTCTTTTATTAAATCTACTGCGTCTTTCTGGTCGTCCCACGGGCTGTCAGAGCCGAATAATATGTGGTCTGCACCGTGAATGTTTACCATTTTCTTGAATTTTTCTATTGGAAGGCTTGCGTTGTGATTGAGCTTCTTGATGCATGATGAGGTATCAAGATATACATTTTTCATGTAATCTTCCTCTAATATGGAAGAAACATCGTTCCATTGTCCCCATCCACCCATGTGTGCGAGTACGAGTTTTTCTGGTTTTATTTCTTGAATCATTGTTGTAAGTCTGTCTACGCTTGATTCATCGCAGCCCGGAAAGCTTACATCGTATCCGGCATGTATAAGTATTATAAGCCCGAGTGCTGATGCATATTCGATAAGCCTTAATGACTGCATATCATCTATATTGGTTTTCTGGAAAACCGGGTGAAGCTTGATGCCTTTGAAACCATTGTTGGAAAGCCAGTTCAATATTTCTCTGAAATTCTCACAAGCCGGATGTATTGCCCCAAATGAAATTAATCCGGTTGTCTCACTTGTTTCATTAGTCTTTAAAGCAAGTGTATTGATTGTGTCGCACTGATTAGGCTTGGTTGCCACAGGAAGCAGTACAGAGTAATCAATTCCAGCTTTTTTCATTGAATCTGTAAGAGAATGTACTCTGCCATCAAGATAATTGTGTATTCCTCCGCTGTGGGCTAATGTGCCAACTGCTCTGTCAGCAAGTTCATCTGGAAATGTATGTGTATGGAAATCTATTATCATAAAGCCTCCTTGAGAATGGGGATATACGGCTGTCATCTGCTGCTGTGTAGGTGACAGCCGCATATCAGTCACTACATATATAATAACCATTTTGTCATGGTGTATACAATTGTTTAAGTGTTATATTTGCTCCGCTTTATTATGTATATATTTTTCGTATAAAATCAAGTTCTTTTTTTGGGGATGACCTACTAAAGCTAAGGGAAGTGGAAGATTAGTAGGTGAAATCAAGCAAGATAAAGAGCAGTAGGAAGGATAACAGCCGGGAAAGACCTACTAAAAAGAGCGTAAGCAGCAGATTAGTAGGTGAAATCAAGCAAGATAAAGAACAGGAGAGAGGATAACAGCTGGGAAAGACCTACTAAAGAGAGCGTAAGTGGAAGATTAGTAGGCGAAATCAAGCAAGAAGATGAGCGGATGGGAAGAAAATAGTTGTGAAAGACCTACTAAAGTTGAGGAAAATGGAAGATTAGTAGGAAAAATTAAGCAAGATAAAGAGCAGGAGAGGGATAACATCCGTGAAAGACCTACTAAAGTTGAAGCAAGTGGCAGATTAGTAGGCACACAGCCAACACCCATCTAATACCATGACGAATAACCAGCACATACCACCAAATACTCAGCTAATACCGAGCCATTACCCAGCTTCCCCACAATTCAAATAACAAGATAACAAGAATACAATAATCTGCAAAAATCCTATTGACAAATAGGAAATTGAGAATATAATGATTTACATACCAAGATACTATGTTTATATGGAATTAGATTTTGCAAGGAGGTACATGAAGGTTGAAGAATAGAATTATTGACACAGATGTACTTATTATAGGTGGCGGAACGGCAGGGTGTTTTGCAGGTATTACGCTTGGAAAGAAGAAAGACCTTGATGTACTGATTGTTGAGAAGGCGAACATTGTACGAAGCGGATGTCTTGCGGCAGGTGTTAATGCAATTAATGCTTATATCACTAAAGGCAGAGTTCCACAGGATTATGTTGATTATTGTAAGAAAGATGCAGATGGAATAGTAAGAGAGGATTTGCTTCTTTCAATGTCGGAAAGACTCAATCATGTCACTAAAGTAATGGAGGACTTAGGACTTGTAATCCTTAAAGATGAGAATGGAGATTATGTTGCGAGAGGAAACCGCAATATTAAGATAAATGGTGAGAATATCAAGCCGATACTGGCGGATGCAGTTAAGAAGCAGGACAATGTAGCGGTAATCAATCACCTGAATATAACAGATTTCATAGTAGAGAATAACAAGATTAAAGGTGCATACGGATTTGATGTCAATGATGCAGTGTTCTACGAGATAAATGCGAAGGCAGTTCTTGTGGCTACTGGCGGAGCGGCAGGCCTTTACAGACCTAACAATCCTGGATTTTCAAGACATAAAATGTGGTATCCACCGTTCAATACAGGAGCCGGATATGCAATGGGAATCAATGCGGGTGCAGAGATGACCACATTTGAGATGAGATTCATTGCTTTAAGATGTAAAGATACGATTGCTCCGACAGGAACTATCGCACAGGGAGTTCCGGCAAAGCAGCTTAATTCCAACGGCGAAGTGTATGAGAACAAATATGGTCTTACAACTTCACAGAGACTTTATGGAACAGTTACGGAAAACCGTGAGGGCAGAGGTCCTTGTTATCTTGGAACTAAGGGAATAAGCAGGGAGCAGGAGGAAGACCTTTACAAAGCATATCTTAACATGGCACCGAGCCAGACGCTTAAGTGGCTTGAGGCAGTGGGCGGTCCTTCTGAAGAAAATGTTGAGATAGAAGGAACTGAGCCATACATAGTCGGAGGTCATACAGCGAGTGGTTACTGGGTTGATAACAACCGCGAGACTACAATTCACGGGCTTTTTGCAGCGGGTGATGTTGCAGGCGGATGTCCTCAGAAATATGTAACAGGAGCTCTGGCAGAGGGCGAGATTGCAGCACAGGCAATAGCTGAAAGGCTTGAAGGCTCAGGAAAGGGCTTTGTTGTAAATGAGGTGGCAGATTCAGAATTGTCTGAGAACGCATTTGCAAAGAAGAGCGAGTATGAGAGATTTCTTAATAATAAGCAGGGACTGGTTGATATCGAGCAGACTGAGGAAGCAATGCAGAAGATTATGGACCAGTACGCAGGTGGCATAAGCACTGATTATCAGTACAATGAAGCAAGACTTGAGCTTGCAGATGAGAAGATTAAATTCTTAGAGCAGAGCATTGATAATCTTGCGGCACAGGATGCAGATGACTTGCTTAGAATCTATGAGATAAGAGAAAGACTTACGGTGTGCAGAAGTGTTACAGCACATTTGAAAGCAAGAAAAGAAACCCGTTGGCACAGCTTTGCGGAGAATATGGATTATCCGGCTAAGAGTGATGACTGGTTAAAATATGTCAACTCCCGCAAGGAGAATGGCAAGATTAAGATAATCATAAGAGACCTTGTGAGGGGAGGCGACAGCTATGAGCATTCAGATAAATAAGTTAAAATGCGTTGGCTGCGGGAAGTGCGTTGAAGCCTGTCCAGGCAACCTTATCAAGAAAGATACTGATGGAAAAGCATTTATAAAGCATGTCAAGGACTGCTGGGGCTGCACATCATGTCTTAAAGAATGTCGTTTTGAGGCAATTAATTTCTTTCTGGGTGCTGATGTCGGTGGCAAGGGAAGCACTCTTTCGTTCAGACATAATGGAAGCATCAATACATGGACGGTGACTTCGCCGGACGGAACAGTTAAGACGCTTGAGGTCAACAGACAGGAATCTAATAAATATTAGGGAGGAATATCATGGGTAATTTATCACATTTGGACGCACTCGAAGCAGAGGCGATATATATTATAAGGGAAGTTGCAGCAGAATGCGAAAAGCCGGTAATGCTGTATTCTATAGGAAAGGACAGCTCAGTTATGCTTCATCTTGCAATGAAAGCATTCTATCCGGAGAAGCCACCATTTCCATTTCTTCACATCGACACAACATGGAAGTTCAAGGAAATGATTAAGTTCAGAGATGATACAGCCAAGAAGCTTGGAATCGAAATGCTTACTTACACTAACGAAGAGGGTGTTAAGCAGGGAATTAATCCATTTGACCACGGTTCAGCTTACACTGATATCATGAAGACTCAGGCTCTTAAACAGGCACTTAACAAATATGGCTTTACAGCAGCATTTGGCGGTGGACGAAGAGACGAGGAGAAATCAAGAGCTAAGGAGAGAATTTTCTCTTTCAGAAATACAGCACAGGCATGGGATCCTAAGAACCAGCGTCCGGAAATGTGGAAGCTTTACAACACTAAGATTCACAAGGGCGAGAGTATGAGAGTTTTCCCTATCTCTAACTGGACTGAGAAGGATATCTGGCAGTACATCCAGAGAGAAAAGATTGATATTGTACCTCTTTATTTTGCAGCAGAAAGACCTGTTGTATACCGTGACGGCAATATCATCATGGTTGATGATGACAGAATGAGACTTCTTCCAGGCGAAAAGCCACAGATAAAGAAGGTAAGATTCAGAACTCTTGGCTGTTATCCACTTACAGGCGGTGTTGAGTCAGACGCAGAAACTCTTGATGAGATTATCGAGGAGACTTTAAGTGCGGTTGAGTCAGAAAGAACAAGCCGTGTAATCGACCATGAGGAAGCAGGAAGCATGGAAAGAAGAAAGAAAGAGGGGTACTTCTAGAATGAAAGGTTTACTTAAATTTATTACATGCGGTAGTGTTGATGATGGAAAATCTACACTTATCGGACACATTTTATATGATTCAAAGTTATTGTATGCAGATCAGGAGAAGGCGTTAGAGCTTGATTCTAAGGTTGGAAGCCGCGAAGGTAAGATTGATTATTCACTTCTTCTTGATGGCCTTATGGCTGAGAGAGAGCAGGGAATCACTATCGATGTTGCTTACAGATATTTTACAACTGACAACAGAAGCTTTATCGTTGCTGATACTCCGGGACATGAGGAGTACACAAGAAACATGGCGGTTGGTGCTTCATTTGCAGACCTTGCGGTAATCCTTGTTGATGCAAAGCAGGGCGTGCTTATCCAGACTAAGAGACACGCAAGAATCTGTGCGCTCATGGGAATTAAGCATTTTGTATTTGCAGTTAATAAGATGGACCTTGTTGGTTACAGTGAGGAGCGTTTCAACGAGATAAATGCACAGATAGCAGAGCTTACAAAGGAGCTTTCTTTGTCAGATGTAGTTGTTATCCCTGTTTCAGCAACTGAGGGTGACAATGTAACAACTAAGTCTGAAAATATTCCTTGGTATAAGGGTCAGGCACTTCTTCCTTATCTTGAGCAGGTTGATGTTGATGATACTGAGGAAGAAAAAGGCTTCTACATGCCTGTTCAGAGAGTATGCCGTCCCAATCATGAATTCCGTGGCTTCCAGGGTCAGATTGAGGCAGGAAGTGTATCTGTTGGTGACGAGATTATCACTCTTCCAACTAAGGAGCATGTTCATGTTAAGAGCATCCATGTTGGTGATAAGGAAGCCCAGAGCGCATCTATCGGACAGCCGGTTACTATCCAGTTAGACCGTGAGGTTGATGTTTCAAGAGGCTCTGTTCTTGCAGCAGGTGCTGACTTAAAGCTTGCAACTGAGATTACTGCTACTATCCTCTGGATGGACGATGATGTTCTTACTAATAATAAGAACTTCTTTGTAAAGCTTGGAACAAGACTTATTCCGGGCGTTGTTACTGAGATTGTCAATACTATTGATGTTAATACAGGTGAGGAGAAGCCGGCAGCTCTCCTTAAGAAAAATGAAATTGCTGTATGCAAGATTTCTCTTGCTGATGTAATTGTTGTTGATGAATTTGACCTTCACAAGACTATGGGGGAACTTATCCTCATAGACCGTGTTACTAATATGACTAGTGCCTGCGGCGTTGTCCGTGAAGTTAATGAGGCAGCAAATGATGTTAAGGAAGTTGACGCAGCTTTCAGAGCTGAGCTTAACAACCAGAAGCCTGTTGTTGTTGAGACAGTTCTTTCAGACAAGATTAATGTGGATTTCTTAAAGAAGGTTGAGAAGGAGCTTCTTCTTGACAGCAAGCATGTATATCTGTATGTTCCGGCAGAAGGCGAGGATTATACAAATGTGGTGACTCACCTTGTAAATGCAGGTATTGTTGTTATTCTTGCACTTAGTAAGGCAGCTGATCTTAAGATTGATGGCGCAGAAGTGCTTGCAGGCTGGGAGTCTGGGGTTGACGCCACTACTGTGGATGTGGCTGAGTTTATTAAGAAGAATGCGTAGGCTGGGGGAAGAACGGACGCTGCACTAGAACTTATAAAGCAACGCAGGCACGCTTTCGCTGCTTGTCGCTCGCAGCGGTACTAAGCTTGTCAGGATTTGCCTCACTTTGTGAGGCTGTCCTGACGAGCTAAGTGCCGGCGGCTCCAAAGCACCTGGGTTGCTTTATAAGTTTAGTGCTGCTGGGGTTCTTTCCCGCTGCGTGGGGTTACTTCAGGGTTGGAAGTGTTGGCAGACGTGCGGTAAAGGGCGCTTCGCTGCTTTACCTTGGGTTTGGCAAAGCTTGCTTCGCTGCTTTGCTTGGTTTTGGAATATATTTTGTAGGAGTTAGGCTATAATTATGAATACACATTTTTTTAAAAAGTTAATATGTTTAGGTATGATTTTCAGCCTGACTTTTATTGGACTTTCTGGCTGTGGGCAGAAGAAGACGGAACTTGTTAATGTTTCTTATGATGCCACAAGAGAGTTTTATAAGGAGTATAACAGGCTTTTTGAGGATTACTGGTATGGCAGGACTGGAGAGAAGGTTGAGGTTATCCAGTCTCATGGCGGTTCTGGAAAGCAGGCGCTAGAGGTTGCTAACGGTCTTGGTGCCGATGTTGTCACGCTTGCTCTTGAGGGAGATGTTAATGTTATAAGAGACGAAGGGCTGATTGATGATGGGTATATCAATGATTATTCTGATGACAGCTCGCCTTACACTTCTACGATTGTCTTTCTTGTAAGAAAGGGCAATCCTAAGAATATTAAGGACTGGGATGACCTTCTTAATGACGGGGTTAAGGTTATTACCCCTAATCCTAAGACTTCCGGAGGAGCCAGATGGAATTTCCTTGCAGCATGGTATTATTTTAAGAAGCAGGGACAGACTGAGGAACAGGTTCAGGCAAGTGTTACCAAGCTTTACAAGAATGTGGCAGTGCTTGATTCAGGTGCAAGAGGCTCTTCTACAACATTTGCAGAGAACGGACAGGGGGATGTTCTGATTGCATGGGAAAATGAAGCATTTTTTGCATTACAGGAATATCCGGGCGAGTATGAGATTGTTGTTCCATCTGCATCTGTATTGTGCCAGCCAACGGTTGCGAAGGTTGACGAGGTCACACAGATGAATGGAACTGCGGAACTGGCAGACGCCTATCTTTCTTTCCTGTACACCGATGACGCACAGAGGCTTGAGGCACAGAATTTCTACCGTCCTGTAAATAAGGATATCCAGAAGGAATACGAATCTTCCAGTGATTCAAGAAATATCAAGGAAATCACTTCCAATGGTAAATGGATTGTCAAAGACATTGATATGGCAGATATCGGGTATTTTGGCGGCTGGGAAGCGGCTACACAGAAGTTTTTCTCTGACGGCGGAATATTTGATAAGATATATGATTAATTAAAATGTTTTGTTGAATATGCTGCGCGAATCTGACTATGCACAGGTACATGAAGCCTACTAATATAGAGCAAGTTGTTGGTTTAGTAGGTTTCTGCGGAGAATATTATAAGTTGTTTAAGTGAGAAGACCTACTAATCAATCAGGGAAGATATGATTAGTAGGTCTTTCACTCGCAAATTGCTTACAGTTCTTAGTAAAATGTGGAAAAAGACCTACGAAAATATGTTAATTTAACAATATAGTAGGTTATGAGCCAGAAAGTATATGCATAAACTATGGAAATGACCTACTATATTGAGTGTATAATGGCTTTTAGTGGGTTTTGTCCTCCGTCAGCAGTCTCTTATAAGTACAGTCGATGCCGAGCGCGCCGAGCGGAGCAGTCACTATTATTGCAAGCACAGCTACAGAAAGCACTATCTGACCGCAGGCAAGTCCGGCGGCTAAAGGAACAGAGCCGATGGCTGCCTGGACGGTTGCTTTAGGAAGATAGGCAATTACACAGAAAAGCCGTTCCTTCCATGTAAGATTTGTCTTTACGGTGCAGAGAAGCACTCCGGCAGCTCTGAAAACAAGTGCGGCGAGAATCATAAGCAAGGCTGGAAGTCCGGCTTTCAGTGTGTAGCGGATATCGACAGCCGCGCCGACAAGCACGAACAATATTACTTCAGCAGCGAGCCACAGCTTGCCAAATTTTTCGGACAAACGGGCTGATACGGCGGGGACACATTTAAACTTAAGCGTACATGCCATAGCGACAACAGCAAGAAGGCCTGAAACAGACACTTTGCCCTCAAGCCAGCCCTCAATTGCAATAAGAAGAAAAGAGAAGCCAAGTACGATGATAACCTTCATGCTGTTTCTTACGGTATGTTTGCGGGCGTATGATGTTTCAAAGAACAGATACAGTCCCAATCCGGTTACTATGCCAAGAATTATGCCGAGTATAATAGACACAGGAATATTTACGAAATCCATAACATTAGCCTTGCCACCCTGTGCCACATTTAAAAATGTTGTGAATAACACTATTACAAATATGTCATCGCACGAAGCACCAGACAGTATCATCTGTGGAATTGCCTTGTCAGTTCCGTAGCGTTTCTCAATCAGCATTACCATCCGGGGAACGACAACCGCAGGAGAAACAGCGGCGAGAACCGCGCCCATCACAGCAGCTTCGGCGTGGTTAATTCCAAGAATTACAGGGGCAAGCAGAATATAACCGATGATTTCGCAGGAAGCCGGAACGAAGGACATGAGAATTGCACTTCGTCCGGCTTTTTTCAGGTCTTTTAAGTCAAGCGACAGACCAGCTTTGATAAGAATAATAATAAGAGCCATTTTTCGCAGATCAGCCGATATTGAAAGGATTGATGGGTCAAGGAAATCAAGGACATATGGCCCGAGGACAATACCAGTAACAAGCATACCGATGATTCTTGGCAGTTTCAGCTTCTGGCAGATTGCGCCCATGACGAGCCCAACCAGAAAGATAAGTGATAAAGATGTCAGCATAATAAGCCTCCTTAAAAATATAGAAAATGCATTTATGAACGCAAAAAAAGCTGATGCTTCCTGCGACATAAAATCGTAGAAGTCATCAGCTTGAATAAGCAGTTTAGGTTTCCCAAGGGAGTACTTCATTCCCTTTGATATTTATAATACTTTGGGGCAGGATTGTCAAATGTAAATGAGAAAATATATAATATTTAAAGAAAAATATATAATTTCCGAAAATTAAAATAATATTTCCTGAAAATGTCTTGATATTTCCGAAAAATTGCGTAAAATATAATATAGATGTATATAAATGTTGTGAATTAAGTAAGAGGCGGTGTGGAATCTGTGTACATGACACGGATTTCAGTATGTGCAGTAATGCACAGAAAAGAGGGGCTTTATGGATATTAGATATATTAAGGCGAAGGAATTATCCGCAAGATGGGGCGTGACGCCGAGAAGAATTAACCAGTTGTGTACAGAGGGAAAGCTGCCGGGAGCTTATAAGGAAGGCAAGTTCTGGATGATACCTGACGATGTGGACAGACCGGATTGTTTAAGGGAGAATAGGAATCTTTATGTCAGGGAAGACAGCGTTGTATACAACAGGAAGCGTCCCTGCCCGGTTGGAATAACATCTTATAAAGAAGTGTCGAATGAATGTTATTATGTAGACAAAACATTGCTTATCAGGGACATTATAGATAATCACAGTAAGGTGTATTTATTTACAAGACCGAGAAGATTCGGAAAGACACTTACTATGGACATGGTTCGCACATTTTTTGAAAAGACTGATACGGATACATCAATATATTTTAAAGATAAATATATATGGCGCGCGGGTGCAGCATATAAGGAGAAGCAGGGGCAGTACCCGGTGATTTTTCTTACATTTAAAGATGCCCACCAGTCAACATGGCAGGACATGTACGCAAGTCTCTGCTTTACATTAAGGAATGAATTTTTGCGACATATTGAACTGACGACAAGCGCCAGATTAAGTGACTATGATAAGAAGTATCTTAAGTCAATACTTGATGATGAGGCAACGATAATAGATTATCAGTTTGCACTGGGGAAGCTGTCGGCAATGCTTTCAAAGCATTATGGCAGGAATGTAATCGTGATAATTGACGAGTACGATACGCCAATCCAGCAAGGACATATATTTGGATACTATGATGAAGTGATTGGCTTTATGAGAAATCTTTTGTCGGCCGTCTTAAAGGACAATCCAAGTCTGGAACTGGGGATTCTCACGGGAATTCTCCGCATAGCTAAGGAAAGCCTGTTCAGCGGGCTTAACAATCTTGTGGTTAATACAATTCTTGATGATGAATACTCGCAATATTTTGGATTTACGGAAGAGGAAGTTTCTGCTATGGCGCAGTACTACGGCGTGTCTGACCGGCTGGGTGAGATTAAGGAATGGTATGACGGCTATATGTTTGGCAGAACCGGAATATATAATCCGTGGTCGGTTATTAATTACTTCAATAACAAATGTGTTCCCAAAGCCTTCTGGTCAAGAACAAGTGGCAATGAGATAATCGGCGAGCTGTTTAATAGTGCTGATACCACATTTGCAGACAACTTATTAAGATTGCTGCAGGGCAGTACTGTTCAGGCAATTGTTGACACAGATATCATATATCCTGAGATTAATGGAGACATTGATACAATATACAGCTTCCTTCTGGTTGCCGGATATCTGCGTGTGTCAGAGCATATTGGCTCTCTGTACGACAATCCGATATGCGCGCTGTCGATACCTAATTATGAGATAAAGAGCGTGTTCCAGAAGGAGATTATTGACAGATATAACGGCATATTTACAGGTGCGCTGCTAAGAAACTTTGCGGAATCAATCCGTACGGGAAATGCACATTTATTAACAGAAACCTTGCAGCAGTATCTTTTGCAGTCTGCAAGCGTGTTTGATACGGCACATGAGGATTTCTATCATGGGGTGGTATTTGGAATGCTTGCGGTATTGTCAGACAATTATTATATCTCGTCTAACAGGGAGTCAGGTGAGGGACGATTTGACATAGAGCTGCAACCGAAGAGCCGTGGCGGACACGGATATATCATAGAATTCAAAGCATGTAAGGAAGCTGAACTTGAGAAGATGGCCGGCAGTGCAGTCAGACAGATTCAGCAGAAAAGTTACACAGCCAATCTTGAAAAGCATGGCGTGTCTGGGATTGGCATGTTCGGAGTTGCATTCAGTGGTAAGAAAGTGAGTGTGGCTTATGAGGAGCATGATGTGAAGAAGCGCAAGTCACGCGAATAGAAGAATTGCAGAAAAAAGGACGGTAAGAATCTAATTCTTATCGTCCTTTTTGTCACGGATTATTTATCCTTAATTGTATTATACAGATTAACAATTTCGCCATTTTTTTTAGAATTGATGAACACAGTCTGGTCAGCAGTTTTTATCATAAGCACAGGAGACACATCTTTAAAAATGTAGAGACTGCATTTTCCATAAGTATTGCCCTTGAATCTTCCGACAAGATAACTTTCTGTGGCACCGCCATTGGACTTGAAAAAATGGTCGTCTGGAAGCTTATCCATAAGCTTAAGTTCTATGATGTCGTCAATGTTAATGCTGCTTGCGTAACCGCATGAAGACACATTTACAGTGCTTTCAGTAGTCTTAATATCAATAGTGACATGCAGGAACGGCGCAAGTACAACAATTGTCCATATTAAGATTACTAGCAGAATTGCTGTGATTGTACCAGTGAACACCTTCGCACCGGTTCTGGCGTAGTTAAGCGAGTAGTTGGTCGAACACAGCCTGTCGGGTACGAAAAGGTGCGGGTCATTAGGATTGTAGTAAAATCCAGTCTTCCAGTAGTCATCATCATCAACAAATACCGGCTGTGTGTCAGCCTTAAGCATTTCGTTCTTTCTGTTGCGTGCAAGAATAAGAATAACAGTGAGCGTGCAGCCGCTTAATAATTGCAGAATAATGTACATCCAGAAACTTAAGTCTCCAACAGTATCCTGAATAATACACATTAATACAAATGTTATCCATGCCACGAAGTTAAGAAGTGACATTACAAGCATTGCTGAAGCAATGTATTTCTTCATAGTCAGATTAACAATGTTGTTAATGTCCGAATTAAGGCTGTATGCCTGATTCTGTCGTCTGTTCATATAAATGTGGAACACAAGCCCGAATACAGAAACTATGACAGTACATATTGCAAATACAATAATCATTGAAAAATATGCTCTGTCCGTCCATGAATAGAATGGAATCAAAGCCAGCAGTTCTGCGGCAATTATAATGATGTGGTATCTGAAGCTGATTGGAGTTGCATCTGCATTTGCACAAGCACGCGTATCAATAAAGACCTTCTGTTTCTGGGATTCCACAAACCAGCCATTCTGTATCTTTAACAGATACATTTTTCGATGCTCTGAAAGCTGGATATACATAATTCCGAAAACGAATACAAGAATCCAGATTGTATACATAATAACGAAAATGATTATGTTCACAAAATTAAGAAAGCATATGGCTATTGAGAGTACTGCATTGATATTCTGGAAATATTTCATGCTTTTCTTAAAGTGTGTCAGAAGTTTGGTGACATCGTCATCGTTAACATGGTCGCCTGGAATGTGGACTCCGATAAGCATTCCATTGTTGTATCGGTAGTTGGATTCATATGCAAATCTCATGATCAGGACTGTGAACATGTTGCATACGAAGAATAGCATAAACATTGCGATTTTCATAAGGAAACCTCCTTGTATAGTGGGTCTGTGTGTGTTAATGCATGTGTGAATACAGGCATATTACATTGTGCAGGGATTCATCTTGGAATAAATGTTTTCGCACATTTTTAAGAATTCTTCTTTATCCATTCCAGTAATGCTTGCTTCTGCTGACAGCAGCTCAAGCTCTGATTCAAGCTTTTCCCTGAATTCAATATCCATATTAATATTCTCGGCGACAAATGCACCAAGTCTTCTATCAGTTTTAATAAAGCCCTCAGCTTTAAGAATCTGGTAAGTTTTATTGACGGTCATTGTATTAACGCCTGCGTCAGAAGCAAGCTGTCTGACAGTCGGTAGTTTCTCGCCAGCCTTAAGTTCTCCCTTGCCGATTCCTTTAACAATCTGATTTCTTAACTGTACATATATGGGGGTGTCGCTCGCAAAATCAAGTTCTATAACCATGTGAAGCTCCTTTCTGTAAAGAGAGGTGATTTATGTTTTGCTTGTATTATATACAGTAATACAGATAAGACAAGAAGTCAAGAGAACAGGGTGAGGATAATTATAGGCATGAGATAATATTTGGAAAATGCCTACACAATTATGGTAATTATGTAGATTAGTAGGTCTGTTGAGGAGAATGCGAAGTGGTAAAAGAGAATATTGACAGAGAAAGACCTACGCAGGGAGGGAAAATTGGCAGGATAGTAGGTCTTTCGAGAGGGATGAGAGGGAATAAAAGAGAAACTAGAAGGAAAAAGACCTACGCAGGGAGGGAAAATTGGCAGGATAGTAGGTCTTTCGAGAGGGATGAGAAGGAATAAAAGAGAAACTAGGAGGAAAAAGACCTACGCAAGCTAAGAAAACAAGATGTTTAGTAGGTTTACGGAGAAAAAAGCGTTCCGAAGAAAAGAGGCATCAGGAAAACAACCAGAAATGCTATAAACACTATTGACATATAAACCTAGTAGGTATATAATCTGCAACATAGTAACATATAAAATTAGTAGGAATTAAAAATCAACAAACATTTCAAGGATGGCGGAGTATTCGACAAGATATATGAGAAGAAGTAATTAAGGGAAGGGGAAACGACAGAATGAAAGAGAAGAAAAGAAAGAAAAAAAGAGTAATACCGGGCTTTGGTCTTTCATTTGGAATAACAATTGCAATGTTAGGATTCATTGTTGTTATCCCTTTATGTACCCTTGTGATATTCTCGGCAAAGCTGTCGTTTACGGAATTTATAACGACAGTTACAAGGCCGAGAGTGCTTTCAAGCTACAGAGTAAGTCTTGAGACTGCGTTAATCGCGGCACTTATAGACGCAGTTATGGGAACAATTCTTGCATGGGTTCTTGTAAGATATAACTTTCCGGGTAAGCAGATTATGAATGGAATAATTGAACTTCCATTTGCACTGCCGACAGCTGTTGCGGGTATAGCACTTACACATCTGACAACAACTAATGGCTGGCTTGGAGCATTTTTTGGCAAATTTGGAATCCGGATTGCATATACAAGGCTGGGAATTATATTCGCACTTATATTCGTTGGAATACCATTCGTAGTGAGGGCTGTCCAGCCGGTGCTGGAAAAGGTGGATATCCAGTACGAGGAGGCAGCCAACATGCTTGGAGCAACCAACAGGCAGACAGTATTCAGGGTAATACTTCCAGAGATACTTCCAGCACTCATCGGCGGATTCACAATGTCATTCGCAAGAGGACTTGGCGAATATGGCAGTGTCGTATTTATAGCAGGAAATACACCATATGAGACAGAGATAGCACCGCTTATGATTATGTCAAAATTACAGGAATATGACTACGCAAGTGCAACATCAATAGCACTTGTAATGCTTTTCATCGCATTTATTATTCTCTTTATAAATGCAGTGTTACAAAGCAGGACATCAAAGATTGTAAGTGGAATTTCATAGAAAGGGGTTAGTGTATGAACATAAGAAAAGATTCAGGTCCTTTAAAATGGATTCTAATAGGTATAAGTGTGTTGTTTTTATTTGTGATGCTTATTCTGCCCCTCAGCTATGTAATGTATACAGCATTTTCTAAGGGTATAAAGGTGTTTTTGGCAGCAGTTACCGACAAATACGCGCTTCATTCAATTAAGCTGACAATAGAGGTTTCGCTTATCGCGGTTGTGTGCAACACATTTTTTGGAATATTTGCTTCATGGCTTATTACGAAATTCCAGTTTAAGGGCAAGAAGATTATATCTACTTTAATAGATTTACCACTCACAGTTTCACCGATTATAGCAGGTCTTATATATGTGCTTACATTCGGTAGACAGAGTTTTATATATCCATATCTTAAGGCTATGGGAGTAAGAATTATATTTGCAGTTCCGGGTATCGTGCTTGCGACTATATTTGTAACGTTTCCATTCATATCAAGGGAGCTGATACCGGTTCTTACCTCGCAGGGAACTGATGAGGAAGAAGCTGCGGCACTTATGGGCGCCAATGGCTGGACTATATTCTGGAAGGTTACATTCCCGCATATCAAATGGCCGCTTCTCTACGGTATTGTACTGTGTACAGCGAGAGCTATGGGGGAGTTTGGCGCGGTATCCGTTCTTTCAGGACATTTGCGCGGAAGAACTAACACGATGCCGCTGTATATTGAACTTCTGTATCAGGGATATGATTTTACAGGAGCATTTGCAGTGTCAGCAATTCTTGTGCTGATGGCGGTTATTATACTTGTGCTTCGAAGTGTACTTGAATACAAGGGACAGCAGGCAGCTAAGGCAGAGAAAGGGCAGCAGGAAGGATAGAAACGCACTACAACAGAAAGGCGGAACAGATTATGGCAGATTTACAGCAGGATACAGAGAAATATGTAGAGCTTCGTAATATCAATAAGACATATGGCACATTTAAAGCTTCGAATAATATTAATCTTGGAATAGGGAAGGGCAAGCTTATTGCACTGCTTGGACCTAGCGGAAGCGGCAAAACTACAATCTTAAGAATGATAGCAGGTCTTGAGACTGCGGATTCAGGTGATATTATTATTGACGGCAAGGTTGTTAATGATGTGCCGGCAAGTAAGCGTGGAATAGGTTTTGTTTTCCAGAACTACGCACTTTTCAGATATATGACAGTGTATGATAACATTGCATTTGGATTAAAAGTCAATAAATGGAAAAAATCGGACATTAAGAAACGTGTTGATGAGCTTATTGAGCTTGTCGGACTTTCAGGCATGGCGAAAAGATACCCTAGCCAGTTATCAGGTGGACAGAGACAGAGAGTAGCATTTGCAAGGGCATTAGCACCTAATCCGGAGCTTCTGCTTCTTGATGAACCATTTGCAGCAATTGATGCGAAGGTAAGACAGGAATTAAGAAGCTGGCTTCGTGATATGATTACAAAGGTTGGAATCACAAGTATATTCGTAACACATGACCAGGATGAGGCAATTGAGGTTGCTGATGAAATTATTGTCACTAACAAGGGACATATAGAGCAGATTGGAACGCCAAGACAGATATACAGAGAGCCTGAGACAGCATTTATGGCGGAATTCATGGGACATCCGGTACATGTTGACCGGATTAATAAGATTAAAGGTTTTAACCAGCTTGACGATTCTGTTAAGGCGGTATTAAGACCTGAGAATGTCAACATCACAAGGCTTGATGAGAAAGTTGATTCAGCCGCTTCTGTTGAGAAGGGCGTGGTTGTAGGTAAGCTTTTCATGGGAAAGGAAGTCGAGATAACTGTCAATGTCAACGGCATAGAGGTTGTCGGGACAAGAAATGTAGAGGAAGCTCCGATAAAGAAGGGTGAGGAAGTAAATGTATTTATTCACAGGGCATTTACTTACGGCGCAGATGGAATTGTCAACATTGTTGAAAATGCAAATAAGTTCGAAGACTGGATGGTTATCTAGAATATACAAAATGGAGAAAAGCTGATTAATATGCTTTTCTCCATTTTATGATTTTAGTTATTATTTTTTTTGAGTCCGTATCATTTGCTCTACATATTCCATAATGTAGTAGTTATCCTCTGGCATCTGGCAGCCTACTATGTAGATGCCGTCATTATCAGAACATCTTATAATCTGACCCTCTAATACAGAATGTGCAGGCAAATCAAAATTATCAATTGAAACAGTAATGATTTTGCCTTTGTTATTAGAGAAAAATCTGTCTTTTGAGAGAAATGCAAAACCATTGGCACTCAGATTATCAAGTTTTCCTTCAAATGTTTCGTCTGTACCCTTTACTGTAATTGTACAGTGATTATTCATATCAATTCTAGGATATTTACGACGGTTAAGAATCTGCGGTCTTGTTGTGATTGTAACAATGCCCGTTGTTGCAGATGCTTTTTTGTCAGCTGCAATCTTAGCGTTTTCCCAATGGTATATTACATTTTCAACTGTTACTAACATGTCACATTCAATTGCTGAATTAACTGCAGGCAGTGCCTTCTCAAGTTCAAGAGTTATGCTGTTGTCATTATGTGTCTTAATGGTTCCGTGATATTCAACATTTTCACCATGAGTACCTTTAAGGATTGCGGATGCCTTCATGCCTGTCTTAATATCCTCAATACCCATGAAACCGCCAACACCAAGTTCACACATAAGAGCCTGTATTGTATTTTCCATGGTATTGATATTAGTAGCACTTTCGTCATATTTACTTACAATACGGCTGCTGATATCTCTTGAATTAGTTATGCACTCTGTCATGGTATCGACTATATCTGATACTTGGGACATGTTGCTTACAAGTTGCTTGTTAGCGGATTCAACATCTTTAATGGCTGTATCAATTATATGTATATGGTCTTCAATCTGAGTAGAATCAGATGTGATAAGACTGATACTTTCGCTTGTCTGTGTAATCTTGTCAAGAGTAACCTGGATAAGTGATAAAGTCTCACCAATAGAAGAAAGCATTTTATCAGAGATTACAGCAAGACGGTCTAATGCACTCTGTATTTCACTGGAAGAAGTCTTGGTTTCTGTGCTTAATGCACGAATCTGTTCAGCTACAACAGCAAAGCCTTTACCTGCATCTCCGGCTCTTGCAGCTTCAATAGAAGCATTGAGGGCAAGAAGATTGGTCTGGCTGGATATATTGTCGATAGCACTGGTCTGGTCTTTAACGGTCTTGAATTCTGATTCAAAATCATGCAGGATATGCTCAACCTCTGAAGAAAGCTCAGACATGGTAGTTGCTGTTGTAATAAGGTTTTCAAGGTCGCTTGAGCTTGTGTATGCATGCTCCTGTGATTCGGAAGTAAGGCTTACCATATCATCAATAAGCTGGGCAACATGTTCAACCTGTGAGCTTATGTCGGTTGTCATATCAGTGGAAGAAGCAGTATGGCTTCTTAAATCTTCATTATTGCTTGAAAGTTCATTCATGCCAAGCATGATAACATCAGAACCATGCTTATTCTCTGAAGCCAGTTCGCGTACAACAGTAATTCCACTCATAATAGAATTACTTGAAGTCTTAACCTTCTCAACGGTTGAAACAACTCTGTCAAGATCAGCTTTAATGCTTCCATTCAAAGCACCATCGGATTCATTAAGGTGTCTGATAGACATAACATAGCAGATGTAACATAAAAGAAGACATGCAACCTGTAACTGGTAATTCTTCATATCTGCATCAGACCTGCATCCGAGAACAACATATCTGTACACATCACTGACAATAACAGAGAGTACATTAGCAATACCGCAGTTAATCATGAATTTCTTGTTCTTATATAGAACGAGAAGACTCATAACCGGGAGAATATATGTGAATGAAATCGGAGAATCAGTTGTGCATATTACAAATGTATAGAAAATACCATAACCAATAACAAGACATAATCTGTACGCATCAGTTGCTTTTCCCTTGATTCTGAAAAATAATTCTCCAATAAAGAAAGGTATCCAGCAAAGTGCAACAAATATTATGTAGCTGCTTTTTGGATAGATTCCATTAGCT
>ULRJ01013099.1_pt1 | contig 28368 bp, 25 predicted proteins | sample 1955321 | NCBI WGS metagenome assembly ULRJ01 (sample SAMEA4835679, study PRJEB28245) | human gut metagenome | biome: gut microbiome; material: fecal sample | place: Denmark | collected 2008 | reverse complement strand
TTGAAGATAGTTATCAAAAAAAAACGTTCAGACTGCCCCCGCAATCCCCACACCACACTCCCATCTCGCCCCCCCGCATGGCTCTAATTTTTCCTTGATGTAACACAAATGTAACACATATGACACCTCTCTGCAACGTCTATTCCCGTCCTTTGCACCCGGAAATAACATACACACATATTATTTATGGAGACAATTTATTTATGCATCATCATCTTCCTCTTCGTCCTCGCCATTTTCGACCTGATAGTCGGCGTGAGCAATGACGCAGTCAACTTCCTGAACTCGGCGGTAGGCGCCAAGGCCGCCTCGTTCAAAACCATCCTGTTCATAGCCGGCATCGGCATCTTCATCGGCGCCTCACTGTCCAACGGAATGATGGACATCGCCCGTCACGGCATCTACCAGCCCGAGCACTTCTACTTTGCCGAAATCATGTGCATCCTGCTCGCCGTCATGCTGACCGATGTAGTACTGCTTGACGTATTCAACTCCATGGGTATGCCCACCTCTACCACCGTATCCCTTGTCTTCGAGCTCCTCGGCGGAACCTTTGCCCTCTCCCTCATCAAAGTACACAACAGTGACACCCTCGGCCTAGGCGACCTCATCAATACCGACAAGGCTCTCTCCGTCATCATGGCCATCTTCGTATCCGTCGCCATCGCCTTCTTCTTCGGAATGCTCGTGCAGTGGATAGCCCGCGTGGTCTTCACCTTCAACTATAAGAAAAAGATGAAATACAGCATCGCCCTCTTCGGCGGCATCGCTGCAACCTCCATCATCTACTTCATGCTCATCAAAGGTCTGAAAGACAGTTCTTTCATGACCCCCGACAACAAACACTGGATACAGGAAAACACATGGATGCTCATCACCGTCTTTTTCGTATTCTTCACCATACTGATGCAAATACTCCACTGGCTCAAAGTCAACGTCTTCAAAGTCGTCGTCCTCATGGGCACCTTCGCCCTTGCCCTCGCCTTCGCCGGCAACGACCTCGTCAACTTCATCGGCGTCCCCCTCGCGGGCTTCTCATCCTTCATGGACTACACCGCCAACGGAGCAGGCAACGCCAACGGCTTCCTGATGACCTCACTGCTAGGCCCCGCCAAAACCCCGTGGTACTTCCTCATCGGCGCCGGTGCCATCATGGTCTATGCCCTCTGCACCTCTAAAAAAGCCCATGCAGTAATCAAGACTTCCGTCGACCTCTCCCGCCAGGACGAAGGTGAAGAAACTTTCGGAAGCACCCCGATAGCCCGCACGGTAGTCCGCATCAGTATGACACTTGCCAACAGCATCTCACGCATCATGCCGGAAAACAGCAAGCAATGGTTCAGCTCCCGCTTCCGTAAAGACGAAGCCATCATCGCCGACGGAGCTGCCTTCGACCTTGTCCGCGCATCCGTCAACCTCGTACTGGCAGGTCTGCTCATCGCCTTGGGAACTTCACTGAAGCTCCCTCTCTCCACCACCTACGTCACCTTCATGGTAGCCATGGGTACTTCACTCGCCGACCGCGCCTGGGGACGTGACTCCGCCGTCTACCGTATCACAGGTGTACTGAGCGTCATCGGCGGCTGGTTCATCACCGCAGGAGCAGCCTTTACCATCTGTTTCTTCGTCGCCCTCGTACTCCATTACGGTGGCAACATCTCCATCATCGCCCTTATCGCCCTCGCTGTATTCATCTTGATACGCAGCCAAGTAATGTATAAGAAACGCAAAGCGAAAGCGCAAGGCAACGAAACGCTGAAGCAACTCATGCAGACCACAGACAGCGAAGAAGCCCTGCAACTGATGCGCAAGCACACCCGCGAAGAGCTCTCCAAAGTACTGGAATATGCAGAAACGAATTTCGAACTCACCGTCACCTCTTTCCTGCACGAAAATCTCCGCGGACTGCGCCGTGCGATGGGTTCCACCAAGTTTGAAAAGCAGCTCATCAAACAGATGAAGCGTACGGGAACCGTAGCCATGTGCCGTCTCGACAACAACACCGTACTCGAAAAAGGACTTTACTACTACCAGGGCAACGACTTCGCCAGCGAACTGGTATACAGTATCGCCCGTCTCTGCGAACCGTGCCTGGAACATATCGACAACAACTTCAACCCGCTGGACGCTATCCAGAAAGGTGAATTCAGCGATGCCGCCGAAGATATCACCTACCTGATTCAACAATGCCGCAAGAAGCTGGAAAACAACGAGTACAACAACATGGAAGAAGAAATCCGCCGCGCCAACGACCTCAATGGTCAGCTCTCACTGCTGAAACGCAAGGAACTGCAACGCATACAAAGCCAATCGGGAAGCATCCGCGTAAGCATGGTCTATCTGACAATGGTTCAGGAAGCTCAAAACGTAGTGACTTACACTATCAACCTGATGAAAGTAAGCCGCAAGTTCCAAATGGAAAACGAAATGCCATAAAGCCAACCTCCGCCCGAAACGGCAGATATAAGAAAGTCATTGCAAACGAATACTCAAATCGTTTGCAATGCCCCCCCAAAAAAACATAAGTCCCGAAAACAAAAGGACGAAATCCAGATGAATGCAGTACTTGCTACAATCAAGTCTTCTACATATTATTCCATATTCAAGTAGATGTTTCTTCTCCTTCCCAAAAAGGAAATCCCTCTCAATTTCCCCCACCCAATCGGGTAGAATCTCAGCACTCGCTCCGAAAACGGAAAAAGAGCCAATACCACTCATTTCACAAAAACAGGAAAAGAAAGTTTCAATAAAAGAAACAAAGTGAAGTGTTAAATTGCTAAATTCGAAAAAGAAATACTGATTTACAGTATGATAGAAGAAAAACAAAAGAGGAAAAGGGAGAAAAAAGACTAATAAGTCTTAGAAGTACTTGGTACATTAGTGATTGTAAACTTACCATCAATATCAGTGATAGTACCAAGGGAAGTGCCATTCACCAATACTGAAGCACCTACGACAGGTTGTCCGTCCTCTTCAGAAGTTACCAACCCGGTAACTCTGGACGTTTGCGCTGTCATCAAACCTATGCCTATAAAAAGGAAGGTCATTAAGAACATCAATTTTCTTTTCATAAATTCTCTCTTAAATTTAACCTATAAACAGATTTTTTCATATCTAACAGGTTGCAAAGATAATACAAATTATAACAAGTAGAAAAATATGTTATACTTTTAACTAAAAAGTATCATATTGTAAGCACATCAATAGATAAAATGAGAGTTTAAAACGAAATATTTTCTATTTAGCAAATTTTAAGCATTATAATTATCAGTAAGAAAGTGTCAACAAAATCAAGATCTGAGCAAGAAAATCGTTAGTTCTTCTCCAAACAGAGCATCTTTTCGTTATTTTACGACTACAAATATAGTAAAGGAGTATTAACAATAGTGAAAGCGGAAAGGGCTATTACCAAGTACTTCTAAAACTTTGCGCGTTTCTTATGTAGGAATGATTCCACAAGACGTGACAATCAGAGAAGGATTGCTGAAAATTATCCTTCGTTCGGATGCGAAGGCATTGGACGAAGTAGTAGTCACCGCTTTGGGTATTAAGAGAAGCGAGAAGATATTAGGTTATGCTGCTTCTACGGTCAAGAGTGACGATCTTGTTGCAGCTAAGTCAGGTTCGGTAATGTCCGGACTTTCCGGAAAGATAGCCGGTGTAAATATCTCCAGTGCCGGAACAGCCGGTAGTTCTCAAAAAGTGATTGTGCGTGGATACTCGTCCTTCGCAAGCAACCAGCCGCTGTACGTCATTGACGGTGTGCCAATGTCCAACAATACCAGCCTCTCCAACGACCTCGGCAACGGTGTTATCGACGCCAGTGACGCAGTCGACTTCGGTAACGGTGCCAACGACATCAACCCGGACGATGTAGAATCGGTGACCATATTGAAAGGCGCGTCAGCTACGGCACTCTACGGCTCGAGAGCGGCCAACGGTGTCGTGATGATTACCACCAAACGTGCCAAACAAGAAAAACTGACAATCTCTTATGACGGTTCATTCATGGCTTCGAACGTGCTGCGCGTGCCGCAGGAACAAGACAAGTTCGGCCAGGGATGGGGAATCTGGGACAGTGCCGAGAATGGTTCATGGGGACCTGTACTCGACGGCAGACTCCACGAATGGGGTTCCTACAACCTGAGCACTCCGATGAAAAAGAATTTCTCGTTCGTGAAAGACAACCTTCGCAACTTCTACACTACCGGATTCGAGATGAACAACAACGTCAGCGTACGTACCGGTAACGAAAAGATGGGATTGATGCTTTCTTACGGCAACACCTCTTCAAATGGTGTATTGCCCGACAACGCCGACAAATATGAACGTAACACGTTCTCTTTCCGCGGCAACATGAACTTCGGCAAGTTCAGCGCCGACGCAAGCATCACCTATATCCGCAAGGATATGACAAAAGCTGCCGCCGGACAGGGTAAAGCAGGAGCAACCATGCAGCAGGAACTGATACAGCATCCCGTAGACATAGACTACTCAGTAATGAAAGACTATAACGACGAACGTTATGACGCCGACAACTATTATACTTGGTACGCGCAAAACCCGTACTGGGTACTCGCCAACAACAAGAACAGCTATCAGGACGACCGTATCTACGGTAAACTGGAATTGTCATACGAAGTCATCCCCGGATTGAAAGCTGTGGGACGTCTTGGCGGCGACTTCACCAACTCACGCCAGAAACTGCGTACTGCGAAACTGACTTACGCAGACAACTCGTACAGTACCGATGGCGGTAAATCCGATGAAAAGGGGACTTATACCGAACGTACCGACAACTACGACCAAATCGACGCTACGATATTCGTAAACGCCAACTATAATATCGGTTCGGACATTACACTGGGCGGTACCGCCGGTTGGAACCTCAACCAACGGAAGTCGTCTTACCTCAAGTCTTATCTCGAGGGGCTCTTCATGGAGGGATGGTACAACCTGCAGAACGGTATCGACAAACCTGTCAGCACCAACTACAGAGAGTTGCGCAGAACAATCGGTGCTTTCGCCCAGGTAGAATTCGGGTACAAGAATTTCTGGTTTGTCAACCTCTCCGGACGTAACGACTGGTCGTCAACCCTGCCAATCAACAACAACAGTTTCTTTTACGGTGGCATCAATACATCACTCATACTGACCGATATGTTCCCTTCACTGAAAAACAACGTGATGGACTTCCTCAAAGTACGTGCCGCATGGGGACAAACCGGTAATGACGCTGATGTATACAGAACATTGGCATACTATATCCCCGACCATATCTCCAGTGGATTCGGATACCTCGACGCACCCTTGAACGGTGCACTGGGACTGACTGAATACAACCGCCAGCCTAACAACAACCTGAAACCGGAAAAGACTTCCGAATGGGAATTAGGACTGACAGCCAACTTCTTCAACAACCGCATCGGCATCGATGTCGCTTATTATGACAAGCTGACCAAAAACCAAATCATCTCAGCAGATGTAGCGCCGGAAACCCGCTACACGACAGCCGTACGCAACGTCGGTGAAATTTCGAACAAGGGTATTGAAATTGCACTGAACTTCACTCCGGTACGCACCAAAGAAGTAGAATGGGACTTGGGCGTGACGTTCAGCAAGAACTGGAGCAAGGTAAACAAACTGTGGAACGAAGGCAGCAAACCGGTGACGGAATATGTATTGCAAACCGCATACAGTGTGAACTTCGTAGCTAAGGTGGGTGAACCGCTCGGTATTTTCCAAGTGCCCGCCATCGCAACCGTACAGGACGAGAACAGCCCCTACTACGGGAAAACAATTGTTGACGCCAACGGTATCCCGACCACCAGCAACAGCGAAATGAAGACTATCGGTTCTTCATCTCCCGACTTCACCATGGGCTTCAATACAAGCCTCAAATACAAAGGTTTCACCCTTTCGGCAGTAGCCGACTGGCGCAAAGGCGGCTATATGTACTCATACACCGCGCAGTTGATGCATTTTGTGGGTAACACGACCCGCTCGGTATTCAACAACCGCGACCCGTTCGTTGTGCCCAACTCCGTTGTCGCACTTCCGGGCGGCGGATACGCAGAAAACAACAATCCGGTGACGAGCGACAACATGAGCAACTATTACAGCGACTCTTACTCAAGAAGCCAGTTCGAAAACTTCGTTATCCCGAAAGGCTACCTGAAACTGAGAGAACTGGTACTCTCTTACTCACTGCCCAAAGCATGGATTTCCAAACTCGGAATCCGCCAGTTGGACGTAAGTTTCATCGGACGCAACCTCTTCATGTGGACTCCGAAAGCCAACAATTACGTTGACCCTGAAATCACAAACTATGGTAATGACATCACCTCTGAACTCGGAGAGTTTGCCGCTCTTCCTTCTACACGCAACATAGGTGGTGGTATTAAAGTTGTATTCTAAAAGACGATTGAAGATGAAAAAGATTAAATATTTATATATAGGTGTATTAAGCACCGTCCTGTCCGGAATGTTCACTTCCTGTGAGAACTACCTGGATGTCAATGAAAACCCGAACTATCCGGGCGAATCACAAGTTACCGTGACGTCCCTGCTCCCGTCCGCATTCACCGGCTCGGCAGCCGTGATGGGTTATCTATACCAGCTTTACGGCGGAATGTGGTCACAGCACTACACGCAAAACCCGTCGTCCAGCCAATACATCACGCTGGTCAACTACGCCATGACTTCATCCAGCGACCTGCGTCTCTGGAGAATCCCTTATGCCGACGTACTGCCCGACCTCGACCTCGTGATTAAGAAATCGGAAGCCGAAGGCGCATGGAACTACTGGGTAGCAGGCAAAATCATGACTGCCTTCACCTATCATGTGCTCACCGACGCTTACGGTGACATCCCGTTCACCGAAGCGCTGCAAGGACAAAACTGTAAATATGACGACAGCAAAACAGTAGTATATCCGGGCATCCTGAAGATGCTGAATGACGCAATCGACAAAGAAGCCGACGCATCTGCACCGGGACTTCTGACAATGGGGGTGGAAGATTACATTTTCGACGGAGACATCTCCAAGTGGATCAAATTTGCCAAAACACTGAAACTCAAATTATTGATGAGAGACTTCAATGCAAACAAGACGGAGATACAAACGATGCTTGCCGCAGGAGGATTCCTGACAGACGGAGACGCTACGGTGCATTGCTTTGAGGACATTGTGAACAAATCGAATCCGTTCTATGAAAACGACCGTCGCCAGTTGAACACTACGAACAACGTGCGTGCTTGCACTACACTAGCTAACTATCTGGCAGCACACAACGATCCGCGTATCGAAGATTTCTATGACAAGGCGGCGGACGGCTCTTACAGGGCTATTCCGTACGGAAACAGAACGTCTACCGTTTACTCCATCCGGACAACAGCCCGTGCCACGATAGGTGCGCTCGACCCTGTCTATTATATGTCGGCTGCCGAAGCAGAATATCTGTTGGCAGAATGCTACGCACGACTGGCAGACAAAGCGAGTGCCAAAACTCATTACGACAACGCCGTAGAACTCTCATTCGAAAGATGGGGACGCGATGGCAGCTCATTCATCACAGCCGATGGCGACTACGAATTTGACAGTACCAATGAAGCCAGTATGTTGAAGTGCATCCTTACCCAGAAATGGATTGCCAGCACCCGTTGCCAAGCATGGGACACATGGTTTGACATCAACCGTACAGGAATACCGGCAATAGGAACACTGACTACGGAAAATCCAGGTTATGAACTGGGAACACTGGCATACAACGAGAACAGTTCTTTGGCCAAAGGACAATATGCCCACCGCTTCATCTACTCCAGAGAGTCATTGGACTACAACACCAACGCTCCTTCGGTAGTTCCGGGAATCACCGAACCGTTGTGGTGGCATAAATAAACGAATGGATATTGATTTTTAGAAAAAAGAAAGGATATATATGAAACCTATTAAATATTTATTTTTCCTGATGTTCGCCCTGGTGACTTTCGCTTCATGCGACACCTACGGAGACTATGAGCAGGAGTTTGCACCCACCTACCCGCTGGGCGGACAGTACTACGTAAAAGTGCTTGATGAGAACAATCAAGAGATAGTGATGCATCAAATGACAAGCGACGGGGTTACCTATAATGTATATGGAACCTATATGTATCTGTATAATACGGCTGAAAACGATAAAGACAAACTTTGGATCAAGCTGCCGAGTGACGACTCATTTGACGCCGGTATCCTGGGCAAAATCAGTTGTGACGTAACGGCACGCACTTTCAGCGGAACAGCCGGAAATATGGAAGCGGACGGTCATACAGTTGTCGGAGAATTTACCGTTACCTCAGGTGTCATGACCGAGAAAAGCGTGACAACACCGACAAACGGGAAAGCCGACGGCATAGAAGTCAAGTACACTCTGAACGGAAAAACCTACACGGTGAAAGGTTTTCGCTGGACGGCATGGGACGAAGACGAGACTTGGTATTCTCCGGTATAAAAAGATTCTTCAGAGGGGATAGGCCAGCCTTATCCTCTCTCTCTAACTGAACTAATTTCTCTCAAAGGAGGGACTTTACATAGCGTCGCTTCTGAACTCTAACAAATTAACAGAGGCGAACAAAAATAGGCCAACCGTGAGGTTCGCCTATTTTACTTTTTTTAAGCACGGATTACTCTCTTATACACTATATTTCCAAAAGCCGTAAAAGCCGTGTATACCGTATAATTCGCACCTAAGAATTATCGTTTAATTGTGATGAAGCATGAAGATAAGCAGACTGAAAATGTAAACATACGGCACATTTTGTGATACCATTTTTCTACTGACCGATACTATTTTCTACCAATCCGCCCTATTTACTTTTTTTAAGTATCCATTCTACCATTGCAAGTCGGGTAAGTATTTACTTAGTGTAGTGCGGAGAATTCCCAAAGTGATCGGTTTCACCAGCACTTCCGTCGCTCCCGCGTTCATCGCGTTTTCCTTATCGGAGCTGAAAGCGTAAGCAGTCTGCATGATGATGGGGATTTCTGTATTGGACTCACGGATTATTTTCGTCGCTTCCAGTCCGTTCATTACGGGCATTTTGATATCCATCAGCATCGCTTTGACTTTTTCGTGGTGTTGCTGGAACAACTGCACCATTTCTTCGCCGTTTCTAGCCCATTCGATATCACATTTTTTACCTATGATAGCCTTTATTAATTTGAAGTTGCTGTCATCATCCTCAGCCACCAGAATCAGTGGACGGAATTCATTGGTTTGTTCACCTTCCATATTGTTTTACTATTGTTATTTTATCTGTTTTTTAAGGGTAGTCTCCCTTTTCAGCCCGCAAGGTATAAAAAATATTCATATATTTCGCTATCTTTGCGCTTCAAATTAAAAGAATAGTATGATTTCTGTTGACGGATTGGCCGTAGAGTTTGGCGGCACTGCTTTATTTAGTGATATTTCCTTTGTAATTAATGAGAAAGACCGCATCGCCCTGATGGGTAAAAACGGGGCAGGAAAAAGTACACTGCTGAAGATTCTGGCAGGTGTGCGGCAGCCTACCCGCGGCAAGGTTTCCGCGCCGAAAGATTGTGTGGTGGCTTACCTGCCGCAGCACTTGATGACGGAAGACGGACGGACGGTGTTTGACGAAACGGCACAGGCGTTCGCACATCTGCACGAGATGGAAGCGGAGATTGAGAGATTGAACAAGGAGTTGGAGACGCGGACGGACTACGAGAGTGACAGTTATATGTCACTGATTGAGGAAGTTTCCGCGTTGAGCGAAAAGTTTTACTCGATTGATGCCACGAATTACGAGGAAGATGTGGAGAAGGCGTTGCTGGGACTGGGGTTCAAGCGGGACGACTTCCAGCGTCAGACGAGTGATTTCAGCGGCGGATGGCGGATGCGTATCGAGCTGGCGAAGTTGCTGTTGCAGAAACCGGATGTACTGTTACTCGATGAGCCGACGAATCATCTGGATATCGAATCTATCCAGTGGTTGGAAGATTTTCTGATTAACAATGGTAAGGCGGTGATTGTGATTAGTCACGACCGCAAATTCGTGGATAATATTACGACACGCACTATTGAGGTGACGATGGGGCGTATCTATGACTATAAGGTGAATTACTCCCAATATCTGCAACTGCGCAAGGAACGCCGCGAGCAGCAGCAGAAGGCATATGACGAGCAGCAGAAGTTTATCGCCGAGACGAAGGAGTTTATCGAACGTTTCAAGGGGACGTACTCGAAGACGTTGCAGGTGCAGAGTCGCGTGAAGATGTTGGAGAAACTGGAGTTGCTGGAAGTGGACGAAGAGGATACGTCGGCATTGCGGCTGAAATTCCCGCCCTCGCCACGGTCGGGCAGTTATCCGGTGATTATGGACGGTGTAGGCAAGTCGTACGGTGAGAAGACGGTGTTCCGCAACGCGAATCTGACGATTGAGCGTGGGGACAAAGTGGCTTTCGTCGGCAAGAACGGTGAGGGTAAGTCTACACTCGTGAAGTGTATCATGAGGGAGATTGAGCACGACGGCACGCTGACGCTGGGGCATAATGTGCAAATCGGGTATTTCGCGCAGAACCAGGCATCGCTGATGGATGAGAACCTTACGGTGTTCCAGACGATTGATGATGTGGCGAAAGGCGAGATTCGGAATAAGATTCGTGATTTGCTGGGAGCTTTCATGTTTGGCGGGCCGGAAGAATCGATGAAGAAGGTGAAGGTGTTGTCCGGCGGTGAGCGGACGCGGTTGGCGATGATTAAGCTGCTGCTGGAGCCTGTCAATCTTCTGATTCTCGATGAGCCGACGAATCATCTTGACATGAAAACGAAGGATATTCTGAAACAGGCACTGCTCGATTTTGACGGAACGTTGATTGTCGTTTCGCACGACCGTGACTTCCTCGACGGATTGGTGACGAAGGTGTATGAGTTCGGCAACCAGAAAGTGACGGAACATCTTTGCGGCATCTATGAGTTCCTTGAGAAGAAAAAAATGGATTCGTTGCAGGAACTGGAAAAGAAATAATATTTTTCAGACAGAAGAACATAAGAACAAAAATTAAAACTGTAGTTAAATAAACAGCAGGAATAATTTTCTAAGCGCAGCCTTTACGTTCTTTTGTTCTTATGTCTGAATTTATCAACTTATAACACCCTAATAAATAATAAAAAGAGGGTGATGGCTAGAAAAAGAAAGAAAAGTATTTGTATATTTGTGCACATTAATATAGCAGGACTTAGAAAGAACAAGCTATGTCAAACAAAGAAAAAGAACCACTAAAAAAATAATTTCTCTAAAAGAAAGGATGAAAGGGAAGAAACGAATGATAGTAACTCTGCTGTTTTTTATCAACATTATCATGTTGGTGGCAGCCGTTATTCCCCATCACCACCACTCCGACGGAATGATTTGCATGAAGCAGGACTTGCCGGTAGAACAGCAGTGCCCCATGCATCACCACCATCACCACCCGGCAAACGACTCGTGTTGCAGCAGCGAGTGCCTGACGCGATTTCAATCACCTATCCCATCCGTACATACGAATAGCGGTCCGGATTACGTATTCATCGCTACGCTGTTCACGGATGTAATCATAGAACATTTATTGCGACCGCAAGAGAGACGGGTCAAGAACTACTACGTCTACCGAGACTCTCTGCATGGTACGGATACTCCCCGTGCCACTTCCCTTCGCGCTCCCCCCTACTCTGTTTTTGCGTAAAAACGTGAATGCAAATCTGTTGCATCCGCATTACCGTATCTTTGTAACGTAAAAAAAACAGTAAAACTCAGTAGGAAAATATCATTTATGAAGAAGATTTTTTTGATGGGAATCTTGGGCTTGTTCGCCTTAGGCTCCTGCACTAACAAAAATGTGCATAGTCATGACCATGAAGGACATGACCATAGTACCGTCACACACAACCATGATGGACACAATCACGAAGCGGAAGGGCATGATCACAAGGCGGAAGGCACCGGACACAATCACGAAGGAGAATGTAATGGCGACCATAGTCACGGTTCCGCAAACAATCACAAGGGGGGTACCACCGACGGCCACAACGAAGCCTCCGATGCCCACAGCGACGAGATTATTCTCCCGAAAGCGAAAGCTGACGCCGCCGGAGTAAAGGTGAGCGTCGTAGAGCCCGCCCCTTTCCGGCAAGTCATCAAAACCAGCGGACAGGTACTGGCTGCACAAGGTGACGAATCCGTAGCCGTAGCCACAGTGGCAGGTGTTGTCTCTTTCCGCGGAAAGGTGACGGAAGGCATGAGCGTGGGACGCGGTACTCCGTTGGTAACCATTTCTTCGCACAACATCGCAGACGGCGACCCGGTGCAGCGTGCCCGCATCGCTTACGAAGTTTCGAAGAAAGAATACGAACGTATGAAAGCACTTATAGCCAACAAAATCGTATCCGACAAGGATTTTGCACAGGCGGAACAGAATTACGAAAATGCCCGCATCAGTTACGAAGCGCTCGCAAAGAATCATTCGGCAATCGGACAGAATATCACCGCACCTATCGCCGGCTACGTGAAGAGTATCCTTGTGAAAGAGGGAGACTATGTGACCATCGGACAACCGCTGGTCAGTGTGACGCAAAACCGCCGTCTGTTCCTCCGTGCCGAAGTGTCGGAAAAGTATTACCCGTATCTCCGTACAATCAATTCCGCCAATTTCCAAACACCTTATAATAATATGGTGTACGAGTTGAGTGCGTTAAACGGCCGACTTCTTTCTTTCGGAAAGACATCGGGTGACAATTCTTTCTACGTGCCCGTGACTTTCGAGTTTGACAACAAAGGCGATATCATTGCCGGCTCGTTCGTAGAGGTTTATCTGCTTTCTTCACAACTGGAAAATGTGCTCTCCCTTCCCCGCACAGCATTGACCGAGGAGCAGGGAATATTCTTTGTATATCTGCAACTCGATGAGGAAGGATACAAGAAGCAGGAAGTCACTCTAGGTGCCGACAACGGCAAGAGCGTGCAAATCCTGACCGGAATAAAACCGGGCGACCGTGTAGTGACCGAGGGAGCTTATCAGGTTCGCCTGGCAAGCGCCAGCAACGCCATTCCTGCGCACAGCCACGAGCACTAAGCAGCAAGGTGCCGCAACCGGATTTCCTTGCGGTGCATCTATCCAATTTTGTATCACTCAATTGATGAATTATCATGCTTAACAAAATCATACATTACTCCCTGCACAACCGCCTGGTTGTGCTCTGCGCGGCCCTTCTCCTGCTCATCGCGGGGACTTACACTGCCATGCATACGGAAGTAGACGTTTTCCCCGACCTCAATGCCCCTACGGTGGTCATCATGACCGAAGCCAACGGCATGGCAGCCGAGGAAGTGGAACAACTCGTCACCTTTCCTGTCGAAACAGCCGTGAACGGTGCTACCGGTGTACGCCGCGTACGCTCCTCTTCCACCAACGGTTTTTCTGTTGTATGGGTAGAATTTGACTGGGGAACAGATATTTACCTTGCCCGTCAAATTGTCAGCGAGAAACTGGCAGTAGTCAGCGAATCTCTCCCTGCCAACGTCGGCAAGCCGACTCTCGGCCCGCAGTCTTCGATTCTCGGTGAAATGCTTATCGTCGGTCTGACTGCCGACTCGACCTCGATGCTCGACCTCCGGACGATTGCCGACTGGACGATTCGTCCCCGCCTGTTGTCTACCGGTGGTGTAGCACAGGTGGCAGTACTGGGCGGAGACATCAAAGAATACCAAATTCAGCTAGACCCGGAACGGATGCGCCACTACGGCGTTTCAATGGGCGAAGTGATGACTGTCACCCAGGATATGAACCTCAATGCCAACGGTGGCGTGCTATACGAGTTTGGAAATGAATACATTGTACGTGGCGTACTCTCCACATCAAAGATAGAAGAGCTCGGCAAAGCTGTCGTGAAAACGGTGAACACTTTCCCTGTGACACTGGAAGATATCGCCGATGTGAAAATCGGACCGAAAGCTCCGAAACTGGGAACGGCTTCCGAACGCGGCAAACCTGCCGTACTGATGACTGTCACCAAACAACCTGCCACCAGCACGCTCGAACTGACAGACAAACTGGAAGCTTCGCTGAAAGACCTTCAGAAGAATTTGCCTGCGGACGTGAAAGTGTCTACCGATATCTTCCGTCAGAGCCGTTTTATCGAAAGCTCTATCGGCAACGTGAAAAAGTCGCTTTTTGAAGGTGGTATCTTTGTGGTCATCGTTCTTTTCCTGTTCCTGGCGAATGTGCGCACAACGGTGATTTCGTTGGTGACATTGCCTATCTCGCTGCTTGTTTCTATTCTGACGCTACATTACATGGGACTGACTATCAATACGATGAGTCTCGGCGGTATGGCAATTGCCATCGGTTCGCTGGTGGACGATGCAATTGTCGATGTAGAGAATGTGTACAAGCGGCTGCGGGAGAACCGCCAGAAACCGGAAGCCGAACGGCTTAGTACGCTCGAAGTGGTGTTTAACGCCTCTAAAGAGGTGCGTATGCCTATCCTTAATTCGACATTGATTATTGTTGTCAGTTTTGTTCCTCTTTTCTTCCTGAGTGGAATGGAAGGACGTATGCTGGTTCCATTGGGCATTGCGTTTATCGTGGCACTGTTTGCTTCAACGGTAGTTGCACTCACGCTGACACCGGTGCTCTGTTCATATCTACTAGGCAGCGGCAAGACGAACAAGGAGCTGAAAGAATCTTTCGTAGCACGTTGGATGAAAGGGATTTACGGAAAAGCTCTTACATGGGTGCTGGCGCACAAACGGTTGACTTTGGGTAGTACTATCGGACTGTTTGTTATTGCTCTCGGTGTGTTCTTTACTCTCGGACGCAGTTTCTTGCCTTCTTTCAACGAAGGTTCTTTTACTATCAATATCAGTTCTCTGCCGGGTATCTCTTTGGAAGAAAGCAACAAAATGGGTCATCGCGCAGAGGAATTGTTGCTCACCATTCCCGAAATACAGACGGTGGCCCGCAAAACGGGGCGTGCCGAATTGGACGAGCATGCGCTTGGCGTGAACGTGTCGGAAATCGAGGCGCCTTTTGAACTGAAAGATCGCCCGCGCAATGAGCTTGTTGCCGAGGTTCGCGAGAAGTTGGGTACAATCACTGGCGCGAATATAGAAATCGGCCAGCCTATCAGTCACCGTATCGATGCTATGTTGTCCGGTACAAAGGCGAATATTGCTATCAAACTTTTTGGTGACGACCTGAACAAGATGTTCTCGCTCGGCAACCAGATAAAAGGGGCTATCGAGGATATTCCGGGCATCGCCGACCTCAACGTGGAGCAGCAAATCGAACGTCCACAGTTGAAAATCCAGCCGAAACGGGAAATGCTGGCCAAATTTGGAATCACCTTGCCGGAATTTTCGGAGTATGTCAACGTAGCTCTCGCAGGAAAAGTCATCTCACAGGTTTACGAAAAGGGGAAGAGTTTCGACCTTATCGTCAAGGTGAAGGATGACGCGCGAGATGAAATGGAGAAAATCCGCAATCTGATGGTGGATACCAACGACGGCCGCAAAGTTTCTCTGAACTACGTGGCGGAAGTGGTTTCGTCCATGGGACCGAACACTATCAACCGCGAAAATGTAAAACGTAAAATCGTGATTTCCGCCAACGTGGCCGACCGTGACTTACGTAGTGTGGTGAACGACATCCAGGAACGTATCGACACGTCCGTACAGCTCCCCGAAGGGTATCACATCGAATACGGCGGACAGTTTGAAAGCGAACAGGCTGCCAGCCGGACATTGGCACTGACTTCATTTATCAGTATTGTCGTTATCTTCCTGCTGCTTTACCATGAATTCCGTAACGTGAAGGAATCCGGCGTTATCTTGCTGAACTTGCCGCTTGCACTGATTGGCGGTGTATTTGCACTGGTTATCACCACGGGAGAGGTGAGCATTCCGGCTATCATCGGCTTTATTTCTCTGTTCGGTATTGCGACCCGAAACGGTATGTTGCTCATCAGCCACTACAACCATCTGCAAAAAGAGGAAGGTCTGAATGTCTACGACAGCGTGATACTGGGGTCTCTCGACCGTCTGAACCCGATTCTGATGACTGCATTGTCTTCTGCCCTGGCACTGATTCCACTTGCACTAGGTGGCGATCTGCCCGGAAACGAGATTCAAAGCCCGATGGCTAAAGTTATTCTGGGCGGACTTTTAACATCTACATTCCTGAACGGTTTCATTGTCCCGATTGTTTACCTGATGATGCACTCCCCCAAAAAACAAATAAAAGAAAAAGTATGAAACGAATTATTATCATAGGTTCTTTTACTGCTACAGCACTTTTCGCCCTGACAGGCGGTGCACATGCTCAGAGTAGCATAGAGCAGGTATTAAAAAATATAGAAACGAATAATAAGGAATTGCAGGCAAATGCCCAACTTATTACTTCGCAAAAATTGGAATCCCGAACGGAGAATAACTTGCCCGACCCCACACTTTCTTATGCGCATCTTTGGGGTGCGAAAGATAAGAGTGAAACAATTGGCGAGCTGGTTGTTTCACAAAGCTTCGATTTCCCCAGTTTATATGCAACACGCAATAAGCTGAACCGATTGAAAGCCGGAGCTTATGACAGTCAGGCAGATGTTTTCCGCCAAGAGAAATTATTGCAAGCAAAAGAACTTTGCCTGGATATTATCATGCTCCGCCAGCAGAAAAACATCCTGGAAGAGCGTCTGCGCAATGCGGAAGAGCTTGCCAAGATGTACACCAAACGTCTGCAAACGGGAGACGCGAATGCACTCGAGACGAACAAAATTAACCTGGAACTGCTGAACGTGAAAACAGAAGCGTCTCTGAACGAGACGACACTTCGCAATAAGTTGCAAGAACTGAATACGTTGAACGGAAATATTCCGGTAGTTTTCGAAGAGAATCAATATGCGGCTGTGCCTTTCCCCTCTGATTATCAGATTTTGAAGTCTGAGGTGATGTCCGCAGACCGCACGTTGATGGCACTTGGCAACGAGAGTCTGGTTGCTCGCAAACAGATTGCTGTCAACAAGTCTCAGTGGCTACCGAAACTGGAGTTGGGTTATCGACGGAATACAGAGACGGGAGTACCGTTCAACGGTGTAGTGGTCGGCTTTTCTTTCCCGATTTTCGAAAACCGGAATAAGGTAAAGATTGCCAAAGCACAAGCGCTGAATATTGACTTGCAAAAGGATAATGCCGCATTGCAGGTGGAATCTGAACTGGCACAGCTTTATCGGGAAGCTAAAGCGCTGCATACTTCTATGGAAGAATACAGCAAGACTTTCCAGTCCCAACAAGACCTGGCATTGCTAAGACAGGCTTTAACGGGCGGACAAATCAGCATGATTGAATACTTTGTCGAGGTATCCGTGATTTATCAAAGCCACCAGAATTATTTGCAACTGGAAAATCAGTACCAAAAAGCGATGGCACGAATTTACAAAAGTAAACTATAAGGTCTTTATCTCGTCCGGCAAATATCCGCTACGGATACGCCACTCTTGCGGATAAAGATTGTTTGCACGATTGCCGATGTTCTTTACGAAACCGAGAGGGATATTCCGGTAAGTAAGTAAAATATAACCGCGAGGGGCTGTTGCCGACAAGGCAATGGCCTCTTTCCGTAAATAGGCAATCGCTTGTTCATAAGTTATATCTTCGGTTGCAAAAGCTCCCTGCCGCAATAGCGCGGAACTCATCGCCAAAGCGTGGTCGGGAATCAAATCCTTCCCTTTCACCTCTCCTATGCCAACTCCCGCCAATACGATTTTCAGGCTTTGCTTCATAGCTGCCAGTTCTTCAACGTATTGTTGCGGAAAGGCTTGAATCTTGGTTCCCTCTACCGATACTATATATCCGTGGGATTTCTCTTCATTCAGCCAACTCTTGACTATATTCAGATGCTCTTTGGAGACAACTGAAGGGATTGCCCCGCCTTTCTTATCCTTTTTCTTTGCTGCCTTGTTTTTTGAAGAAAGAAAAGCTGGCATAGTATCTGCTTCTGTTTCCGGTTTGCGAAGGGCAGCAAGGAAAAAGCCTTCGCCTTTGGTTTTGTGCGGGAAGAAATGGTAGACGGAAGCCACTTGTTCAGAATTCCCGCCCATATCTGGGGTCTCAGACTTCTTATATAAGAGATTTCCTGTTATATTCCAGTCTTCCGAAATGTCCAGGACTAGCGGTTCGGCTCCAAATTCTTGCTGAATCCAACAGACGTTTTCTTCGTCTTCTCTTGTATTATAGGTACACGTACTATATATAAGAATTCCACCGGGCTTCAAGGCAGGCCAGATATCTGCGATAATTCTTCGCTGCCGTTGCCAGCATATTTCCACATTTTCAGGACTCCACTCTTCAACTGCTACCGGATCTTTGCGGAACATTCCTTCACCGGAACAAGGAACGTCGGTCAGAATCACGTCAAAGAAAGACGGCAAGGACGAAAAATCAGCAGGATCATTGTTCGTAACAACTACATCCGGATGTCCCCACTTTGTCAGGTTCTCCGCCAAAATCTGCGAACGGTTTCTGATGACTTCATTGGCAACCAACAGACTTCCTTCAGGAAGTACACTGCGGGCATGAGTCGATTTTCCACCGGGGGCAGCACAGAGATCCAACATCACCACCGGCTCTGTGACATATTGCCGGAGCACCTGCTCTACAAACATGGAAGAGGCTTCCTGAACATAATAGCACCCCGCATGAAACAACGGGTCGAACGTAAAAGTAAGACGCTCATCAAGATAAAAACCCTCGGATGCCCAAGGAACGGGAACAAGTTGAGAATCCATTCTCAACTTGTTAAACCTTATGCTGACAGGAGGTTCCTGTTGGATAGCAACAGCCAGTTTGTCGTATTCTTCATCGCCCAATAAAGAGCGGGTGTACTTTATGAAAGAAGCGGGTAAATCCATTTTCGTATAATAATTTGCGCAAATATCAAAAATATTTCGTCTCTTTGCAACTTTCTCGGATATTAACTACGTCTAACAGACAAAGAAACAAATAAAAAAAACATTTATATGAAAAATTTTCTACTTGCTTTGATGGTTGTATTGACCACTTGCACATTGGCTATCGCCCAAAATAATACGACTATTATACGTGATTCCGTTGGAAGCGTAAAAGTTAGTGTAAAAAAAGGCAGTAAAGCGAATGCGAACAACACTGCTGTGACAGTGATTGGTGTGGACACTACGGATGCTGACTCTACCGAAGTTGATACAGGTTCAAGCAGCGTAAGTCATGGTAACGCCAGTTTTACCATAAATACGGATGATGACGATTTTCCATTCAACAAATTCGGCAATGCCATTAGCGGTGGCATTCTAGTAGCTATTATCAGTATAATCGCCGTATTCGGGTTACCGGTATTTATTCTATTTGTCGTATTCTTCTTCCGTTACAAGAACCGGAAAGCACGCTATCGCCTTGCCGAACAGGCACTTGCAGCAGGACAACCGTTACCGGCGGATTTTATCCGTGAAAACAAACCTGTCGACCAACGCTCACAAGGTATCAAAAATACATTTACCGGTATCGGGCTTTTTATCTTCCTTTGGGCAATCACAGGTGAATTCGGAATTGGCGCTATCGGACTTCTAGTCACATTCATGGGTATCGGACAATGGATTATAGGTTACAATCAGAAACAAAATCCGGATACATCCGATACATGGATGCACAATATCGGCTCCAAAGAGAAAGGTAACGGGCTGAATGAAGAAAAGAACGAAGAAGAATAATGAGTCAACTCAACGACATATCGCTAGTCGCACAGGTCGTGGTGTTCAAGAACACCAGGGCCTTCGACCAGTTAGTGGGAAAGTACCAGTCGGCTGTACGGCGGTTCTTCCTGAACCTGACTTGCGGCGACAGCGAATTGAGTGATGACCTGGCGCAAGACACCTTTATCAAAGCATACACGAACATTGCTTCTTTCCGAAACTTATCCAGTTTCTCCACGTGGCTGTATCGTATTGCCTATAATGTTTTTTATGATTATATTCGCAGCCGAAAAGAGACGGCTGAGTTGGATACAAGGGAAATAGACGCCATCAACAGCACCGAACAAGAAAATGTCGGTCAGAAAATGGATATCTACCAGTCACTCAAAACGCTCAAAGAAGTGGAAAGAACCTGCATCACGTTGTTCTACATGGAAGATGTGAGCATCGACAAGATTGCGGGGATAATAGGAATACCGGCAGGAACGGTGAAAAGCCACCTGTCGCGTGGAAAAGATAAATTAGCAATGTATTTAAAACAAAACGGTTATGACAAAAGTAGACAATGATAAGCTCTTGTGGGATTTCTTCTCGAAAAACAAGCAGGAAATAGCGGACAACGGATTCAGTCGCCGTGTCATGCACCACTTGCCCGACCGAAGCCGTCGGCTGGCACGTATCTGGAGTGCTTTCATTATGGCGGTAGTAACTGTACTTTTCGTTTGGCTGGGCGGTTTGGAAGCTACTTGGGGAACGATAAGGGATGTGTTCATCGGTATGCTCAATCATGGCACCACAAGCCTTGACCCGAAATCAATAATTATCGCAACGGTTGTCCTGATATTCATGGCAACCCGTAAAGTGGCCTCCATGGCGTAAATGCTATTGGAAACATATATAATTACAAACCCGAAGAACGTCTGTTTATCTCCAGGCTTTTTTATTCTTCATAGCAAGAAATCTTTATTAACTGTTCTGTCTGTTAAACAATAATAAATCTACCCTTTCTTCCGGGCAGCCCCAAACTTAGATGTTGTATCTTTGTTGTTCTATAAACTAAAATAGAGAGAAAAGTTTTGAAACTACGTATATTTATTTTATTTCTGTTTTTGTCTTTATTACGTGCCCAGGCAGATGTTATCGACAGCTTGATGACGTATCCCCGGGACTCTATCGGGGTAACGAGTGATTCTCTCGTATTGCATTTCCTGGGAGAATCGGGAATCCCTGTCTCCGATAATAATAAAGTCAAACTGCTGAAAAGCGGACGGGAGAAGTTTATCGATTTATTTGAAGCCATACGGGAAGCCAAACACCATGTCCATCTGGAATATTTCAATTTCCGCAATGACTCCATTGCCAATGCCTTATTCGACCTGCTGGCCGAAAAGGTGAAGGAAGGCGTTGAAGTACGGGCGATGTTTGACGCTTTCGGCAACTGGTCGAACAATAAACCGCTAAAAAAAAGACATCTCAAGAAAATACGCGAACGGGGCATCGAGATTGTTAAATTCGACCCGTTTACTTTCCCTTATATCAATCATGCCGCCCACCGCGACCACCGGAAAATCGCCGTTATCGACGGAAAAGTGGCTTATACAGGTGGGATGAATATCGCTGATTACTACATCAACGGTTTACCAAAAATCGGAACATGGCGGGATATGCATATGCGCATTGAAGGGGATGCGGTCAACGACTTGCAGGAAATATTCCTCACAATCTGGAACAAGGAGACTAAACAGAATATAGGCGGAGAAGTTTATTTTCCCCTGCATAAAGAGCAGACGGACAGTACTAATATCGTGGTTGCCATTGTCGACCGTACTCCGAAGAAGAACAGCCGTATGCTGAGTCATGCGTATGCGATGAGTATCTATTCGGCACAAAAGAATGTGCACATTGTCAATCCTTACTTCGTGCCGACTTCTTCCATCAAGAAAGCGCTGAACCGCTCTATCGACCGGGGGGTAGACGTGACAATAATGGTTTCTTCCGCTTCTGATATTCCGTTTACACCGGATGCGGCGCTCTACAAACTGCATAAACTGATGAAAAGAGGGGCAACCGTCTATATGTACAACGGCGGATTTCATCACTCGAAAATTATGATGGTAGACGATTTGTTCTGCACGGTCGGCACCGCCAACCTGAACAGCCGTAGCCTACGATATGATTACGAGACGAATGCCTTCATTTTTGACAAGAAAACGACTGCCGAACTAAATAGTATGTTTCACAACGACATCGAACACTGTACCCAACTGACACCTGAATTTTGGAAAAAGCGTTCACCCTGGAAAAAGTTCGTCGGATGGTTTGCGAATTTATTCACCCCATTTTTGTAATTTTGCGCAAACGTGTAATTCCTCATGTGATGAATTCACCAATGATTTGATAATTTATTTACGTATGAAACAATACCTGGATTTACTCAACCGTGTGTTAACGGAAGGCACGGAAAAAAGCGACCGCACCGGAACGGGAACCATCAGCGTTTTCGGTCATCAAATGCGCTTCAATCTCGAAGATGGTTTTCCTTGTCTGACAACGAAAAAACTGCATTTAAAATCAATCATATATGAGCTGCTCTGGTTTCTGCAAGGGGACACCAACGTGAAATACCTACAAGAACACGGAGTACGTATATGGAATGAGTGGGCTGACGAGAACGGTGACTTAGGTCACATCTACGGTTACCAGTGGCGCTCATGGCCTGATTACAACGGTGGATTTATCGACCAAATCAGCGAAGTAGTGGAAACGATCAAACATAATCCGGATTCACGCCGCATCATCGTAAGCGCCTGGAACGTGGCTGACTTGAATAACATGAATCTCCCACCCTGTCATGCGTTCTTCCAGTTTTATGTGGCGGACGGACGGCTGAGCCTGCAACTTTACCAACGTAGTGCCGATATTTTCCTCGGTGTTCCTTTCAACATCGCTTCTTACGCATTATTATTACAAATGATGGCACAAGTGACAGGATTGAAGGCCGGTGACTTTGTCCATACTTTCGGTGATGCACATATCTATCTGAATCACTTAGAACAGGTAAAACTGCAACTGTCGCGCGCACCCCGCCCATTGCCGCAAATGAAAATCAACCCGAATGTGAAAAATATCTTCGATTTCAAATTTGAAGATTTTGAATTAGTCAATTACGATCCGCATCCGCACATTGCCGGAGTAGTAGCCGTGTAATCCTATGAGTAGAATATCAATTATCGCCGCCGTTGACCGGCATATGGCAATAGGTTTTCAGAATAAACTTCTTTTTTGGTTGCCAAACGACTTGAAACGCTTCAAGTCGCTGACTACCGGAAATACAATTATAATGGGACGCAAAACTTTCGAATCTCTTCCGAAAGGTGCATTACCCAACCGTAGAAACGTAGTACTGTCTTCGAATCCGGCAACTGAATGTCCTGGCGCTGAAGTTTTTCCTTCACTCGAGGCCGCCCTGCAAAGTTGTCTGGAAAACGAACATGTATATATAATCGGGGGGGCAAGCATTTATCGGCAAGCGCTTCCTCTTGCGGATGAACTCTGCTTGACAGAAATAGACAGTACCGCCCCGGAAGCTGATGTCTATTTTCCAGAAGTTTCTCCTGAGATATGGCAAGAAAAAAACAGAGATGCTCATCCTGCGGATGAGAAACATCTCTGCTCCTATGCTTTTGTCGATTACGTAAGAAAGTAGATCTACCTTCTGTCCGGAACAAAGTATTGATTAATCTTCGTCATCTACGTCGACCATTATAGGCATCTGCCGCTTAATGGCTTCGTGGAAGGAGATAAGCGTTTCCGTACGCGCCAACCCCAGCGGTTGCAACTTATCGTGAATAATACTCAACAAGTGGTGGTTATTCTTTGCATAAATCTTAATGAACATGTCGTATTTTCCGGTGGTGAAATGACATTCCACTACTTCAGGAATAGCCTCCAAGGCTTTTGTCACCGAATCAAATGATTCGGGATCTTTCAGATATATACCGATATAAGCACAAGTCTCATATCCTACTTTTTCGGGGTCAATAACATATTCCGAACCTTTGAGTATACCCAAGTTAGTCAGTTTCTGAATACGTTGATGAATTGCAGCACCGGATACATTACAAGCTCTTGCCACTTCCAAAAAAGGAATACGGGCATTGCCTGCAATCAGTTTCAGTATTTGTTCATCTAAAGTATCTAATTGATGATGTCCCATTTCTTAAACCAAATTGTTTTTATCTATGAATCTTTTGTGCAAAGTTAGCGATTTTCCGGCAACAAATACTATAATCTATTACTTTTATTTATACGAAGCAGATAAATCAACAATAGTTTGTATCTTTGCAAAAAACATAAATATACCATTTATATGAAACAAATTTGCTGTATCGTTCTATTCTTCTTAACTTTCGCAGAAGGCTATGCCCAGAACTTTGCCGATTATTTTCAAGACAAAACATTGCGAGTGGACTATATTTTTACCGGAAATGCCAAGCAACAAGCTATCTACTTGGATGAACTGTCACAGCTCCCTTCCTGGGCCGGTCGACAACACCATTTATCCGAACTTCCTTTGGAAGGCAACGGACAAATCATCGTGAAAGACCTTGCCACGAAACAGTGTATTTATAAGACTTCTTTCTCTTCTCTATTTCAAGAATGGCTGACTACGGATGAAGCCAAAGAAACAGCAAAAGGATTCGAAAACACTTTTCTTCTCCCTTATCCCAAACAAGCGGTCGAAGTGGAAATTACTTTATATTCTCCACGCAGGGAACTAATGGCCAGCTACAAACATATTGTCCGCCCGAACGATATTCTGATTCATAAACGTGGTGTGTCACACATCACTCCACACCGTTATATGCTTCAAAGTGGTAATGAGAAGAATTGTATAGACGTCGCTATTCTTGCTGAAGGATACACGGAAAAGGAAATGGAGCTATTCTACCAGGATGCACAAAACGCCTGTGAAAGTCTTTTTTCACACGAACCATTTCGTTCTATGAAAGACAAATTCAATATTATTGCCGTTGCCAGTCCGTCTACGGATAGCGGTGTCAGTGTCCCCCGCGAAAACCAATGGAAACAAACGGCTGTTCACTCCCACTTCGACACTTTCTATTCGGATCGTTATCTGACTACCAGCCGGGTGAAATCAATCCATAACGCTCTATCCGGTATCCCTTACGAGCATATTATTATTCTCGCCAATACTGATGTATACGGTGGTGGTGGAATCTATAACTCTTACACCTTGACTACCGCTCATCATCCGATGTTCAAGCCGGTAGTAGTTCACGAATTCGGGCACAGCTTCGCCGGATTAGCCGACGAATATTTCTATGAGGATGATACAATGACAGATACTTACCCACTGGATATCGAACCGTGGGAACAGAACATTTCTACACGAGTGAACTTTGCTTCCAAATGGGAGAATATGCTCCCGGCAAGCACTCCAATACCAACTCCTACTGCTGAAAAGAAGAAATATCCGGTTGGAGTGTACGAGGGAGCCGGTTATTCTGCCAAAGGTATTTACCGCCCCGCCTATGATTGCCGTATGAAAACTAACGGATATCCGGAATTTTGCCCAGTTTGCCAACGTGCCATCCGCCGGATAATCGAATTTTATATTCCTTAAAAATTATATGACTATAAATTTTAAAAGCCAAACCGTATGATTAGATTCCAACCGATTACCACATCGGATTTCCAGCATTACAAGTTTATGGAAGAACTGCTTATAGATGCATTTCCACCAGAAGAATACCGCGAGTTGAACCAACTACGCGAATACACCGACCGTATGGGTAACTTTCATAATAACATCATCTTTGATGATGACCTGCCAATCGGCTTTATCACCTATTGGGACTTCGACAGTTACTACTATATAGAACACTTCGCCACCAACCCTGCCTTACGAAATGGAGGATACGGAAAACGCACACTTGAATACTTGTGCAATTACTTAAAACTGCCGATTGTACTTGAAGTAGAACGTCCGATAGAAGATATGGCAAAACGCCGTATCGGATTCTACCAACGACAAGGTTTCGTTCTGTGGAATGAAGACTATTATCAGCCGCCATATAAACCGGGAGATGACTCTTTGCCTATGTATTTAATGGTACATGGCAATCTTGAACCGGAGAAAAATTATGAAGAAATAAAGCATAAGCTTCATACAGCCGTTTACGGAGTAAAAGAATAAAAGGAGCAAAAAACAAGTAAAAGACACTGATGAAGTAAAAGAATAGTAAAAATAATAATAAAGAGAGGGCTTCCTAATTATTGGAAGCCCTCTCTTTATTATTATTAAATTAACTAATTACTTCTCGCCACGTTTTGTAGCAGAATAGTTAATCTTCAAAGCATAAGATTTTCTAAGAGCATTTTTTACGTCAGTAATAATACCCATCTTAGTCTTCTGGTCAACCTTCAGAGATACAGTCATTTTAGCCGCATCTCCCTCACTCATACTAGCACGTTCCTGAAAAATGAAATCTTGTACTTCACCAACTTCAGCGTAGCTGTCGTTGAGCTGAATACGACTTTCAGTACCCATTTTCGCGCGATATTCCTGAGTAGGTTCACCTACATAAATGAATGTCACCAGTGATTTCTTCTCCAATTTTTCGAGTTCAGTACCTTGCGGAAGCGTAAACTGCACCTTTAATGTTACCTCACGCATTGTTGTTACAATCATAAAGAAGAACAACAAGGTAAAGATAAGGTCAGGCAATGAAGAAGTATTCAACGCCGGCATTTCACGTTTACCAGTCTTATTAAATTTTCCCATTACTTACTTCTTTTTTTCTCCGTATTTTTTAGGTTCTGCCTCAGAAATTCGTTGCGGATAAATTTCACGAACTGCTTTTTGCTGTTCATCGCTCAATTCAGCGTATTTTACTCCAAATTTCTGTTCAGCCAACTCGTCTCTCAATTCATTATATGCAGCAACCAATTCGTTCTGCACACTGATATATGCCTGATAAGAAGATCCACGGTCATTCTGCAAAGAAATTACGTGCTTGTCATTAACCATATATGTGCCAAAGAATTCCACACTCTTTTGTGTCTTTTCAGGCATATTCTCCGCGTTATTGACGTTAGCAATAAATTCTTTAGCTTTATCTCTCAACTGATCAACACTGATATAATCATTACCGCACATCAAGGCGTCATCCTTATTCAGATAAACCTGCAAGACGTTACGTTCTTTGATCTTATCCGTATTCTGTTGGTCTTGATCTTCGGGTGGCGGCGGCAAAAGTCTTGCCAAACCACGGTCCGTATCCATTGATGTCGTAATCAAGAAGAAGATCAGCAACAAGAAAGCGATATCCGCCGTAGAACTTGAGTTAATATCAGGAACTTTTCTTTTTCCTTTTGCCATTGTAATTACTTATTTAATTGAGTATCCCCAATTGATTACGATATTTTTTTCTTTATACCACTCGCGATGATTGCAACAACAGTCACAAACAACAGGATGTAAATAGAATAAAGGAACATATCAGTCAGTTTCAGCCAGAAAGGAACGTTGTCCGTACCGCTATAACCTGGAATTTGCATCGGTGTACCGTCCCCCATAGACCAAGCTACAACTAAAACAACAATCAAAAGCACTAAGCCAAGTAAAGACTTAATTGCATTTGCCGGATTATCTTTCAAAGCTGCGCCAAATTGGAATATAGCAGCAATAACAGTAGCAGCAACAGCCAAACCAAACAATGCATAAATGAGCATCAGCAAAGTATTAGTATGTGCCGGTTGCCACATTTCAGGATCTACTCCTACGACAACATCCGCACCCTGAGCATCACCACCAAGGTAGAAAAGTCCCAGTACAATGAGGATGACAGCAAACATCGCATACAAAGTATAATACGATATTCTATATGTTAACTTACTCATTTCGAATTATTTTTTGTATTTCAAATTATATTTGATTACCATATCAAGCAAAGAGATAGAAGAATCTTCCATTTCGCTTGTAAGAGCTTCAATCTTAGCAAGTACGTAGTTGTAGAATACCTGAAGAATCAAAGCAACGATCAAACCGAAGATAGTTGTAATCAAGGCAACTTTCATACCACCAGCAACAACCGTTGGAGAGATATCACCTACCTGTTGGATTTTGTCGAACGCCTGCACCATACCAATTACAGTACCCAAGAATCCGAGTGACGGAGCCATTGCGATAAACAGTGTAATCCAAGAACATCCTTTTTCAAGGTAACCGGCCTGTACACCACCGTAAGATACAACTGATTTTTCAACAACATCGATACCCTGGTCAATTCTCATCAAACCTTGGTAGTAGATAGAAGCAACCGGACCTCTCGTGTTACGAGCAATATCTTTAGCAGCTTCAACATCACCTTTTTCCAAAGCGGCCTCAATAGATGCCATAAATTTCTTTGTGTTGATTTCAGCCAAGCTCAAATAGATGATACGTTCGATACAGAAAGCCAAACCGATCACCAAAGCGATAGCTACCAAACTCATAAAAGATGCAGTACCTTCAATGAATTTAACTTTCAATTCCTTGTGAATACCACCTTCTTCTGCAGCAGGAGTAGCAGCAGTAGCCTCAGCAGCGGGA
>ULRJ01017340.1_pt1 | contig 28414 bp, 20 predicted proteins | sample 1955321 | NCBI WGS metagenome assembly ULRJ01 (sample SAMEA4835679, study PRJEB28245) | human gut metagenome | biome: gut microbiome; material: fecal sample | place: Denmark | collected 2008 | reverse complement strand
TTAGCCGATATGTTGAATTTTTAACGGATCATTATATAAATATAATAAACCGTTATTATTTCGAATTCTGTATAAAACACGCATTTGTTATCATTATTCCAGCCTTCGGTTGAGGTGCGTTCACTAATTGTAAAATGGCTGTTGTCGGTGAATATTACAGAACTTTTAAAATAGTCTATATATTCAGTCCCATTAATAACGTTGGAAAGATTAGATTTTTCCGGAATCGGTAGCTTTAAAATATCGGTAATCTGTGCGTTTTTGTATATCAGCATATATATCCTCTATATCTGAAAACTCATAGACATATGTGCATAATGTCAGGCTGTCATCAAGTTCCTTTATTGAAAATAACCGAATGGAAGATATCAAGGAAGATTTCCTGCGGGGAATTTTATTAGCAATAAGTTTCTTAATTTGTAGATCGTCCAGATACACCCCTTTCCGGGAAAATGCATTTGGGATGGTGTCTGTGACAATAAGGCTATCTGTATATATCCCCATGCCGCACAGCCATGTCAGATTGTCGACGACAGACGGATTGTCATCAGCTGTTACATCTTGCATATGCGGATTGCTGTCGGCGATTGCATCTTGCGCGTTTATTGCCTTGCTTCGGTTGCAGCCAATGCAAAACAGGGCTGATATAATGCAAATAATTTGAAATATAGAGGATTTATACATGGCAGATTATCAGTATGCTACCCCACAAATATAAATATTTTCGACAAAATATCAAAGAAAAATTTTATATTTGTGGAATGAAACGGTTTAATTATATATTTTTGCTTGCGGTTATTGCAGGACTTTCAGGCTGCGCTACATTCAAGGCGATAAAATGCGGCAGTCCGTCGGTCGATACGTATCTTGACTTTGCGCTTGACACTGTTGCAGGCTATGATACAATAAAGGTTGTGTTTGAGTCAACACCGGATCATGACCGATATTTTGAGGATTCAAGGTTTACGGGCGGGAGGTTTGACGGTGAGACTATCGGAGAGTATTTTTCCAAAGTAAGAGGTGAGGGTGCATTGTTTATTGTGAGAAACGATACAATATTGCTCGAACAGTATTACGGGAATTTCTCACGGTATTCCCTCGCAAATGTTTTTTCGGTGACAAAGGCCGTGACGGCATTGTTGTGCGGGATAGCCGTTGACGAGGGGTATATGTCAATCAGTGATCCGGTTACAAGATATATTCCCGAACTTGAAGATTGCGATCCATATTTCAGTAAACTGACAATTGAGCATCTCCTCGATATGCGCACAGGTCTTGATTTCAAAGAAGATTACGGTTGGAATCCGTTTTCAAAGATGGCAAAACTGTATTATGGCAATGATGTGGTAAGCCGTTTTAAAAAATTGCATTTCAAAGAGATTCCGGGCAGTTCCCATTACTATAATTCCATGTCTACGGCATTGCTCGGAGTGGCAATTGAACGTGCGGTTGGACAGTCGTATGCCGATTTTCTGTCGGAAAAGGTGTGGAAACCGCTCGATATGGAGTCTGATGCTTTGGTATCGCTTGACGATGATAATCATCGGCAGGCAAAAGCTTACGGAGGGTTGGTAACCAATGTAAGGGACCTTGCAAAAATAGGGCGTCTGTATATCAATGGCGGTCTCTATGATGGTAAAAGAATTGTCAGCAAAGAATGGATTGACCGATCTGTCAATGCTTCATTGGACAATGAGGCGTATTCTTTTGGCTGGAACAATATTATAGCAAGAATTGATGGCAAAGATGTTGTCACTCCGCGATTTTTTGCAATCGGATTATATGGACAGGTATTATTCTGCGACCCCGACAAAAACTTGATTTTTGTGACGATAGGAGAAAAGAAAGGATGCGAATATCATCTGCTTTTCGATGATTTATGCAATCTGCTCTCAGATTGAACATATGCGGCTGTTCAGTTGAAAAGTCAGAAGCCTAAGAGGGCTTTGATGCGGGCGGGGTTGGCGCCGAGGCGGAGGGCTCGGTCGGCATCGGCGTGAGCGTCGGCGGTGCAATAGCGCTTTTTGTTGAGGATGGCGCGGCATAGGTAAAGTTCGGAGTAGTCGGGGTCGAGGTCAAGACCGTCGGCAATATCCTCAGAGGCATCGACGAGGCGTTCGAGACGGAGGGCGCACATGGCGCGTCCTGCATAGTATTCGGGTTGAGGGTCGGCCTGGATGAGCCGGGAATAATAGGATATGGCGCTCTCGTGGTTTTCTGTGATGGTATAAAATGATGCGAGAGCTATGAGGGTGTCCTCGCTGCGGGGAGAGAGTTTCTCCCGTTGCTGCAGGTCGGAGAGGGCGTCTTCGAAGTTGCCGCTGTATAGCATTATCAATCCGCGGTAGAGGTAGGCGTCGGAGTAGGTGGAATCGAGCTGCACGATATTATCGTAGTCGGCGAGGGCCTCAGCCGCGCGCCCCATCGATGTGAGCACTTTCGCGCGGTTGGCAAGTATTGTCACTGATGCGGGTGCCGCGCGGTGAGCATGCGTGAGCGCGTCGAGGGCGAGAGAGTCTTTGCCGGCATAGTAGCGTATCATACCGAGATTGGAGAGCAACATGGCATCGGTGGCGGAGTCGGGATGTTGCTCAAGAGTGGCGACGATGAGAGAGTCGGCGGTGTTCCAGTCGCCCGCAGCAACGGATTTCTCGATTTCAGCCCAAGCCGATTCGGTCGCGGTATCAGTGTCTTTAGCCTCCGCGGCGCAAAAAGTGAGGCCTGACACTAAAAAGACATATAATGCTCTATAATATAAATTCATAATCGGGTGATGCAGGAAAAAGGGACGGGTGGTCCCGGATACGGGTGAAAAAATATGTCGCAAAGTTAGATATTTTTAATTGAAATTATTTGTAAGAAAACTATAATTGAGTTAAATTTGTATCAATGAATCACGTTATCCGACATATAGAATATCTTGTGCACAGGCATGACTGCGTTGTCCTGCCTAAATGGGGCGCGTTTATCGCTGGTTATCAGCCTGCTTGCTATGATGAGGCGCTCGGGTTGATGTATCCGCCTACGCGTGAACTGTCGTTCAGCGCGAGCGTGGATTATAATGACGGGCTGCTTGCGTCGTCTATCGCCCGCAAGGAGGGCGTGCCGTTCGCGCAGGCTCAGCGCATAGTCGATGAGGAATTGAACTCGATGAAGCATCAGCTCAGTCTTGACGGCGAACTCTCGCTCGGCAGGGTAGGCCGTTTTATCCGGCAGGATGAGGTGTCGGTGATATTCGAGCCGGCAAAGAAGCAGGCGCATATAGGAAGCGCGGGGTTCGAGGCATTCGCCATCAAGCCGTTGCTCAACAAGGTGCGTGAAGAAGCTATCAATGCGGGACGAATTGAAGCTCCGCGTCGCGGACGATTGTCGCGTATCGGACTGCGTGCCGTGAAAGCGGCTGCAGCAGTGGCTCTCGCTGTCGGTATATCGGTAGCATTGCTGCGTCCGTCGTTCAACCGCAATGACGATATGGCGTCGATAGCTCCCGTGATGTCGCAAAAATCATCGCAGACCTCTTTTGTTCCCGCTCTTGAAGAGGGTAAGACGCTGAATATACGTGTGCCGGAAGAAAGTCGTGAAATAGTAAAGCCGCAACCCGAACGGATTGAGGTTGCTCCGGCTGCCGTAGAGATGCCACGCAATGACAAGGCGACTGTAAGGATGAATGCATCCGACCGCTATTGTCTTGTGGTCGCATCGCTTCCTTCTATGGCCCTCGCAGAGAAATTCGTGAGCGAGAATAAGGACGCTAATCTCGCCATACTTGACATTGACGGCAAATACCGTGTGTATGCCGCTACGGGCAATACTATCAATGAAGCTATCAAAGGTAAGGATGTAGCTGAAATAGGCGGCCGCTTTGCCGATGCGTGGGTATGCTCGATGCGCTGATCGGATTTGATGCTCCGACCGGAAAAGTTTTTTTAATCTCACATAAATATATATGGATTCATTGCATGAGCTGCTCGTGAAACGACGCAGCATACGACGCTATAAAGAGGAACCGCTTGATGCAGAAGCGGTAAAACTTATTCTTGAAGCAGGCCTTATGGCTCCGACTTCTAAAAACTCACGTGCATGGCAATTTGTGGCTGTCGACGACAAGGATATGCTGCAGCGCCTGAGCCAATGCAAACCGGCGGGTGCGCATCCCATTGCCAAAGCCGCGCTTGCAGTCGCAGTGGCTGTCGACGCAACGAAGTCTGAAGCGTGGATTGAGGATGCGTCGGCTGCGGCGTCATATATGCAGCTGCAGGCTGCCGACCTCGGCATCGGTTCTTGCTGGATAGAAGTACGCGACCGTTATCAGGTCGACGGCACTCCGGCCAACGAATATGTTCAGGAACTGCTTGGTATCCCGGAAGAGATTTCGGTGGTGTGCATACTGACATTCGGTTATCCCGACGAGGAGCGCCGTCCGTGCGACACATCGAAACTTCATTGGGAAAACGTACATATCGGAAGCTACAAGGCCAATGATTAAATCGTGTGTGGTCATCGGTTCGGGCAATGTGGCGACCCATCTTGCCAAGGCTTTTGCTCCACATATTGAAATCCGGCAGATTTTCAGCCGAAATATAACGCATGCCGATGAACTGGCACGCTCCATATCGCCGTCGTGTACCGCCATTGACGATGCCGGTGCCATAGACTGCGATGCCGACCTGTATCTGATGTCGGTCACTGATGACAGTATCAGGACATTAGTGCACGCAATACACGGATGTGACCGCGGTATATGGGTGCATACATCGGGTAGCGTAGGTCTCGATGTCTTTGACGGCATGAGAGCACATTGCGGCGTATTCTACCCACTCCAGACATTTTCCAAGAACAAAGAGGTGGATATGCGTCAGGTCCCGTTGTTTATTGAGGGTGGAGATGCGGAAACAGAGCAAGAACTGGCGGCTCTTGCATCGAAAATCAGCGGGAAAGTAAGCCTGCTGAACTCCGAAGGACGCCGTCGGTTGCATATAGCGGCAGTATTCGCCTGCAATTTCGTCAACTATTTATGGACAGTGGCCGACCGCCAGTTGCGTATGTGCGGTACCGACATTCATGCGCTTGACCCTTTGCTTAAGGAGACTATGGAAAAGATTGCCACACTATCGCCCGAGGAGGCGCAGACAGGTCCGGCGCGCCGCGGCGACATGCATGTCATAGACCGTCATATCGGTATGCTCGGCGATAATGATGCCGAACTGTATAAAATGATTTCCCGCCTAATCTACAATACTTATCATGAGCAAAATTGATTATAATCTGACAAAAATAAAGGCATTCGTGTTTGATGTCGACGGTGTGCTGTCGCCGTCGACCGTCCCGATGGGAGCCGATGGCATGCCGATGCGAATGGTGAATATAAAGGACGGATACGCGTTGCAGCTGGCGGTGAAACACGGCTATCGTATCGCGATTATCACCGGCGGCTACAGCGAGGCAATAGCGGCGAGATACAAGGCTCTTGGTATCGATGACGTGTTCATGGGTTCGTCGATGAAACTGCCTATATTGAAAAAGTGGCTTGATGACAATGGCCTTGACGCAACGGAGACGGTATATGTCGGTGATGATATTCCTGACCATGACTGCATGAGGGCGGTAGGTCTTCCCGTAGCACCCGCTGATGCGGATATTGATATAAAAAGTATTGCCCGCTACATTTCGCCGGTTAACGGCGGGTATGGTGTCGCACGTGACATAATAGAAGAGGTGATGAAAGCCGCAGGAGAGTGGATGTCGACCGAGAAAGCTTTCGGCTGGTAATCTTAAAGCCTGTATGTCACTTATTACTAATCTGATTGCTGTATGAAAAAGATATTGCTTGGTAGCGGTTCGCCACGTCGCAAGGAACTGCTGTCGATGATGGATATTGATTTTGAGACGGTGCGTCTCAATGACGTGGAGGAGGTATATCCGGCGTCGCTTGCCGTAGATGAAGTTCCGGCGTATCTGTCACGGCTTAAGGCGGAGAGTTACCGAGACAGTCTGACGGCCGACGACATGCTTATAACAGCCGATACCGTAGTGATAATCGGAAATGAGATACTCGGTAAGCCGAAAACACCCGAAGACGCATGCGCTATGCTGCGGCAGCTTTCCGGTGCAAAACACAAGGTAATAACCGGAGTATCGTTGACGACTGCCGAGGGAATACATACATTTGCCGAAACTACTGAAGTGGAGTTTGACGTAATTCCTGAGGAGGATATAACCCACTACGTGGAAAAATACCATCCTCTCGACAAAGCCGGCTCCTACGGAATACAGGAATGGATCGGACTGACCTCTATCAAAAAAATCGACGGCTGCTTCTACAACGTAATGGGTCTTCCTACCCGAGCCCTTTACCACGAGCTAAATAAACTCGGCGCGATTTGAGTGTCAGTTGGATAAATTACATTTTCTGTAATTGTCAGGATTGCCGAAGTTGCAGACTTTCTTACTTGAACCATCTTTTTGAACAACCTTTTTAATTGCCTTAAATATTAATACAATGAATATTATGCAGTGTAAGCAAGAACTTATAATATTAGTTTCAGTTTTTGCTATATTAGTTTCCTGTAGTGGAAATAAATCAGGCAGTAAAACTTCTGATACACAGTGTGAAGATAAATTTATGCAATTGAGAGCCGTCACACCTGCGGCCGATTATATTGCGTATGATATGATGACGGACACTGTAAACGGTAAATGGCATATTCGGTTCAGACAAATGCCTAATGGTGAAGTTATATCGTGTGATGACTATGTATTTGCAGATAATTCTTTGTTCGTAGATATAGATTACGACGGAAAGAAAGTGGTGGACTGCCAAGAGTTTCGCGTAAAAGATTTTATCCCTGAAAATGATACGATAAGCTCTTATATGATATATGCGTCCGATATTGAACAAATTACAGATTCATTGGCAGCCATCTCTTTTTCATGCTGTATACCTGATACTGATGTCGGATATTTCGTAGTGCTGAATTTTGATCCGGATGGTAAATATTCTTTTCTTGCAAAAGATGTATGGAGTGATTATGCTTATGCTTATGATCCCGAAAATGATGAGGCTAAAATAAGAAAACTATGGAGAGAGTATGGTGATGTAATAAACAGATGCGAATACGATAGTATAAGTTTAAATAAAAAAGAAATCAATCCGGGATATATGGAAACACCCGACTCAACGGCTTATCTTCGGGAATATTATGATAACGGGAATATTGCTGCTGAGGGATGGATTGTGTATTTCGATGATAGGGAATCAGATACCTCGGATAAGGTAGGTATCTGGAAATATTACTTCCCTGATGGTACTATGATAGAGCATGAACACAGCATAGTAAATTGACTTGAATCCTACAAGCCGGATCATACATTTGGGGGTTATGTAATATAGCTACAATGGGTTGCATCTGTTTGGGGCGTTTTATTCCACAGTAAGAGTTATTGTGAAATCTTGATTTGATGGGATTAGGGGGAGTGTGCCGTTTGTCAGGCGGTTGGAGGATGAGAATTGAGGAGAAAAAGTTGTGCCGTTTTTTGACGGCGGAGTATTGCCGGTATAAGTTACGTGCATTTTGGCTACAGTTCCGGGTGCGATGATGTCGCGTGCAAGGCAATGCGCTACATAGCCCATAGTGTATCGCAGGTTTAATTCTATGCAAGGAGCTATTCGGTAGCAATCAGTGGAGTCTTTATATACCATCATGTCAATGCCGCAAATGCCTGTGTAGGTGTTGCCTATCAGGTCGGTAAGTATTGTTCCCAATGATTGGCGGATACGTTCAAGACAAGATGAAGCTACATATTGTGTGATAATGGCAGAGAGATATTGTTCGGATGCTATGATATTGCCGGTGTAATTGCCTCCTGAAAGTGTTTCGAATACGGAGAGACCTACGTAGCGGGCATTGCCTTCGCTTATTTCGAACAGCATGGCGAAATCGACAATCTTGTCGAGACGCGGTTCTGCCAATACGCTTCCTTGGCTTTTTATCGTGCCTTCGGCGTGGCGGAGAAGTGCGGAAGCATTCATTCTGTCGGAATAGATGACGCCTCGTCCGCTCGATGACCAGGGCGATTTTATTACCACTGACTTATGATTGCGGATATATTCAGGCAATAACGCGGTGTCGGAGATTTCTACGGGCATCGATACGTCAATTCCGGCATCTTTGAGCCGGCGGTTGATTATTACCGATGAACGGCGGTGGGAGAGGAGTCGTATGCGTTCGATGGCTTCAGCATCCGGCATGAGTCCGACAGGTACGCCTGCGCGCTGCAAACTGTCGGCGATGGCATGCGACCATCCCCACGGACGCACGCATTTTACGCGTCCGATATTTTCCGTAGTCAAGATTTCAATATCTTTTTTCAAAATGGGAGCCATATCGCGCAACCACTTGGCATCAGCGGAATTGGACGTAAATATAATGTCGCCGTCACCGGCAATCCATGCAGGCAGCATCGCGCCCCGTTCGCGCAGCAACATGGCATTACGCGGTGGAGTGAATCGCCTGAGATTATTCCCAAGCGCAATATCGTTTTCAGGATTGAATATCCAGAGAGTATCCATTACAGCAGTTTTTTAGAATTGCAAATTTAGTGAATTTTCAACATTATGTGGCATTTATCAACACGTGTTGTGGATGGTGGGTGTAATTGATTATCTTTGTGGTAATAGCGGTAAGGACGTAAATTAAATAATCAGACCGATAATGCCGCATATATGATTAAGGAGATATGAGCGATATAATCAAATTGTTGCCGGATTCAGTGGCTAATCAGATAGCTGCCGGTGAAGTGATACAGAGACCGGCTTCAGTGGTCAAGGAATTGGTTGAAAATGCCATAGATGCCAAGGCTACCGATATAACTATTGTGCTTAAGGACGCGGGGCGCACGCTTATTCAGGTTGTGGATAACGGTACAGGCATGTCGCCGACCGATGCCCGTATGGCATTCGAACGGCACGCCACGTCGAAAATTACCGTGGCCAACGATCTTTTCGCACTCAGTACGATGGGCTTCCGCGGTGAGGCGCTTGCGTCAATTGCCGCTATCGCGCAAGTGGAGCTTATTTCAATGCGTAGGGATGACACTGTCGGCACACAGATATTTATCTCAGGATCAAAAGTGGAGTCGCAGCAGCCTGCGGCAGCCGCTCCCGGCACAAACATTATGGTTAAAAACATATTTTTCAATGTGCCGGCGCGTAGGAAATTCCTTAAAAAAGATTCCGTAGAGCTTAATAATGTGCTTCATGAATTCGAACGTCTGGCGCTCGTAAATCCGGATGTCGACCTCACGATAATCCATAACGACGTCACTCTCCATCAGTTGCGGCATGCCACTCTCAAGCAGCGTATCGGCAACCTGTTCGGAAAGTCAATCGAACGCCAGCTTATCCCGATTGAAACGGAGACGTCGATTGTAAAGCTGTCGGGATTTGTGGGATTGCCGGAGAATGCGCGTAAACGCGGTGCATTGCAATATCTCTTTGTCAACGGCCGCAACATGCGCCACCCATATTTCCATAAAGCGATACTCAACTGCTACGAACAGCTTATACGCCCCGAGGAGCAGCCCAACTATTTCGTCAATTTTGAGGTAGACCCCTCGACTATCGATGTCAATATCCACCCTACGAAAAACGAAATCAAATTTGAGAACGAACAAGCTATTTGGCAGATTCTTAACGCTGCGGTACGCGAATCGTTAGGCAAATTCAATGCTGTACCCTCGATTGATTTTGACCGTGACGATGATGTGCCCGAAATTCCGGCATTTGATCCCAATGCCGACGCTATGCCTGATTTTTCGGCTTCGACGGATTATAACCCGTTTGCTGACACTACTCCTGCCGTGCCGCCCGCGCAGCCGGGATGGCAGCGTAAAGGCGGAAATGTCTTTGATGACTGGGATAAACTGTATCGTTCGTTTGAAAACACGCCGGAGACGACCGTGCACCCCGACAGCGACAATCTTTTTGCCGGCGCAAGTACTGCCGGTGAAGATACTGATGTTGTGGCGAGCCGGATTAACGGTACAGATTCTGCCGGTGAGACAGGTGCTGCCGGTACGGGTGCGCCGAAATCAACCGTGCAGTTCAATGACCGCTATATAATCACACCCACAGCTACGGGACTACTGATTATCGACAAGCATCGCGCGCATGTACGGGTGCTGTACGAATCGTATGTGAAAAGTTGCGGGGGGACTCCGATTCCGTCACAGAAAGTGATGTTTCCTGAAGCTGTCAATCTCACCCCGGCCCGTATTGCCATACTTAACGAGTATCGCGATGACATTACCGCTATGGGATTTGATCTGGAGGCTATGAGTGCTGATACTTGGGTGATCAACGGTATACCTGCCGGCATCGACGACACTGACAACGTGCAGTTGCTGACGTCGCTGCTCGACGACCTGCAGACCGGCACGGATATAACGCAACGCAGTGTCCGGCAGTCGATAGCGCTGCATCTTGCCAAGGCCGCGGCCGTGAATGCTGCCCGCCAGCTGTCGGAAAGCGAGGTGGAGCATCTGCTGAGCAGTCTGTTCAGTCTTGCCACTCCTGCCTATACGCCCGACGGTAACAAGGTGATGGCGGAAATCTCTACCGCTGAAATCAAAAGTCTGTTTTAGAGCTTGTCTAAAATTCATATTACTTTGCTTTTGAGGGTCTTGTCAGTGTCTTTTTGCTCGCTCTTCAGTCACGTAGCTACGGCTACGCTCCCTCATCGCAAGCAAAAATCCATCTGACAATTCCTCTCAAAATCTGCATCATATAAATTTAGACAAGCTCTTAGAAATATACGGCACAAAATCGTCTTGTTCTCCTGTACTTTTGTTCAAAAATATATTATTTTAACAGGAGTACAAGAGAACAAGGGTTGTTGTCCGGCCTTTTGAGGATTATTCGTTGATGGCGCCTATCGCCATGATGTTTTGCTCGAAGTTGTCGCGGTCGTGTGCGCGGTTGCGCAGTTTGTTGCGGTAAGCATAGATTGTATTGACCGAGTAGTTGAGTATCAGGGCTACTTGGTTGGTATCCTCAAGTCCGAGACGCATGAACGCCAGAATACGAAGATCGTTATTGAGCAGTTCCCCCTCTTTGAGTACAATCTTTTCCTTGAGCAACGCGTTTACATCGTCAATAAAAGTAGGGTAGATGTGGAGGAATGCATCGTCAAAAAGTTTATAGAATTCCTCGCTTTGTTCCTCAACAAGTTTGCCTGATTTGGTGATTTTGTAAAGGTCGTCGACCTGTCCTGATGAAATCTTGCGGTTGGCTATCTTGCAGAACTGGTTTAGTTTGTCGATATATATGGAGCAAAGTCGGAAGAACTGGCTTATGTAGATTTCTTTTACATGGTTGGCTCCCTGAAGCTTGATTTTTAGCTGGTTCTGTTTGCGCATCTGATTGCGGAGCGCTATCAGGGCAATGACAAGCACTATGAGTATGATAATTATGCATCCGATTACCATGTATATGCGGTAGCGCCATGCCTCTACCTGGTCGGAATGGGCTTTCTGTATGAAAGGCAATGCGGCCGACGACTGTACTATGCGCATTGTAGCATTGCATTCCACTGCATTGGTGAGCGCTGTCGACAGATAGTCGTAAGCACGGTCGATATCATTGTCTTCCGACATCATCACACCTAATTCCTGAAGTGACATCACCTCTCTGACCGCCCCTTTAATATCTGCCATAGCGGAGAGAGCCAGATAGTATGTCTCTTCCTCCCTGTTACCCTTTTCGCGGGCAATGGTTGCGAGCATGTGGCATGCACGGGCATATAGGTTGCTGTTGGGCGTGATATGGTCAAGCAGTTCGAGCAATATCACTTTCGCTCTTTTGTAATCACCTTTTTCTATAAGATCCTCGCCGTAGTAGAGGTCGTATGTGAGCGATTTGTGGTCGAGTACATTCAGGAGCGAGTCGCGGTGGGCTATGACTTTCTGATTCCAGAAATTGCGTGTGTCGGGGTAGTTGGTAAACAATGACGAAATGTAGGAATACATCTGTCGGCCCGATGTATGGTAAAAGGGAATTTCCTGTGGCGGAAGAGCTGAAGCATTGATGGCTTCGTACTCGTTGACAGCGTCCATCACGAATCCGGACAGGGGCATCATCGTAGCGCGTTTCGCACGGAAGCGGAATGCATTTATGGAGTCGCCGATTTCCAGTGATTTGTCGTATCCGCGGGTATAATACACGAGCGCGGAGTCGTTGTTGAACGAGCTGAACAGGTCGCCCATCTGCATGGTGAGTTCAAGTTGGCGCCCATCGGGGATATTGTCGGTAAGGCGATGCCTTATCGAATCGATGCGCGATTCGCGCGCCCGTATGTATTCCGAGCGCTTGGCAATCTCCTTGTCAAGCTGCTCCAACGATTTCTCCACATCGGTTCTGGTAATGGTTATTGCCAGGCCGGAGGCTGTGCCTATACATAGCAAGCATAATGAAATTATAAATCTGTTCATGCAGAAAAAATTGCTAATATACAAATTTAGAAAAAAAATATCATATAAGCATTATGGGCAGCCGTTTTATTTTGCATCGGCCTGTAATAACAGATGTAGAGTAAAATATTGCAGCTCAAGCTCGCTGAAATTACCTGAAAAATACGATTCTGTTAGGAGAATTGGAGTATATTGTGTAACTTAGCAAAACTATAATTCGTTTATTCCTAAAATAATGGATACAAGTTCATTATCACAATCTGAAATATTACGGCTGAACAATGATTTCGCCGAGTGGAACAATTCTTATCTTACGGTCATTGACTCGGTTGAAAAAGTCAACGCCGAGTTCAAACTGCCGCTTAAAAATCATACGGTATTATTAATTGTATGCATAAAAGGTTCGCTTGAACTTGGTTATGACATGACGTCGGTAGAACTGGTTACCCGCTCAATAATGGTGCTTTTGCCGGGACATCTGATACGGAAATATCATCCTTCGGACGATTTCGAGGGTTTTATGATTTCGTCATCTATTTCCAATCTCGCAAATATGTTGCCGCTGATGTCGCGCATTCTTGTCTGCTCGCTCCATTACAAGGAGAATCCTACGATACAGCTTGACGAGGAGGAATTTCTCAATCAGGTATTGTTCCGCGACCTGCTAAAGCATAAACTTGCGCGGTCAAAAGACCATTTTGACCTGCTTGTTATCAATAAATTGTGCGAAGGGATATTTTGTGAGACACTTAATAATTATTCGAAACGCATTCATGGTGCCATCAACGCGCAATGCAGCCGCGGCGATGCTTTGTTCTATAAATTTATCGTTGAGATAGAGAACAGTTTCAAGCAGGAGCGCTCAGTAAGCTATTATGCCGACAAGCTATGCGTATCGCCGAAGCATCTGTCGGCGGTTGTCAAGGATGTGAGCGGACGTACGGCGGGGGAGTGGATTGACTATTATGTCGTGAATGAAATAAAACGGCTGCTGACGTCGACCGACCTTTCGATACAGGAGATAAGCTGCAAGCTGCATTTTGTCAACCAGTCATTTTTCGGCAAATATTTCAAAAGCCATGTCGGAATGTCGCCGCGCGATTTCCGTAACAAGATACTTTTGCCCGGATTCTGAGCTTAAGGGGTATAGATAGGGGAGAGGGCGTCTCGCCATCGGAGTATTATCTTTACACACTGAAAGTTACTACGGGGGCGAGACGCCCCCGCCCCAATGCTGTTTACTTAAGGATAAAGGCGCCCGTCAGGCCGCCGATTTAATTATAACTCCTTGTCTGCCACCGAGACGGATGTGATGTAAATCGGCGGCCTTCGGGCGCCGTCACCGTGTATCGGCCTACCGGGCACACCGAAGCATAGCGGAGGTGTGCCCGGTTACTGATAAATCGGTATCCTGTCGGATACCAGCCGATATTGACGCCCTTAAGTAAACTGCATTGAATCGCGTCCGCACAATTCCGTATATTTTGAGTTTTGCAAATTCCTCTTGAATTATAGCTTGTGTAGGTCGTGGCCCATGAGGTTCTTTTTGGCCGTCATGTAGTCGCGGTTGTAGGTGTTGGGCTCAATTTCTATCGGTACGTTTTCAACTACCGTCAGTCCGTAGCCTTCCAGACCTATGCGTTTCACGGGATTGTTGGTGAGCAGGCGCATGTCGGTGATGCCGAGACTGCGTAGTATCTGCGCGCCTACGCCATAGTCGCGTTCGTCGGCTTTGTGTCCGAGCAGAATGTTGGCTTCCACGGTGTCGTGACCCTCTTCCTGAAGTTTGTAGGCATGGATTTTGTCCATCAGTCCGATGCCTCGGCCTTCCTGGTTGAGATATACGACGGCTCCGCGTCCCTCCTTTTCTATCAGCTCAAGCGCTTTGTGGAGCTGCTCGCCGCAGTCACAGCGTTTTGAACCGAAAATATCGCCTGTGGCGCACGACGAATGTACGCGCACAAGTACCGGCCCGGGAGTGGTGACATCGCCTTTGATGATGGCGATATGCTCCAGTCCGTTGTTTTTCTGACGGAAGGGGATAAGACGGAAATGGCCGTAGCGTGTGGGCATGTCGACCTCCACACCTCTTTCCACAAGGCTCTCGCGGGCGTTGCGGTAGGCGATAAGGTCCTTGATGGATATAAGTTTCAGACCCCACTCCTTTGCGCGGCGGCGCAGTTCGGGCAGACGTGCCATTGTGCCGTCGTCGCTCATGATTTCCATAAGGGCAGCCACGGGCTGGAGACCGGCGAGACGTGCGAGGTCGACAGCAGCCTCGGTGTGGCCCGAACGACGCAATACGCCGGCGTCCTGAGCAAAAAGCGGATTGATATGGCCGGGGCGTCCGAATGTGGCGGCTGTAGATGCCGGGTCGGCGAGGGCGCGGATTGTAGCGCAACGGTCGTTGATGGATACGCCGGTGCTGCATCCTTCGAGCTTGTCGACAGTGATGGTGAACGGTGTGCCGAGTACTGATGTGTTTACGTCGACCTGATGCGGCAGTTCAAGCTCCCTGCAGCGCGATATTGTCATCGGCACGCAAAGTACGCCGCGGGCGTTCTTGAGCATGAAATTGACCTGCTCGGGAGTTATTTTTTCAGCTGCGACAATGAGGTCACCCTCATTCTCGCGGTCCTCGTCGTCGACAACAATCACCATTTTACCTTCGGCGAAGTCAGCGATGGCATCTTCAATCTTATCTAATTTTATATCTTCTTTAATATCTTCCATATCGGTTGTATTGAGTAATGTAGTCTTACATTGTCATTCATTATCTGCTGAATCCTGTTCCTTCTGCGCTTCTGCTACAAACCATTGCCGGAGCAGTTCGTTATTCTCGACGAGCAGATTAAAGTCGCGCGGATTAATCTTATAGGGATATTTATTCAATATCAATATTACCTGATAGCTTCGCGAGTTGGCCAGATAGTCAATCAGTATGTTCATTGAACGCATACATTCAGTCGATTGTTTTGTGCCGAACAGTCTGACTGCCAGTTTGCGCAACGGCAACATACGGCGGTAGGTGTCGCGGAATGATTTGAGGTCACTGTCGAAATTGCCGATGACCTTGAGCGCACCCTGTGGCGTGACCTCATTGAGTGTAAACTCTTTAGGCTCGAGTGTGCGTTTGTGCTTGCCCCGCAGTTTTGTCCATAATGCCTTGTAGGCATCGATGTTGAATACGCCGGAATCATGCACGGCCTTGTAGGTGAAGAATATGCCGAGCGGCAGAAGAACTGCCGAACTGAGCCACATGCCTTCGACGATGCTTACACGGCCATCCTTTGCCATCTTATAGCCTGTATTGTCAATTATATAGTAGATGATGAACAGGATGACTGACACCACGAGCGGCAGACCGATACCACCTTTGCGTATGATGGCGCCGAGCGGAGCTCCGATGAAGAAGAATATTATGCAGGCGAATGACAGCGTGAATTTCTTCTGAAGCTCGATGCCGTGGCGGCGTATCTGCTTGCGGTCTTCCTCCATGAGTTTGCTTTTGTACTCATAGTCCATCTTGACGCTGCGGGCTTTGTAGAGCGCCTGGTTTATGATGGTGGCTTCGTCGAGTCCCGAATTGTTATGGAAAAGGGAGTCGATATCAAGTGGCTTGTCAAGCGATATTTCCTTCTGTGGTGCACGCGTTGTCCCTTCGGAAGTGGTGTAGGTCGTATAATATGGCAATGCAAAATATGGCTTTTCCTTTATTTCGCCGGCATATACATGGCCTACGCTGTCGACTCGCGCCTGAACGGAGTCAATTGTTGCATGCAGTTCCGTAATGTTTTTGCCGACATACTGTTTGCGCATGGCCGATTCGTCCATGCGGTTGAAATTGGCGTCAAACGGGATGATGATGTCTTTCTGCGCGAAAGTCTCGCGGCGGTAGGGGAGATTGTTGGACTGCACTCCGGCCGTGGTGGAGCGCAGGTTCTCGAACTGTTCGCCCTGATATATGTTGAGCAGCAGTCTTGTCTTGTCGGGCGTGAGGGATATTTTGCCTGAATCGGCCACGATGATGCGGGTATTGTCAGTGCCTCCGCTCATGTCGTATATCATGAGTTCGTGGAGCGTGCCGCTGATTTTATCCTTCTCTTCCACGTAGATGTTGATACCCGGTATCTGGTCGTAGAACGCTTTTTCCGGAATCTCCATTTCGGGCGATTTCTGCTTCATGGAGTAGAGCAGGGTGTACATCTTCACCTGAGCTACAGGCAGTACGTTGTTCTGGAAGAAGAATGCACTGCCGGCTATTAGAAGAATGAGAATAATAAGCGGACGCATTGTCTTGAGGAGCGACACTCCGGATGCCTTCATGGCAGTAAGCTCGAATTTCTCACCGAGATTGCCGAACGTCATGAGCGAGGCAAGGAGTATGGCAAGGGGGAGAGCCATCGGCACCATGGTCAATGCCGCATAGAAGAAGAGTTCGCCGATGGCGGTAATCTCAAGTCCTTTTCCCACGAGGTCGTCGATATAACGCCACAGGAACTGCATCAGGACTATGAACAAGCAGATGAAAAACGTCATTACAAACACCGGAAGGAATGTCTGCAACATGAACGTATATAGTCGCTTGGGTCGGTACATCTATTGAAAACTAAGAGGTCTCTAAAAAAATCCGAATGCAAATTTACGCATTTTAAGCAGGTATACAAAATTAATCGTGATGAAATTGGAGCATAATAAAAACGGGGAGACCGTGAAAGTCTCCCCGTAGGTTGAAATATATCGGCAGGATTGCCGGCGTATTAATAGACGAGTTCGAAATCGTCAATCCACATTTTTGAATCGCCTCCGCAGAAGTAGTCGCCGTAGCGCGATGCGGAGCAGGTGATGGCGATATTGGTGCCTTTGACGTCGGTCTTGAAGTATTCAATCGGAATATTGAATTCAATCATGCCGTCGCCTTGGGTGGCGTCTACGATGAGCTGTCCGTAGCCGATGACGTTGGGACGGTTGACATCGAATACCTGTCCTGATTTCGTCTCGACAACAATAGGCCATGTCTTTTCCTTTCCATTATCAGTGCTGCTCGCAGTCATCTTGTTGCTGTCGTCAAGGATTGCAATATAGATGATGCCCTGGTCCATCTGACCTTTATGAGCCTCCATTTCCTGGTATTTCTCGGGAAGATTTTTTTTGTCGCAGTCATTATAGCTGATTGTACCGGGTTCGTAGCGCACGTAGCCTTTAAGAACTTTCGGTCGTGAGGCGAACGGTCGTCCCCAGCCGAGGATACCGTCAGTACCGTCGGTTTTGAGATACTGACCGATGAATATATTTCCGGCGGCAAAACGTCCGATGCCAAATAATGCTACTTTTTGCGATGTCAGCAGGGCGGAATACTGTCCGGAGTGTGTGTAGGTACCGTCGGGGGTAGTCACTTGCTTGGAGAGCGAGGCAGAACCGTGGTTGCCCGAATCCCAAAACATCTCGTCGCCTTCGGCGTAGATAAGGTTGCCGTTTTTGCCTGACTTAATCTGCCAGTCTTCAAAACTTGTATTGGGAAGCTGGAGATTGGCTTCGGTGGTGATAGTCTTCGGCGCACTTTCAAATCCGGTGCATACCACGCGGTATTCGTAAGTAGTGCCGGGCGTAAGACCGGTAATCTCGGCTGAAAGATTTACGCCATCAAGAGTTGTGTCGGCAGCTGTCCAGGCTGAGTCACCGGCTTTGCGGTATTCGAGACGACCGTCGGTAGCCGTTGCGTCGAGCAGACGGCCATAAATCATAGCTGATGTAGCCCAAGTGGTGGGAGCCGCTGCGCTTACCTCGACTGCTTCAGCCTTGGCGTTGGTGACGGTTATCGGCATTGCGACCACAGATTTCTTGCCGAGCGCATCGGTTGCCGTGACGTTCATCTGATACTCGCCGGCGGGGATTGCATTGAGCCACTCCTCGTTGAAGTTGATTTTCATGTTGGAGATGTCGTCAGCCTCGTTGTATACATAGTTCCATTCGATACCGGCCGCATTGAGCGAGGCGCATACGCTTGCGTCGGCGGTCATCAGGTCGATGTCGTTGCCTCCGATGGTCGTTGCAAGAAGGGGGGAGTCGAGAACTACATTCTTAAGAGCTGAAGAGGCTGTGATGTAGAGCGATTTTTTATCAAACATGCCCGGTTGACCGGTAATGCCCTGCTTGATGTCGAAAGATGTACCGACAATTTTTGGCGCTACCGTTATCAGAATCTCATCCTCGGAGTCGATTGTGCTCTCGTCAATGACGATATTGATGAATGCGCCGCCGTTGTCGCTTGAAGATGGTGTGTAGGTGACGTGGAGCACATACTCGGTAGCGGACTGGACATTTTCGATCACACCTTCCTTGGTGAAAGCGGAGCCGTCGGCCAGTTTGCCTTTGAGCGACCATGTCAGATTTTTCGAGCCGGAGGGCATCATAAAGTAGCCTTTGCGTGTCTCTTTGCCTACGAAGTCAAGCGAACCACGGCTGTGGCCTACGGTAATGGTATAGTCGGTGAGCACGCCGTCGATATTGTCGGAATAATCGACCGATGCCACGACATTGGCGATGCGGCAGGGGAGTTCCACGCGGGTGGTACCCGATGTGATGGTGAAGGGAGCGCGGCCTTTATAGTACTTCGCATCAAATGAGGCCGAGAGGCTGTCGCCGGCCCATGCTTCGGCCACATAGTTTCCGCCAAGCAGTTTTATGCCGTCGGCAGGAAGGTTCTGCAGCCCTTCGTATTTGCGTACAAGGCCTTTTGAGCCTGAAATCCAGATGATGGTCGATGAGGACAGTTCCTCCTCGAGTGTGGCGCGGGACGCCACTTTGACATCATTGCTGAACGATGCCGTAAGCATCACTTTCCCTTCTCCCTCAAGAGCGTAATCATGATTGTCGGAGCATGCCGAGGCCAGAGTCAGTCCGGCGGCAAGTACTCCTGCGATATATATTTTTCTCATCGTTATTCTACTCCTGAAATAAAGGTTAATACTACTGTTTTCTCATTTCCCTTATCGTCAACGGCTGTCAGATGGAATTTATGAATATCATTCGGGGTGGTGCTGAGGTTGAGCAAGGGGATGAACGGGGTGAGGTTGAATGTAACCTCGGTCTGACCTTTGACATTGTCGCCGACGGGGAAGTTGAAGCCTTCGGGGTCGCCGAGAGTCTGCTCAAGGTCTGCGGGAAGGTTGGCGAGGTCGAATTTGGTGACCAGACCCACGCTGCCGAGGAACTCGTCGGTCAGGTAGCCTGACTCAATTTCCACCTTGAGGTTGGTCAACGGATTGACCGATTTGATCACGACGCTGTAGTCATTGCCTTCAACCGCCGGATTGACCTCAGTGAGCGAGATGCTTGTATCGAATGTGAAGTATTCATCCTTGGGGTCATCGGGATTGTCAGGATTATCGGGGTTATCCGGGTCTTCGGGGTCTTCGTGACCGGGACGGTCGCCGTCAATCACATCTTCATCGGGCGCTACATTGCCTTCGATGCTTTCGTCGATTGTCGACATGTCGATGGTGATGCCGTCGGTGATGTCGATGTTGCCTGATTCGTCGGGTATAGTCGGGTCGCCGCCTTTCACGCTATAAGTGATGATGCGGTGCTGGCCGGCTTCAACATCGGTGTATACTTTGCGTATCTCCTCGTAGTTGCCGTAGATTGTGCCTGAGAAGGTTGCAATCAGTGTCGAACTGCCTTCGATGGCCTGGAAATAGCCTGAGCGGGTTTCTTCGGGTCCGAATTCGAGACGTCCTTCATCGTTGGCAATTACGGTCACTTTGCAGTCGTCTTCCATGATTTTTTTCAAATCTTCGGAAAATCTGATTGAGACTTTGATGTTGGAGAGTTTGCATGTCACTGTGCCGGCATTTGTGAGCTGGTTTTTGGCGATGTTGAATTTTTGGGATGAGCCTTTGAAGAAAGGAGCGTCCCACGCAGCTTTTTCCTGATTGTGGGAGATGACGTCGATTGTGTAGCCTTCGCCCACGGGCAGGGTAATTATTTCAGGCATCTCGGCAAACTTCCACTGCTGCATCTGTTTGCCTTCGGCATCGTTGACGGTGACGATAAAGTTGCTTACGTCGACTCCGGCCCGTTTGATTACATTTTCGGCGTTGGTTACGTCGATAGCTTCCATTCGCAATTGCCCTTCGCCCTCATCTTCGGGCGCGGGTGTCCAGTTGTCATGGCATGATGACATCATGAACGTCGCGATTGCTAAAGCTGAAAATATTTTATATTTCATGTTCAGTAATTTCTATTAGTAGTTTAACTTGATGTCATCAATATAGAGCTGTCCGCCGACTGACTCGGTTTTTGCATTTGCCCCAAATCCGGGTAGTTTGAGATAGCTACGAGTGGCGCCGTTACTATGACCTGTGGATTTGAATATGATTACCAATGATGCCGCTTTATCTGCATTGGCACTATAAGTGAAAGGTAAAGTAAATTGTTCCCAATTACTATAAGCTGTGCCTATCTCGATGGCATAAGAGCAAAGGATATTGCCGGAAGCGTCAAGGACACTCGCTTCGGCTACTCCGAAATCATCGGATTTTTGAGCGCTATATTTTGCATAAAATGTTACGGATGCGGGTCGTGAATTGAATTTGTATCCATAGGCCGGTGTCTGTCCGACACCGGAGAATTTACCTAAATATAATTGTCCGGCAGAAACATTGTTGACGATGCTTATACTTCCGCCTGCAGTGTTACCTGCACCCCATCCTACGGTACGGATGACAGCACATTGTCCGCTGACGCCTTCTGCAGGCTTGGTTCCCGAAGTTGTGGTATATGCTGCAGCTACACCTATGCTTGATGTAGTCTCTTCATTCATTGTGTCCCATACTTGTTGAGCGCCTTCTGCATATGCGTAATAGAAGTCCCAGTTGCTGCCGCCATGTTCCCTCCACCAACCTTCCATGTCTGAATTGGGAAGTTGAGCAGCTTCTTCGGTGGTGATTTCAGTTTTTGCAATTTTACCGTTGATTGTCGCTTTGACGGTAAGTTTTTTGCCTGAGGGGAGGCCGGTGAGCCATGACGAACCGTCGCTCTCCATTGTGTGGCTTACCGGCGTGAAATTGGAGCCGTCTTCCGAAATTTCGTATTTTACTGACGAGGCTGCTGCTTCGAGTTCATTTTCGAAATATGTAGGAACGATACGTGCGCGTGTCGCGAACATGTCGTTGGCTTTAGATGCGATGGTGAATCCGCCTTTGGCAATAGTGACCTCATCGCTTTCTTTTCCGGCAGCGACGGCACGAAGTGTAACTGTCGTGTCATCGGCGGGAATGCCGTCGATTTCCACTATATAATTGTTGTCGGATACTTCAGTAACTTTTGTGATTGTGGCGTCGCTCCATGTGCCGCGGAGATTTTTGTATTGTATTTTTACATTTCGGGCTACATCTGTGCCGTTGTAGGTAAGAGCCACAGTCATTGTGGTGGCGCCGACACTGGGCGTGACATCTTCCGACAGGCCAATCACTATTGGCTCGACTTTCACTGAGAATGTCAACGGGTCGCTAACCTTGCTGTAGTTGTCCTTGGCTACGACTGTGAATTCAGACACATTGTCGCTTCCTTCAAGGTACCTGATGTGTGACAGCACGCCTGAGAGGTCGATTTGCGCCATTTGGCCGATATTGCCGAAAAGGCCTTTGACGTCGAGACCGAGCGATTTCAGTTTAGACTGCTGGGCCGGAGTGGCGGCGGCAAGGTCAATCTCGTTATACCAGCCCTGCTCGATGAGAGATGTGGACTTGGTCGAGAGCACTACGGACTTGATACCGCCTTCGGCATTGATGAAGAAAGCGGGGGCTGCAGCGTCAGATGAGCCTTCGATGACGGTGGCGGTGGTGCCTGCCTCAAAGCCCTGCGCGATGACCGCGGGAGCCGGTGCACTGAGTATTTCATCGCTAAGGTCGATGTAGACATCTTCCTGACTGAGCATGTCGTCGTAGGTGATGACGAGCTGTGCGTCGCCGGCCTGTCCGTTGTTGACATCAACAGTTACGGTGTAATGATGTTTCGGCTCGGCAACGAAAACAGCAGCTTCGAGGGTAGCGCTCAATCCGTTGGGCTTGGTGACATCGGCCGTGACCGTTACTTTGCCCGGACGAAGGTAACCGGGACGCGTCTCGGTGCTTGTGAAGTTGACATAATCGCCACCTTCGGCATGAGCCTGAAATGAATAATTGGTGAAATAGGAACGGAATGCTTCGGTCGTGGCTATGCTGACCATCGAGTTGGTGAGCTGTGCGTTCATCGACACCTGTGTCACTTTGTTTTCTTTCACCGTGAGCTGTGTGGAGGCATAGTAATAAGGCTTTTCAAAACCTTCGTCCTCTACGTCGCCGTAAATTGCCTCAAGGGTGTAGGTGCCGACCTTGAACAATTCGTTGTTGTCAAAGTCGGCGATGGAATTCCATTCCTTGACAAATGAACCATCGGTTGAACTGAGCCGCAGCTTCAAATCATTGACCGATACGGGAGATGCATCGCGGCCGGCCGATGTGGAACGCGATGTTATCGCATTCACATCAAGGTCGAGCTGCGGGTTGATCTTACCGGATGTACCCCCGCCCGGATTGTAGTCGTCGCTACAGCTACTGCCTGCGGCAATCAGCAATGCTGACGACAACACACCATAAATTAACTTCATAACTGTTTATTTAAATGTTACTATATCTGCTTAATTCCTAAATTCTTACCTGAGAAATTACATTATAAGTGATTAAATATAAATAAGCACAAAATCGCTTCAAAAGTATGAAATTTTCTTAAATATTACAATATTTTTCTACGCTTTTATATTAATTCGTCTAATAATAACGACAATTTTCCAAATATGCTTAATAATAAATCCGGGAAGAATGCAACGCTGTCATATGCTGTATTCTTCCCGGATTTTGTGTGCGTACAATTTTTTGTCAAAGCGATAGAAGCTCTTCTATCTTGCTCTTCATTAAATCTTTGGTTTGGGAACCTACAAGGCGGATTGATGTTTTTTCTCCGTTTTTGTAGAAGAGGAATGTCGGGATTGACATTACTCGGTTGGCGGCGGCGAATTCGCCTTCTTCGTCAACGTTGTATTTGCCTATTACAACTCTGTCGGCGTATTCTTCGGCCAGTTCGTCGATAATAGGTGACATGCCTACACAGGGACCACACCATGTAGCCCAGAAATCGATAACTACGGGCTTGCCCGATGCTATCGTCTCATTGACATTGCTGTCTGTAAATTTAAATGCCATAATTGTTTATTGTTTTTATTTAGTTAAACTTATATTCGAGATTCATGTCGTCGAGAAGAGTGGCGAGTTTGCGGTTGATAGGGATGCGCAAATCGGAGGTCATCAGGATCGTACGGTTGGCTTCGCCGTCGAATATCTTGAAGTTGAGAGTGCCGCGGTTGGTTGTCGAGCCGTTGATGTGCTCCATGAGAGTATCTATGAGCGCGTCGTTGACATCGGTTTTGTCAAGCGTTATCGTCACGGAGTTGATGAGGTGTCCGCTCATTTCCGACAGGAGTTTGATGTCAGAAATCATGAAGCGCAACTCGCCGTTATAGGCTTTTGCATATCGGCCGGTGACGTATATGGGAGTGCCGATTTTACCGAAATTGGCGAATTTGATGTAGTCGTTTCTGAACAGCATCAATTCGGCCGAGCCGGTGTAATCTTCAATTTTCATGCGGCCATACATGTCTCCCTTTTTTGTCGGTCGTTCTTCAAATGATATTACCATTCCGCCGAAAGAGATGTCGCGGTCTTCCACTATATCGTTTTTCTCGGCGAAATCTTTCAACGTCGTGTTGCAGCCGTGGGTCAGCTCCATGTAGTACGGATCAAGCGGGTGGGCTGACAGATACATGCCGACGAGGTCGCGCTCTTTTTCGAGCCGGACAACGTCAAACCAGGGTACTGCGGGGTGGATGGCAGGACGACCTGCCGTATTGAGCGATATGTCTTCGTCGCCGAAAAGGGATGCTGTCTGTTCCTGGCTCGCTTTCTGGAATAACTGTCCGTAGCGCAGGAGCTGCTCGGAAAGGCTCTCGTCGCGGTTGTTTTTTTCGAAAAAATCCTCGCGCTGGAGGCCGTCGAAGCAGTCGAATGCTCCGGCAAGCGCAAGCGATTCGAATGTGCGGCGGTTGAGTGTGGCGAGAGGCACGCGCTCCACAAAGTCGTAGATTGAGGTGAACGGGCCTCCTTTTGCTCGCGTCTCGATTATTACGTCGGCTACGTTTTCGCCCACGCCCTTGATGGCGGCGAGACCGAATCGGATGTCGCCCTTGGCGTTGACACCAAAATCGCCGAAACTTTCATTTACGTCGGGTCCTTTTACCTGAATGTGCAGGGATTTGCATTCGTCCATGAAGTTGGTGAGCTTCGTGATGTCGTTGCGGTTGCGGCTGAGCACGGCTGCCATGTATTCGGCAGGGTAGTTGGCTTTGAGGTATGCGGTCTGGAACGCTACCCAGCTGTAGCAGGTGGCGTGGCTCTTGTTGAACGCATACGACGCGAATTTTTCCCAGTCGGCCCATATCTTTTTAAGGACATCCTCGTTGTGGCCGTTGGCTTTTCCTCCTTCGAGGAATTTGCCTTTGAGTTCGTTCATCTTGTCGATTAGCTTTTTACCCATTGCCTTACGCAGTGTATCGCTCTGGCCTCGGGTAAAGTTGGCGAGAAGACGCGACAGAAGCATGACTTGCTCCTGGTAGACAGTGACGCCATACGTGTCCTTGAGGTATTTCTCCATCACGGGTATGTCGTAAGTGATGGGCGATTTTCCGTGCTTGCGTGCGATGAAGTCGGGGATGTAGTCCATAGGCCCGGGACGGTAGAGGGCGTTCATTGCTATGAGGTCCTCGAAGGTGGAGGGCTGCAATTCGCGCAGGTATTTCTGCATGCCGGCCGACTCGAACTGGAACGTGCCTGTTGTGCGCCCCTCGCAATAAAGTTGGTAGGTTTTGGGGTCGTCGATGGGCACATTGTCGATGTCGAGGTCGATACCGCGAGTGAGTTTGACATTTTTGACGGCTTCCTTGATGATTGAAAGGGTTTTCAATCCGAGGAAGTCCATTTTGATAAGGCCGGTTTCCTCGATGACGCGGCCTTCGTATTGTGTGACGAGCACGCGTCCGTCGGTCTTGTCTATCGCCGTGCTCACCGGCACCCAGTCGGTGACATCGTCACGGCATATTATCACGCCGCAGGCATGGACACCTGTGTTGCGCACGTTGCCTTCGAGCTGCTCGGCATACATTAGTGTCTCCTTTATGGTTTCATTGCCGTTTTGCAGTTCGGTTTTGAATTCCGGCACATGTTCGTAGCAGTTTTTGAGGGTGGCGGAGAGCTCCTTGCCGTTGACTTCGGGCATGTGGCGCGGTATGAGTTTGGTCAGTCGGTCGCTTTCGGAGAGCGGGAGGTCTTCCACGCGTGCCACATCCTTGATTGCCGATTTGGCTGCCATCGTACCGTAGGTGATGATGTGCGCCACTTTTTCTTCGCCATATTTTTCGGTCACATATTTTAATACGCGTGCGCGGCCGTCGTCGTCGAAGTCGATATCGATATCGGGGAGTGAGATACGGTCGGGATTGAGGAAACGCTCAAAAAGCAGGTCGTATTTCACTGGGTCGATCTGCGTTATGCCGAGACAGTAGGCTACCGCTGAACCTGCGGCCGAACCACGGCCGGGGCCGACACTGACGTCGAGTTTCTGGCGCGCCACGTTGATGAAGTCCTGCACGATCAGGAAGTAGCCGGGGAAACCCATGGTCTTCATGATGTGCAGTTCGAACTTGATGCGTTCGCGTAGCTCGTCGCTAAGGTCTTTTCCATAGCGGCGTTCGGCTCCTTCGTAGGCCAGTTTGGCAAGATAGTCGGCTTCAAATTTAATTCGGTAGAGCTTGTCGTAGCCCCCGAGCTTCTTTATTTTCTTTTCTGCCTCTTCCTGCGAGAGTATGACATTGCCGTTTTCATCGCGCGTGAATTCATCGAAGAGGTCTTGTTCGGTGAGCCGCTGTCGGTATTCTTCTTCTGTGCCGAATTCTTCGGGGATTTCGAAGAAGGGCATTATCGGTGCGTGATCGATGTCATAGGTCTCAACTTTGTCCAGAATCTCGATGGTGTTGGACAAGGATTCGGGAATATCTTTGAACAACTCGTTCATTTCGGCCTGTGTTTTCATCCATTCCTGTTTGGAATAGAGCATTCGGCCTTCGTCGGAAAGCTTTTTGCCTGTCGACACGCATATTAGACGTTCGTGGGCTTCGGCATCGTTTTCGTTGACGAAATGCACGTCGTTGGTGCATACGAGTTTTATATCGTATTTGCGTGCTATGCGTATCAGTTCGGGGTTGACGCGTTCCTGTATTTCGAATACGGCATGGTTTGCCCGCAGCACTGTAGCTTTGTGTCGCTGTAATTCTATATAATAGTCGTTTCCGAAGATGCTTTTGAACCATTCGGCCTGACGTTCGGCCTCTTCGATTTCTCCTGCCTGTATGAGACGCGGCAGTTCCCCGCCGAGGCAGGCTGAACAAACGATGAGACCTTCGTGATATTTCTCCAGCTCGAATTTGTCGGTACGCGGGTGGGAATAAAATCCCTCTGTCCAGGCTTTTGATACGAGTTTTATGAGATTGTGGTAGCCGACGGCGTTTTTTGCAAGTACAACGAGGTGCCGACCGGTATCGCGTTTGTCGGTATGCTCCGTAAGGCGTGAATTAGCGACGTACATCTCGCATCCGAATATCGGTTTGAAATTTAGTTTCTTTTTGACTTTGGCGATGTCTTTTTCCAAAGCAGCAGTTTTATCCGAGTCACCGGCTTCTCCGGCTTCGGTAAGCTGTTGCTCGAGCTTTTCGATTTCTCCTTTCAGTTTGCCTTTTTTCTTCTTTATATAATTGAACATTTCCTTGACGCCAAACATGTTGCCGTGGTCGGTGAGTGCCAATCCCGGCATTCCGTCGCCCATGGCTTTGTCAACAAGCGCGTTGATTGATGCCTGGCCGTCAAGTACCGAGTACTGGGAGTGTACGTGCAGATGTATGAATGATTCCATATATGAATTTCCTTGCTATAATCAAAAGTGTGCCTGTGGTATTTGGCGATACTGAGATGAAGTATCTGTCTCAATCCGTGGGAGAGCGGAGTTTTTGTTTGCTAAATTATTATATTAATAATGTGCATTCGCAATCCGTCAAAATCAGTGTTGCCGGAAGTGACTTCAAATAGTTCCCAAAATTACAAATTAAATTTCATTGTCCCAATATAGGAGAAATATTATTTATCAACAAAAAGGGGAATTAATGCCGCGCCATTTTTATTGTGAGCTTGTCTTTGGATAAACGTTATGAAAATATTGTACGAAAATCCATGCTGATTTATGATTTGATAATCAGCGTTTTCGGGCTTTTGATTAAATTTTCATGAAAAAAAGTTGCAAAAATATTTGGCGGGAAAGGAAAAAGTGCATACCTTTGCACTCGCTTTCGGGAAGCAAGCGAGCTTCCGCGGACGGAAGGCAGGCCGGGAACGAAGCTGGCGATGCTGCGAAGCGGCTGACGCGAGGCAGGGCACCGACACTGACGGAAACTCCGGAACGAAAGCGATGCAAAAAAAAAAGTCGAAGAAAAATTTGGAAGTTACAAATTTCCTTCTTACCTTTGCAAAGTTTTTCCGCCTCACGAAAACCGACGGTCAACGGACTACGGGAAGCGGGGCAGGGAAATCCCCGAGGACATTGAAAGACTTACAATAGACAAAGACAAGAAAGTACAAGAGCTAAAAATAATGAGGCCGGCTCTTCAGCAATGAAGGCAAGCCGGTGTCAGTTCCTGAAACCGACCCCGACGGAGGATGCTCCGGCGGAGGAACAGTCCGGGACGAACGTCGCGGTTGCGTCATGTTTTGAAACAGAAAAAAACAAGAAACAAGATAACAACAACGAAGAG
>ULRJ01042591.1_pt1 | contig 28657 bp, 29 predicted proteins | sample 1955321 | NCBI WGS metagenome assembly ULRJ01 (sample SAMEA4835679, study PRJEB28245) | human gut metagenome | biome: gut microbiome; material: fecal sample | place: Denmark | collected 2008 | reverse complement strand
CGCGCAAGCGACATTCTTCCATTCCGCTGCAGTGCGATCCGTACGAGGCGTTTTTATTTCATAGGACGCATTTCCTATGAAATAAAAAAATATATTCTTAGCATATAACAGACTGAGGAAAAAGGGAATCGAAAATATTAATTACAGTTCACTCGTGGTTTCTTGTGCGCAGATTCCATGCTCGCATGAGAATCTGTGCACAAGAAACCACGAAGGGAGCACCATTTTATGAGCAAAAATGAGCTGCGAAGCAGCGGAAAGCATCGAAGATGCGCTTTTGCGAATGGTGCGAGTGAACTGTAACTTTTCCCCCTTCAATACCCCTACCTGTAATTTTCTGCTTGCCAATCTGCATTTCCTGCTATATGATTGTACAGGCATGACAACAGAATATGCGCTCTGCAAAATTCTATCGTCATGAATCATACCGAGTGTTCGTGACCTTCCACTCGTAAAACAAAACTAAAGGAGAAAACAAATGAAAAACAAAAATGTTCTGTACCTCACACAGGCAGCGATGATTGCTGCCCTCTACGTCGTTCTTACGATGATCGCCAATGCCCTCGGCATCGCCAGCGGCAACATTCAGGTTCGCTTCTCGGAAGCCCTCACCGTCCTTCCCTTTCTGACTCCCGCCGCAGTTCCCGGACTCTTTATCGGCTGTCTGATCGCCAACCTCGTGACCGGTGCCATGCTGCCCGATATCATTTTTGGTTCCCTTGCAACCCTGATCGGTGCAATCGGCACATGGATGCTTGGAAAAGCAGCCATCGGCAAGGACGAAAAGCAGAAAAAGCTTTTCACCTGGCTGTCCCCTCTGCCGCCTATCCTGGCAAACGCCGTGATTATCCCGCCTGTGTTAAAATACGCTTACGGCATCCTTCCGATGTGGTTTTCCGTGATTACCGTAACGGCAGGGGAAATCATTTCCTGCGGTATCTTCGGACTGATTCTGTTGGCTGCGCTGAAAAAATACAAAAACCAGTTGTTCCCCGTTTAAACGGCAAAAACACAAAAAAGGTATCGTCCTCCTGCTTTTTGGAGGTTACGATACCTTTTTTCTTTACCTACAATAGAATGCACGCTCTGCGAGCATTCTATTGTCATGAATATGCAATAAACCGGTTCCCGTTTTCTTCAAACATGCTCCGCGCGTCGTTCATGCCCTTTTTATAGACAGTTCCGGTCAGCGGGTCCATCAAAACGACATTCTGCTCGTTGAAGCCGATCACCAGCACTGCACTGCCGTCCTGCATCACTGCAAGCACCGGGATTTCCCGGTCAGGATAATATAATACCATATCCAACGTACAGCCCTGGAGGTTTAACACCGTCCGATTGTCTAAATTTTCTTCCAGAATCGTCAGCACATCCTGCCCGGCTGCCAGCAGCGAGGAGCTGTTTTTCACCATTCCCTCATACTGGAAAATCGTATCCAGGCACACCGCAAGGCTGCTTCTTTCATTGTCCGCATAGTCCCCATCAATCGCCATGATCTGATTCGAGCTGTGCAGGCGGTCGCGTTTGTTCAAATATCTGCCCGCCTCGTCCGTTACCGCTCCAGCTGCTTCATAAGCTCTGCGCACCGCTGCGGCAGGGTCTTTTTCGATTCCGATCACACCATATTGTCCATATACATAATAGCGGTTCTGATCCTCTTCCCCGTTCAGTACAATTTCCCGGCTTCCTTCAAAGATGACCTCCTTCGGTGTGAGGATTTTGACCTTTTTGGCATCCGGAACGGAATTTAATACAATTCGTACGATATTTTCCGTCTCCTCCGTGGACGCTGTCTCCGCATAATTTTTGCTCTCCGGTATCTCATCATTATATAAAATCTGATCCTCCGAAAGCTCCGTCACCCTTCCGTCCGCAAGGGAAATCCGCTCCAGACTGATCTGGTTTTCCTCAATCCGGCAGCCCGTCACATAAACCCCTGCCTGCTCATAGGATTTTAAAATGTTTCCCTCAAAATCCTGGATCCTGATCTGATGCATCGGGAACAGCTGATTGCCGACCGCATCCTCCTGCACCTGCTCTGCAGACGCAATTCCGTAGATCAGGTCTTCCCCCATAAAGCCGAGCGCCTGAATAAAATTGCCTTCGCCCGCCTTGAGTTCCGTCAGCTTTCCGCTGTTTAAATTCATGAATTCCAGCGTGCTGCCATAATCCTTCAGATCCTTCTGCCATACCAGCATACTGTTGTTTTCCGCAACCCTGCAGCCAGCCGTGCTAATCCCGGAAACTACGATTTCGCTGGACTTGTCCTCCAGCCCGATATGCCAGATATTGCCGTCCACCATCAGATAGAGGTCGTTTTTACCATTTACATAAGAGAGCGTTTCCAGATCAGCTTTTAACAGCCCGGCACTTTTATTATAAGGAATAAACACCATTTCCTCTGTCACGTTCAGTGTACTGCTGTAGTAGCAGACCGAAACACCACACTCGCCCTCATGACGGCCGCGGTTCATGTAACCGTATACCAGAAACGTCACGTTTCCGGTTTCATCGACCTGCAAAACCTCATAGCTGTGGTTTTCATAGCGCGCCCGCAGATCGTCGTTGTCCTCGTCCCGGAAAGAATGCAGCCGCGCCAGGCGATTGTCAGCACTGTTGTATACATAAAGCGCTCCAGCCTGTACAAAGGCAAATACATTTCCGCCATCGCTTTCTTTCATGACGACATTTTTATCTGTAATTCCAAGCTGTAATCCGCTTTCCGTAAATCTTGATGATTTTTCCGTAAAATACTGTGTGGTATTACGTTCATAATCCAGCAGGTACATTGTGTCCCCTGTATAACGCACCCGGTAATACTCCGTCACGGACGCGCTGACCTGACCGCCTCCCTCTGTATAAGACACGGGATAGCTCAAAACAAAGGAAGCTGTCTGCGGTGCGATTTCTTTTACCCAGATCTGCGGCTTCTCTATCCGCGTCACATCCAGGCTTCCCCAGGTTACCTGGGACGACGTACAATGAATGTCCACATGGGCAAAAGAGGAATTGTCGCCATCTGAATTCGTTTCCAGCTTTTTGGCATAGCCTTTTTCCGCAAAAACCTCTGCATCAAAGGTCGCATCCGAAAAAGACGTCACGAAATCAAGTTTTTCCGTCAGGTAATAATCCGCCTGGATGACCCGCGTATAATAACGCACCTGTCTGCTTTCATCCAGATTCACCAGAAAAATCAGGCTGTATTCCTCGCCCTCTTTCATCAAATCCTTTAACCGGAAGGAAAGATACAGGTCGTCTCCTTCCTGCGTCCCGGTCAGCTCCGTATTTTCAATCAGACGGCTTCCGTCGATGCTGCGCAGCTCATAGGAAACGCCCGCAATTTCCGTACCGTACCCGTGCACCACTGCGTTGATCTGACGCGCTGTTTTGATCGGCGTAATGCTTTCCCGCATATCCGCCGTATCCATCTGCATTGTGTATCCGTACATCTGATTGATTTCCTGACCGTCTTCCACAATTGCCATTGTGGGCAGACTGGCCGCCGACATCGGTGCAGTCATATCCCCATTTCCCTGATTGGCGACCATGCTGATCACAACCAGCGAAATCACAAATATCACAACAAAGGCAATGCCCTTGATAACCGTTTTCTTCAAACCAACTCTCCTTCCAGAAGCTTCTGCAGCGTCGTATGGATCTGCAGGGTTTCCGCCAGCCTTTTGCTATCCGGCTCTTGATAGCCCGGCTCTTTGCTGCACTGCCCGGACTTCTGCTCTGCTTCCGTCAAACCGCTCTGTCCATCCGCCATCCCTGCGTCTACTCTGCGCACTGCACGAAGCAGGATATTTTTAGGAGTATGCTCCATATCGATAAACTCCAACACCTGGGTATCATATCCATTTTCTTCCAGCAGATCGGCTCGCAGGGCATCTGTAAACAATGCCGAAAGCCGCTCTTTGATCAAACCATATTTCAGCGCGCCCTCCAGCGGCTCACATGCGATCTGCTTATTGACCTCATGCTGACAGCAGGGCACGGATAAAATAACACCCGCATGCCATTTCATCGCCTTATACAGGGCATAATCGGTCGCCGTGTCGCAGGCGTGCAGCGTCACAACCATGTCCGCGCTGTCCGTTCCCGTATAATCTGCAATATCTCCATGTAAAAACGAAAGCCCTTCATAATGATATTTCTTCGCCAGCTCGTTGCAATGCACGATCACGTCTTTTTTCAGATCAAGTCCCGTCACTTCCAGTGTCAGTCCCTTTAATTCATGCAGATAATAATACATGGCAAAAGTCAGATAAGACTTACCGCAGCCAAAGTCAATAATATGCACCGGACGATCCTTGGGCAGGAGTGGCCAAATGTCCTCAATAAACTCCAGAAAACGGTTGATCTGACGGAACTTATCGTACCGCGACGTTATCACTTTTCCTTCTTTGGTCTGCACTCCCAGATCCACCAGAAAGGGAACCGGACGTCCTTCTTCCAGAATATAGCGTTTCTTTCTGTTGTGGGACAACGAAACCTTAACGTTATCTTCCGAAACGCTGCGCTGCTTTTTGCGCACCGTCATTTTCCCTTTTTTGCTTACCAGCACCGTCGCCTCAAAAGAGGTTGTCTCAATCTGCAGCTGTTTAAAGCTGCCCGAAAGATCGGCTTCCAGAATCGCTGCCGTCTCCTCCGCTGTGTGATTTTCATGAAATACCTGCGTCCCGCGATATGCGGTGATTTGAAACAAAAGCCTGTCCTTTAACAGAACCGGGCGAATTTTCTTTTTGCTGCACCCCGTCGCTTCGCCGGTGGCACCACTCAATGTCATCTGGTAAAGCCCGCCGGTCAGGCTCTCTTTCAACAGCTGTCTTACTTTGTTCATCTTCTTTTCTCCCTGAAAAAAGAATGTGCCTTGGCACATTCTCGCGCCGAGGCGCGGTTGCTTTAGCAACCATCTACCCTTGCGCCGAGTGCGCATCCTCGTAGAGCGTTTATTATCGTATGGAAACGAAGTTTCCTATACGATAATAAAACCGGAAGAAGCATATTATCTTCTTCCGGCTCTATTGTAAAGCTTTATTCTCTTCTGTACAACTTAAAATTTCCGAAAGCCCTTTTTCTGCCTGCGTCTGAAAATTTCTCCGTAGAGCAGAACCTGAATCAGCTCCATGCTTTCAGGGCCAAGCAGCGGCGCAGTCTCCGCTGTTCTGACCGCAGGGTTCATCGCAGCGCCTGCAGATATACGATCGCCTGTCGTGCTCACTTCTCCACCGTCCGCAGGCGCGGCCGCCACTGCCGCAGCCTCTGCCTGCTCGCGTTTTTCCTCCTGCTCCAGCACCGCATAAATGTCCTGCGCCATTTTATACAGGGTCATTCTGTCCGGATATTCATCATAAAGGACGCTGCCTTCACTGTCAAACCGTTCCAGCAGCTCTTCGATCCGTTTGCGGTATTTTTTTGCCTGCCTCGGATAAAGCTCCTGCAGATATTCCAGGTCGCGCATGACCGTATCCTCTTCCTCCCATATCAGAGGCATCGGATAGGTCATATAAAAGGGAAGTATTTTGGGGTAATAGTTCATCTGCATCCCCCGGCTGTTATTTTTTCTTTATCATATGCAGAATCTTCCCGGAAAGTTTTACAGCCGCCCGCGCCTGCTCCCGCTCCGGTTCTGTGCCGCCATAGCGCGCCTGCTCATACAACTCCGTCAGCTGCTCCCAGTCTTCATGTCCGGTGTCCCCCCATGCCTGCCGGGTCAGCTCCTGCGCAGTCAAGCTGTTTGCCAACCCCAGCCACACTGCCTCTTTCCTTTCCTGTTCCTTTTTCTTTTGCCGCCTGCCAAAGGCGCCTTCTATGGTCTTTTTATAGGCCCGCCGGATCTTCGCAGATGGCTCTATCCCGATAAAAAGCTGTGCTCTTTTCCGTTTCTCCCTATAGGCGATGGACTCCGTTTTTTCTTCTACGCCAGCTTCGAGAGTCTCCTTACGTCCCCTGCCAGTCTGATAGAAGCTTTTGATCATCCAGCGGAACAAAAGGACAATGCTCACAAGCACTGCGACGATCAATGCCACCACAATTGACCAGAAAACAAGCTTTCCAAGCACTTCTATCCAAACCGGTGTGGGGCGAACCTCCTCGAACTCTCCCCAGCCCATTTCCATTTCCGGCACACTCACTGTTGCCTGCTCAACAGCCTTCTCCGGTTCTCCGGAAAGCATTGTCAGCAGCCATACGATCAACCATCGAAGTATTTTCCCCAGCCATATGGCACCTTCGGTCAGCTTATCCACAAGAGGTGTCGTACAGCACACAATCAGCAGGGCGACACAGACTACGGAATACAGTGCCACAACAATAATTCCCGTCCGGAAAATATTTTTTTCCGGAATCACACCGGCACTGCCCGCATTTATTTTTACATAAGAAAGATAATTGTCCGCATAGCGCTTGATCAGTATTCCGGGCAGCCATACAAAAAAGCTTCCCAAAACAAGAATACAATCCGTCTGGGACTGCTTATAGCTGCAGACCAAAAATGCTGCGATCACCACCACTGCCGCTGCAGGCAGCGGGAACTCCCGTTCCCGTATCACCTGATGCACTCGAAGGCGGATGGAATGCAGACCATAAAATACACCAAGCACCGCAATCGCAACTGCACCTACCGGCCAGCTCTTTACCATCAGCGTTGCAAACACAACGACTGCCGGATGCAATAGAAAGAATACCCAGAAATGCTTCAGCTTTTTACGGAACAGATAAAAGCAGACAGGGTACAGGGCTGCAGCCAGCCACACACCCACCGGCACACGATCCCCGATCAGTGCATTGAGTGCAATTTCGATGCCAAAAACCACTGCATAGTTTAAAAAGAGTTCGATCCACTCCGAGATTCTTTGCAGATTCTGTTTCATAACCGCCCTCCTTCTTCCACATCAATCAAACGGGTATAAGGGCGGATACCAGCATTTATTTCCGGCCGGATTATACGGTTTACCGGACAGAACCAGATAAATTCTCGTTTTTCTTTCCTGAATTTTTCCAGCAGCTGCTGAAATTCCGGTCGTGCATCCGCAGAAAAGAAAATCGTACAAAGGCTTTCCCTGTCTTCCATTTCTTCCAGCTGCTCCCGGATGGGTTCAAAGGAAGGTGCCGGCTTCTCCAAGTCTATCCGGGCCAGGCCACGGAAAATGCTGTCCAGATGGCCCGCGCCGCAGGATGCTTTCAGGCAGACCGCCTCTTTTGTCAGAAGATCCGGTCCGTTGGTTTCCAGAGAGGTTCTGATGCCCTGTCCGATAAACAGCTCCGCCGCCGCTGCCGCCATTTCAATCGAAGCTTCCAGCAGATCCTCCTGACGTAAAATCGCACCATCCTCCAGATTTACCACCAGCCGGACAGAGCGCTGGGCGGTGCAGCCCTTTTGATTGACCTTTAATTCCCCGCTTCTTGCGGTCGCTTTCCAGTTTACATCCCGCAACGTATCCCGCGGCGTATATTCCCGGATCCCCAGATATTCAAAAGGATCCTCCTGCAAATGCCGTTTCGTCGCAACCTCGCCGTTCAACTGCCTCAGCGCGCCGTTAAAATCCATTCCCCGAAATGGTCTGGGGTAGACATACAGCTGGGAATCCACCGGCAGGCTTTTGGGCAACTCATGGGTCAAAAACAGATCTCCCGCCACAACGTCCAGGCCGTTGATCCGGTAAAATCCTCTTTTTTTACAGGTAAACCGCAGACTTCTGATGTGTCTGGTATAGGGACGCACCGAAAAAACATCATTCCGGTAATATTGATCCGTTACACTGCTCTCCGTTCCGGCGTCCTCAAATGCCAATTGCCTCGACACCTGAAATTTTACTTTCAGGACAGGCAACGGCAAAAGTTTCCTGTTTTCAATCGTTTCCAAAAGCTCGCAGCTCTCCCCGCGCACTGTACTTTTACGGGAAAAGGCCAGGGATACAAACAGCTCCTCATCCCAGTGCTTTGCATACCATACAGACTGAATCTCCCACAGCAGCAGGGCTCCCAGAATTATCCATATTATAACCATACCGTTATGCCCTTTCTGATACGCTTATGCGATCGAAAAATCTTCTGTCGGAGCCGGCACAGTGTTTAAAATTTCCTCTATCAGACGCAGCGCATCTGCATAACGATTCTGTCCATAGGAAAGCACCACGCGGTGTGCCATGACCGGTCCGGCCACCGCTTTGACATCATCCGGTGTCACAAAACTTCTGCCTTCCAGATATGCCCACGCCCTGGAGGCACGCATCAGTGCGATCGTTCCTCTGGGACTGACACCCATCACAGTCTGGTCGCTGCTTCTCGTTGCCGCTGACAGATCCGCCAGATAGCCTCGCACTGTCGGGTGCACATACACCTCCATCGCTTCCTTCTGCATTCTCTCAAGGGTCTCCTGATCTATCACCGCTGTCAGCTTCTTTAACGGATCCTCCGCCATATACGTATCCAGGATCTGCACCTCTTCTTCTCTCGTAGGCAGCCCCATGGACAGCTTCATCAGAAATCTGTCCATCTGCGCTTCCGGAAGAGGGAAGGTTCCTGCAGTCTCCACCGGATTTTCTGTCGCCACTACGAAAAACGGCGGCTCTAATTTCTGTGTTTTTCCGTCGATAGTGACCTGACGCTCCTCCATACACTCCAGAAGACCCGCCTGTGTCCGAGGCGTCGCGCGGTTGATCTCGTCTGCCAATAAAATATTAGTAAAAACAGGTCCTTTGTTCAGCACAAATTTCCCGCTCTCTCTGTCATAAATATGTAAGCCTGTGATATCCGCCGGAAGCATATCCGGTGTAAACTGAATTCTTCCGAATTCAATTCCGAGACTGGCAGCCAGTGCTTTGGCAAGTCTTGTTTTCCCTGTTCCGGGCACGTCCTCTAAAAGCACATGTCCATCCGCCAGCAAAGCAGTCAGCAGCAGCTTCGTCACCCGTTCTTTTCCGATAATTACCTTCTGCGTATTTTGCAAAATGTCCAAAATTCTTTTCTGCATGATCTTCCTCCCACAGGCTGCATTCATCTATTCTTTCGTTTTGCAGCTATTTTTAAGCTGCTTTCGGTTTTTTTCAATATTATTTTAGGAAAAAGAGGCGCTGTCAACGCAGCGCCTCAATTCTTGCAACGGCTCGTAAAAGAGCTGTCTCCGCACGCGCCATATCCGTATCGGAGCTATGGGCCTGCAGTCTTTCTTCCGCCCTCTTCTGGGCAGCCTCTGCTCTTTTGATATCGATCTCACCGGGCCACTCTGCCGCTTCTGCCAGAATCGAAATCTGATCCGGCAAAATCTCTGCAAAACCGGTGTGAAGCGCGGCCTTTTTCTTCCCAGACTCTTCCGTCAGGGTCAAAACACCGGGCTTTAAAATTACCGTCAGGGGGATATGACCGGCGTAAACACCGATCTCTCCCTCCGAAGTATTAAATTCTGCCATGATCGCTGTTCCCTCATAGAACACACGCTCCGGCGTGATAATTTTGATCAGAAAGGTTTTTTCCTCTGCCATGCCGACCTCATTTCTCTGCGGATTTTTCCTGTACCCGCGCCAGCACGTCATCGATGCTTCCTGCATTCAGGAAGTAGCTCTCCGGAATATCATCATGCTTGCCTTCCAGAATCTCGGAAAAGCTGCGGATGGTCTCAGAAATTGGCACATATTTGCCCGGCAGACCGGTAAACTGTCCAGCTACAAAGAATGGCTGAGACAGGAAACGCTGTACTTTACGCGCTCTGGATACAACCAGCTTATCCTCTTCGGAAAGCTCGTCCATACCGAGGATCGCAATGATATCCTGCAGCTCTTTATACTTCTGCAGAATCTCCTGTACGCCTCTGGCTACACGATAATGCTCCTCACCGACGATTCTGGGATCCAGAATGCGGGAGGTAGACTCCAGCGGATCAACCGCAGGATAAATACCCAGCTCTACAATGGAACGGGAAAGCACTGTTGTCGCATCCAGATGAGCAAATGTCGTTGCCGGTGCAGGGTCCGTCAGGTCATCCGCAGGCACATAAACTGCCTGAACCGATGTGATGGAACCATTCTTGGTGGATGTGATACGCTCCTGCAGAGCGCCCATTTCCGTCTGCAGTGTAGGCTGATACCCTACCGCAGAGGGCATACGTCCCAGCAGAGCGGATACCTCCGAACCTGCCTGGGTGAAACGGAAAATATTATCAATAAACAACAGCACATCCTTACCGCCCTGATCACGGAAATATTCTGCCATTGTCAGACCGGTCAGACCAACGCGCATTCTTGCCCCGGGGGGCTCATTCATCTGTCCGAATACCATGGTTGTCTTATCGATAACCCCGGATTCTTTCATTTCATAATACAGGTCATTGCCTTCTCTGGTACGCTCGCCTACACCGGTAAATACAGAGTAGCCGCCGTGCTCTGTTGCAATATTACGGATCAGCTCCTGAATCAGTACGGTTTTGCCTACGCCGGCGCCGCCGAACAGACCAGTCTTACCACCCTTCTGATAGGGGCAAAGCAGGTCAACGACTTTAATACCGGTTTCCAGCATTTCCGCTTTTGTCGACTGATCCTCAAATTTCGGTGCGCTGCGGTGAATCGGCTCAAAGCTGACGCCCTCCGGCATCGGTTTTTCGTCAATCGGCTGACCCAGTACGTTGAACATGCGTCCCAGAGTATTTTCTCCCACCGGAACACTGATCGCAGCGCCGGTTGCGATTGCTTCCATTCCTCTGCGCAGACCGTCTGTCGAACCCATGGCAATACATCTTACCGTATCGTCTCCCAGATGCTGGGAAACTTCGGCAACCAGCTCGCCGCCGTCCTCACGCTTAATCCGGATCGCCTCATTGATCAGCGGAAGCTCACCCGCCTGGAAGCGAATATCCAGTACGGCACCGATGACCTGTGTGATCCTTCCAATTTTTTCTGCTGCCATAAACTGTCTCCTTGTTTCCTATTCTGCCGGCTAGCCGATCGCCGCAGCACCGCTGATAATTTCGGTCAGCTCCTGGGTGATCGCGCCCTGACGCGCTCTGTTGTACAGCAGCGTCAGATCTTCCAGCATTTCCTCAGCATTGCCCGTTGCAGAATCCATCGCCTGCATCCGCGCGCCGTTTTCACTGGCAGCTGCTTCCAGCAGTCCGCCGTAAATCATACTGATCATATATTTGGGAATCAGCATTTCCAGAATGCTTTCTTCCTCCGCTTCAAAGTTCATCTGAAGCTTTAAGCCCGCAGAACCCTCCCGTTCCACCTTTTCATCCACGTCCTCTTTCGAAACCGGAAGCAGACGGATCAGCCTGGGTTCATGCACAACTGTATTGATAAAAGAAGTATAGGCCAGCCAGATTTCACCTACCTCGCCCTGTGCAAAGCTTGTCAGAACGCGTCTGCCCAAAGCAGCCGCATCCGCATAGGTAGGTTCCTCGCAGATATCCGAGCAGTCCAGGCTGATCTTGCAGCCTGCACGCTGCAGCGCGTCCTTGCCCTTTTTGCCGACAGCATAAATGTCAAGCTCCTTCAGGTTAAAATTTCCCTGTGTGATCAGCTTGACCACATTCGCATTATAGCCGCCCGCAAGTCCGCGGTTGGATGTCATCACGATCACTGCCTTGCGCGGGTTATCCCCGCCCTGCAGATACGGATGGCTGATCCCGGCAGAACGCTCCAGGATGGACTGCATGGTCTGATAAACCCCATCGGAATAAGGTCTGGTATGCTCCGCCTTTTCCCGTGCCTTCTGCAGCTTGACGGTGGCAACCAGCTTCATTGCCCTGGTGATCTGTCCGGTGCTCTGGATACTGCTTCTTCTTCTCTTAATGTCTCTCATGGAAGCCATGTCCTGTCACCTGCCCTTCTCCATCCTATTTGAATTCTGCCTTAAACTCTGTGATCGCCTTTTTCAGAAGTGCATCCGTTTCGTCAGAAATCACTTTCTCGGTGCGGATCGCCTTTGGAACTTCCGGATATTTCTTATCAAGGAATGTGAAAAATTCCTGTTCGAACCGGGTAATCTGGTCAACCTCTACATCCAGCAGATATTTTCCGGTTGCTACATACAGCGTGATAACCTGGTATTCTACCGGCATGGGCTGATACTGAGGCTGCTTTAATACCTCCCGGATTCTCTCGCCCTGCGCCAGCTTTTCGCGGGTATCTGCATCCAATTCGGAACCAAACTGGGAGAAGGCCGCCAGCTCACGGTACTGTGCCAGCTCGACACGGATCGGCGCTGCAATCTTCTTCATCGCCTTGATCTGTGCAGAACCGCCTACACGGGATACGGACAGACCGGCATTGACTGCAGGACGGAAGCCCTCATGGAACATTTCCGTTTCCAGATAAATCTGACCATCCGTAATAGAAATAACGTTGGTCGGGATGTATGCAGAAACATCTCCTGCCTGTGTCTCAATGATCGGCAATGCAGTCAGGGAACCGCCGCCATGCTCGTCATTCATTCTTGCTGCACGCTCCAGAAGTCTGGAATGCAGATAGAAGACATCACCAGGATAAGCCTCACGGCCAGGCGGACGCTTTAACAGCAGGGAGAGTGTACGGTATGCAGCCGCATGCTTACTTAAATCGTCATAAACGACCAGCACATCTTCTCCCTTTTCCATCCATTCTTCTCCCATTGCACAGCCTGCATACGGTGCGATGTACTGCAGCGGAGCAAGCTCACTTGCAGTGGAAGCTACGACAGTCGTATATGCCATAGCGCCGTACTCCTCCAGCGTATTTACGATGGAAGCTACGGTAGAAGCCTTCTGGCCGATGGCAACATAAATACACTTTACGCCCTGGCCCTTCTGGTTGATGATGGTGTCGATGGCAATTGCGGTTTTACCTGTCTGTCTGTCGCCGATAATCAGCTCACGCTGTCCGCGTCCGATCGGAACCATGGAATCGATTGCCTTGATTCCGGTCTGAAGAGGGGTATCTACGGATTTACGGGTAATAACGCCGCTTGCCACACGCTCGATTTTGCGGTAGGCATCCGTCTGCACGGGTCCCTTGCCATCGATAGGCTGACCCAGCGCATTTACAACACGTCCCAGCAGCGCATCGCCCGCCGGAACCTCAACTACATGTCCTGTTGTCCGGACCTGATCACCCTCACTGATGCTGCCCGCACCAAGCAGTACAGCACCTACGTTGTCCTCCTCCAGATTCAGCACCATGCCGAATACATCATTGGGGAATGCCAGCAGCTCACCCTGCATCGCATTCTCCAGTCCATGGATTCTGGCAATGCCGTCCGCTACCCAGATAACGGTACCGACATCCGATACTTCCAGCCTGGAGGCATATCGCTCAATCTGTTCTTTAATAACAGAACTGATTTCCTCAGGTCTTAAATTCATGGATTTTACTCCCTTCCTAGGATACGGGAACAGATTTTCCTTCCCGTTATTCTTTCTGCTGCGTAAGTCCGCTTCAGGATAAAGACACACGCATCAGGCTGTCTTTCATCCGTTTCAGCCTGTTCTGGATGCTGCTGTCTACAACACGGTCGCCGATCTGGATCTTGAGTCCGCCGATCAGCGCAGCATCCACCTGATAATGAATCTGCAGCGATACAAAGTCAGTCGTAGCCAGAAGCTTCTGACGGATGTTCTCCTTCTGAGTATCCGAAAGCTCTTCTGCACTGGTTACATACACGACTCCGATTTTATGATAAGCCAGACAGCGGCGTTCGTAATCCTCACGGATCGCAAACAGCTCGCCAAATCTGCCTTTTTCCAGAAGAAGATGGCAAAATCCGTTCAGTTCTTTGCTGATTTTACCGTCAAATACCCGGTCAAAGACCGCTGTTTTTTCCTTCTGATCCAGCTCCGGATGTCCAAGCAGTGTCACAAATTGGGGATTTTTCCCTAAAATTTCACACATGCCGTTTAGCTCCTCCAGAAGCGTATCCAGCAGACCATTCTCTACGCCCAGGCCAAACAGTGCTTCCGCATAGACCTGTGACACTAGCTTAGCCATGTATTTTCTCCTATTTCTGCAAGAGTCTCTTCAATCAGAGCGTTCTTGGTTCTGTCATCCATGGAAACTCTGACAAACTTGCCAGCCGCATCCATTGCCAGACCAACCATCTCCTGCTTAATTTCATCCGCCGCTTTTTTCTTTTCCAGTTCGGCTTCCACATGCGCATGGGCGATAATACGAGAGGCTTCCTCCCGCGCCTTCGCCACAATGTCCGCTTCATTCGCCAGTGCTTTCGCTCTTGCTGCGCTTAAGATCTCATCCGCCTCTTTGTCCACATTGGCAAGTCTGGCTTCGTAATCTGCTTTCAGCTTTTCGGCGTCCTCCTGGGCTGTCTTTGCATGATCCAGTTCCCCTGCGATCTTATTCTGTCTGTCCTGCATAAATTTGCGGGCAGGATTAAAGAGCAGATAGGACAATGCAATAAACAGCACGAATACAGCGATGATCGTAAGCAGGGAATCCGCAAGCAGCTGGAAATCCAGATCAAACAGTCTGGGCTCCATTTCTGCCGCAAGCAATACTGCGTTTAAATTATGCACTCTTCCCTCCTCCTTCCTTCTTGAAATATTCTCTTATCAGGGAAGCAGAGGTTTTACAAACAGCAGCAGCATCGCAATCAGCAGACCATACAGACCGGTTGTCTCGGCAACCGCCTGACCAAGCAGCATGGTCGAAGTGATATCGGATTTTGCACCCGGGTTTCTGCCAACTGCAGCAGCAGCATGACCAGCTGCGATACCCTGACCTACACCAGGTCCGATACCGGCGATAACCGCCAGACCTGCGCCGATTGCAGAACAGCCTAAGATAAAGTTTTCATTGAATTCCATGATAAATCCTCCATTCTTCTGTTGTGTTACAGTTTTGGTATTTTCGTTTATCCTTCCTCTCCGATGGCATCAGAAAGGTATGTCATCGTCAGCATACAGAACACGTAGGTCTGAATTGCTCCCGAAAACAGATCGAAGTACACATGCAGCACTGCAGGCCAGCCGATTGCGATCACCCGCAGAAGTCCGTATACCAGCGCCATCATAACAACGCCGGAAAGCACATTGGCAAACAGACGCAAAGACAGCGAAACCGGAACTGCAATATAACCGATAATATTGATCGGCGCCCAGATTGGCCACGGATCGCACAGCTCTGCCAGCGCTCCCTTTAACTTCTTATGCTTCAGCTTGTTGTAATGAATCAGCGTAAAGGTTGCCAGACCGAGCGGCAGGGTAACGCCGTAATCCGCCGTCGGCGGACGTAACCCCAGCAGACCGGAAAAGTTGCTGATCAGGATAAAAATGAATATGGTTCCAATATAGTTTGCGAACTTCGTCGCATTCTTTCCCATAACCATTTTTACCATGCCGTCCAGCTTTTCCACCACAAGCTCCACGATGTTCTGGAAAAATCCCGGTACTTCAGAAGCATGCTTCATCGCCCGGTTTGCCGCAATCGCAAACGCAAGGATCAGCAAAAGTACGATCAGGAGACAGATATGGGTTGTGGTAATCCACACCGTCTGTCCGAAAAACTGATAGGGAAAGACGCCGTGAATCATAAAATCAATGTCAGCCGAACCATTTAGCAAAATACCATTCGTCATCGTCTCACCTCCTCTTCTTTTCTTTGTATCCGCGTATAAAAGGCTGCAGATAAGCCGAAGCTTTCATTCCCATCAAACCTGCAAACGCCGCTAACGGGTCTGCAAAATGTGTCAGCATCAGGACTGCAAACACGACTAAAACCACCGCATACCGGAGAAGATTCTTCGACGTCGCATATTTCTGTGCGCCGTCCCCGAGCTCCAGCGCTGTATCCAGCACCTTCCACATGTGCCAGATTCCTGCCATGGCAAGCAGCATCCCGATCAGGATGCCAAGACCGCTGTACAGCCTGTCCTTTACCCACCAGACGGACACCAGCTCGCACAGACATCCCCACAAAAAAGTGCCGAGCCACATCTCCCGGACGGTTTCATCGATCTTTTTGAAAAAATTTCTCATTCCCTGTCCTTTTTGTCCTTCTTCTGATAAATTTGCCGCGCCAGCCGATAAATATTCCCAAATCCCGCCAAAACGCCAACAAAAAACAGCACAATTGCAAAAAACTGCGTCCCGAGCCTGCCATCCAGCCAGTAGCCGAGGGCGAACATCATGCCCGTGGGAACAAGCATCATAATTCCGAACTGTGAAATCAGCGTCAGACACTGCCAGACAGTTTTGTTAAAGGAGTGCTTTGCCACAAAAATCCTCCTGCCATGCACCGGTTTTTCAAGAGATTTTCGCTCTGACTGGCTCTTTTTAAGCTGCCATTTTGGAGAAATCCCTGTCTACCATTATACCCATTTTACGCTTTCTTGTCCACCTGTTTTCTTGGCATTGTCTTAATAGTTTCTGGCATTTTCCCCGACGTTTTCGCGCGTTTTTCCGTCCATTTTATGCAATAAGCAGGCATGAAAAAACAGCAGGATTTTTGCAGTTGTGAAATCTGCAGAAATTCCTGCTGTTTTTGACAGATTTTCAAACATATCCTGTCATCTGTCTGTTTATAAAAATTTTAGATTCCATAGCAGCTGCATAAACAGCACAGAGCTTTCAATTACCGTCTGCTGACCATCTGCAATTTCAGCCGCTTTTAGTAGAAAATATGCCCGCCAATCTGCATGCCGGTCAGACCTTCAATCGGCGTTCTGAAATATACGCAGCGTCCGACGTTTGTATAGCCGGACATCGCTTCATCTGCTGCCTTATAACATGCCGCCGTCGCGCTGTCGTTTGCAAGTGCAATCGCCAGATGTCCGTCCAGAACCGGTGCAAACTGCTTATATTGGTAAATTACGCCGGATACTGTGTTCGGATAGACCGAGCTCAGCACACGGTTGATGACCACCGCCCCGACTGCTACCTGCCCTGCATAGGGCTGGTTGCCCGCTTCGCAGTAGATCAGGTTTGCCAGAAGATACCGGTCACCCTCTGCAAAGCTCACCTCGGAAATGTCCCTCCATGCCGATTTCGCAGCAAGACGGGATTTTGCGATTTCCTCCTGCAGCTGTTTTTTGAGGGCTGCAATATTTTTGTCCTGCTCTGCAATCTGATTGCCAAGGGCGTCCGCCTGGGCCTGTGCTTCCGCAATCTGTCCGCTGTAGGCGCTGATGCTGTTTTTGGTGTTGTTGACGCTCGTCATGATACTCGCCTGCTGCTCCTTTGCCTGAGCCTGCAGATCATCTAACTGCGCCTTTTCCTCCTCCAGCTTCGCCTCCATCTCTTCAATCGCTTCCCGCTGCGCTTTGTAGCTCAAAAGCATCCTGTGGTCGTACTCATGGAGCTTTTCCACATAAATACTCTGGTTCAGCAGTTCAGAAAACGTCATCGCACTGAATAAAATCTCATAATACGTGCGGTTATTGTCACGGTAAAGATAACGCAGCCGCTGCTTCATCGCCGCATACTGGCTGCTCTCCGTCTCCTTCGCCTGCTCCAGCTTTTCCTGCGTATCGGAAATTTCCTGGTTCTTGTCGATAATATTCTGTTCGATTTCTTCCAGCCGGCTGCTGATCTGCGTCAGGTCATCCGTCAGACCGTTTAACTCCCCCTGCAGGGAGGTTTTTACATTGTTCAGGGAATTGATATTGTTTTCCGTCTGTTTTTTCTGGTCCTTCGTATCGTTCTGTTTTTTCTGTTCTTCCTTGATCTGATTCTGCAGCTCGTTGATCTTATTGTCCGCCTTTGCCGGCAGCGCCGGAACTGCAGCGATACAGAGAGAAAAAACAAGCAGGCTGGCAATTGTTCTTCGGAATCCCTGTTTTGTCCCTCTCATCAAAGCTCCATCTTTACGGTCCGTCCGCTTCTACTGTAAGGTCTGTACGCCACGCCCGCTGCCCGAAACATCCGCTTGGATGCCCGGACAGACGGGGTTTCCGCATACTTGTCGCAATCGTAAATCACTTCCCGGATTCCGCTCTGGATGATCGCTTTTGCGCATTCATTACAGGGAAAAAGCGTCACATAGAGTTTCGCCCCAGCCAGGCTTCCGCCGCGGTAGTTTAGAATGGCATTCAGTTCGCTGTGCGTCACATAAGGATACTTCGTCTTTAACGTATCCCCCTCCCGCTCCCAGGGAAATTCATCATCAGAGCAGCCGATCGGAAAGCCGTTATACCCCATGGAAAGGATTTTGTTGTCCTGCCCCACAATACATGCCCCGACCTGCGTACCGGGATCTTTGGAGCGCATTCCCGCGAGCTTGGCTACTCCCATAAAATATTCATCCCAGGAAATATAATCCTCCCGCTTCATACACCCTCCTTATAAAAATCCGGTTTTATTTGGTGCCAAAAATTCTGTCGCCGGCATCGCCCAGACCGGGTACGATATAGCCGTGCTCGTTTAAGTGCTCATCCAGTGCGCCAATATAAACGTCTACGTCAGGATGTGCTTCCTGCATTGCCTTTACGCCCTCAGGAGCTGCAATGATACACAGAAAATGGATCTTCTTACAGCCTTTTTCTTTCAGCATGCGAATTGCTGCTACGGAAGAGCCGCCGGTTGCCAGCATCGGGTCAACAACGAAAACTTCTCTTTCTGCGCAGTCAGCCGGAAGCTTACAGTAATATTCTACAGGCTTTAATGTCTCAGGGTCGCGGTACAGGCCGATATGACCGATCTTTGCTGCCGGGATCATCTTGAGCGCACCATCTACCATACCCAGTCCTGCACGCAGGATCGGAACAATGGCCATTTTACGTCCTTTGATCTCTTTTACTGTTGTGCTGCAGATGGGAGTCTCAATCTGCGCATCTGCCAGCTCCAGATGTCTGGTCGCTTCATAACAGATCATCATTGCGATTTCGCTGATCGTCTCTCTGAAATCCTTTGTACCCGTTTCCTTTTTGCGGATCAGACCGATCTTGTGCTGGATCAGGGGATGATCCATTACCATTACCTTTGACATTTTCATTGTCCTCCTTCGTTTTATGTTCCAACATCATACCATTATTTTACTTCTTCTTCAATCTTATTGATTCTTCTGACATGCTTTTCATCACCGGAAAACGGTGTATTTAAAAACGTCTCTACGATCGACAGAGCCAGGTTCGGTCCGACAATTCCAGCGCCCATTGCCAGCATGTTTGCATCGTTATGCTCTCTTGTCATTTTTGCGGAATAGGTGTCTGCGCAAAGTCCGCAGCGGATACCGGGAACCTTGTTGGCAACGATCGAAATACCAATACCTGTTGTACAGATGACGATTCCCTTTTCACATTCGCCCTTTGCAACTGCTTCTGCTGCAGCGCGTCCAAACTCCGGATAATCACAGGATTCCAGACTGTAGCAGCCGAAATCATGGCACGTATAGCCATTTGCCTCCAGATATCCGATCACCTTCTGTTTCAGTTCATATCCACCGTGGTCACTTGCCAATGCTATCATTTTTCTTCCTCTCATTTCTGCGCACGCTTTTTGCGCATGCCGAGTTTGTGTCAAGTGCGCGCAGACACAAATCTCGAGATTGAAAAATTTTATTTTTCAATCTTCCTCCTCATACCTGTTCTACATGATGACCTGCCGCCTTTAGCAGCCGGTTCATAATTGCCTGTCCAAAGCCGCTTTCCGCAAAAGATTCCGAAAACAGGATGTCCAGATTTTCATCATCGAATTCCCGCAGAATCCGGTAAAGGCTTCTGCCGACCGCTGCTTCGTCCAGACGGCTCCCAACGCTTTTGATACTCGCCGCATTGCTGTTTTGACGGTAGGCTTCCATCGTCTCGTCCGTTGCGATGATACCCACGCGGTGCCCGTCTGCCGTCGCCTGACGGCTTTTTTCACAGATGGCTTCCTTCACCGCGTCCTGCGCCCCCTCGATAATGGTCAGGTCTCCCTTCGGCGCATAGTGACGGTAACGCATTCCGGGTGCCTTAGGTCTTAAATGGCAGTTTGCATCCAAAATCGTCTTGTCAACGTCCACCTGATTTGCAACCTCTTCCAGCATCTTTTGCGTCACATAACCCGGGCGCAGGATCATCGGAATGTCTCCAGTCAGGTCTACGATCGTAGATTCCAGACCAATGCCGACTTCCTCGCCGCCATCTAAGATCATCTCGATCCTGCCGTCCATGTCCTCTTTTACATACTGCGCCAGCGTCGGGCTCGGTCTGCCGGACGTATTGGCGCTCGGCGCTGCAACAAATCCACCCGCCGCGCAGATAAAGCGCTGCGCAATGGAATCGGACGGGAACCGCACCGCTACCGTATCCAGACCGCCTGTCGTTTCTTTGGGTACAAGCGCGGTTTTATTCAAAATCATCGTCAGGGGTCCCGGCCAAAAGCGCGCTGCCAGACGCTGCGCGATTTCCGGAACCGGATCCGCGATTTTGTAAATATCTTCCCACCGGCAGATGTGCACGATCAGCGGGTTGTCAGACGGACGTCCCTTCGCCGCATAAATTTTCCGTGACGATTCCGGATTCAGCGCATCTCCGCCCAGTCCGTAGACCGTCTCTGTCGGAAACGCCACCAGCCCGCCGGCTTTGATGATCTCGCCTGCCCGAAGAATCGCTTCCCCATCCGGATGTTCTTTATCCAGTGTAACTACGATTGTTTTCATGTTAATTTCCTCGTTTTCTCGTAAAAACCCGTATACAGTATAGCACAGAGGATACAGGGATGCAAACAAATGCACACGGAATCCTGCGGCGGCGCTTTCGCCGCGGTTTGCAAGCCCGGGCGGTTTGATTTATAATATAAATAAAATAATTACAGAAAAGGAATCCCACACTCATGAAAATTCTCGTAACCGGTTTTACTCCATTCGGCGGGGAAACCATCAATCCCTCCTGGGAGGCCGTCCGCGCTCTGGACGATTCGATCGCAGGCGCAGATATCATCAAATGCGAAATCCCGACCGAATTTGAAGCTTCCATTGCTGCGCTCAAGGATGCAATCGACGCACATCAGCCGAATGCCATCCTCTGTGTCGGACAGTTCGGCGGCAGTCCATCCATTCAGGTCGAACGCGTCGCCATCAACCTGCGGGACGCCCGCATCCCCGATAATGCAGGCTTCCAGCCGCACGACCAGCCGGTTGTTGACAGCGCGCCTGACGCCTTTTTTTCGACGATTCCGACCAGGCAGATCACAGATCGGCTCCGCGCAGCCGGAATTCCTGCTGCGCTCTCCTACTCCGCCGGGACTTATGTATGCAACAACCTGCTCTATGCTGCGTTATATGAAAGTTCGCAGGCAGAAAAAGGAAACTCTGCACGCTGCGGTTTTATCCACGTTCCCTATCTTCCAGATCAGGCTGCTGCCGCCGTTTCCAATGCTCCCAGTATGAGTCTTGAACTTATGGTACAGGCATTGACAATTGCGGTGGAGACGATTACAGAATGCAGATAAATTTTCCGGAATTTCAAAATTTTTTATATTTTTTTCAAATTTTATGTAACCATTTGACACCCCGGCAGGATATATAAGTAGCATGTCTGAAAATTCTGCTGTATCTTCCTATTCTAAAACCCGCCGCATCGGTGACAAAATCGCACCGGTGCGGCGGGTTCCTTCTCATTGCCCCATCTGCCGCCCAAGAAATCCAGACGCAGACTGAATCAGCTTTCGTTCCACTTCCCCCATACCGGGCGTTTTGCTCTGCCCCAGCAAAACCACCGCGCCAATCACGTCTCCCTCACAGTTAATCGGGCTGATTGCTTCGCAGACATATTCCTCCACGCCTTCCGGCGCGATCTGCACAAATGTGCGGTCTCCACGTGTCGCAAGTACAATCTGGCGGCTTTCGATCTGCTGCTTCATTTCCCGGCTCAGCGGTTTTCCAATCAGATTTCGGCAGCCTCCTGCCGCCGCGATAAACTGATCCCTATCCGCAATCAAAACCGTATGCCCGGAGACCTGTGCAAGGCTTTCTGCATATTGCCTGGCAAAGGTCGTCATTTCCCCGATCGGAGAATATTTTTTCAGGATGATTTCTCCCTCCCGGTCGGTGAAGATTTCCAGCGGGTCCGCTTCCCGAATCCGCAGCGTTCTGCGAATTTCCTTCGGGATTACGATGCGCCCGAGGTCATCAATCCGACGGACAATTCCTGTTGCTTTCATATAAAAAAGTTCCTCCTGCTTCCTACATACTTTCCATAATTTGTGTGATGTGGGTAGTATGCGGAAAACAGGAGGAATTATGCAAAGCTTTTCTTTTTGTCTGCTCCGACATATGTCTTTTTTAGCGGATAAAATTCGTGCAAAACTGTTTCTCGGTATCGGGATACGGAACGCCTGCTTTTTTGCCTGCTTCAAAGCAACGCATCATCCAGATCATATTTTTGGCAAGGTTGCGCATCGTCTGCATCCCTTCTTCGTCCTTCGGCGCGTCCTCCGCCGTCAGCCCGTGCACCATATTCCAGTAAGTCGAGCCTGCGGTCGGCATCTGTGCGATTCCGAAATATTTGTTCAGCGCGTCCAGCGAAGCCGTCGTCCCGCCTCTTCTTGCGATTGCGACTGCTGCGCCGGGCTTGAATTTGAAGTTTTCATAGCCGTTACTGCTGTAAAATGCGCGATCCAGGAAATCGAAAATTCGTCCGCTCGGGTGTGCAAAATAGACTGGCGTTGCGAACACAAAGCCGTCCGCATCCTTTGCCTTTTCCACAAATTCATTCACACCGTCATCTGTAAACACACATTTTCCAGTTTTTCCACAGACATTGCACTGCAAGCAATCCGCGATCGGCTTACCGCCTACCTGAATGACCTCCGTTTCAATCCCCTCTGCACGGAATACCTTTTCCATCTCTTCAATCGCTGCCATTGTGGTTCCGCGGAGGTGGCTGCTTCCATTTACAAACATAACCTTCATGCGATAAAATCTCCCTTCTATTGCTCTGTGCCTGCGCAGGCAGAAATTTATTGTTCCGGTTGGTTCACATTGACAACCCTGACGCTCTTCGGCAGGCTTTCCTGCACGAGCGCTTCCGTCAGGATCACTCCGCCCTCGAAGCCTGCGAAGGTCACGGCGTACACTTTCCCGAATTTGGAAGACGTCGCCAGGAAATAGCGGTTTGCGAGCTGCGTATTTTTCACCGCAGTCTGCTTGACCATCGCTTCCCTCGCGTCCGGCGTCGTAAAGCCGCCGTTTTGTTCTACGCCGTTCGTCCCGAAAAATCCCTTGCTGAAATGGTATTTCTGGAGATTCACAACCGCTTCTGCGCCAACGATCGCATCCGTTGAGCTTTTTGGCTCCCCTCCGATCAAAATCACATGGAAGCCCTTGTCCGCAAGCCGCTTTGCATGGGACAGCGCGTTCGTCACATAGGTTGCCTGTGCTTCGCGGATATATTCGATCATCCAACCGGTCGATGTTCCGGCGTCCAGATAAACGCAGTCATCCCGCTCGATCAGCGACGCGGCATAACGCGCGATCGCCTGTTTTTCTGCAATCTGGAGATCTTTTTTCTGCACCATCGAAAGTTCTTTGTTGACAATCTGGGCTGTACGCAGCGCAATCGCCCCGCCGAACACCTTTGTCAGCCTGCCCTCCTGATCGAGCGCAATGATATCACGCCGGATCGTCGATTCCGAACTGTGGAGAATTTCTTTCAGCTCCGCTACTGTGATGCTCTCCCGCTCATATACCAGCCGTACAATTTCTTCCTGACGTTTTTCTGTTAACATAATATCTCCATTTCGATCACGTTTGTGTACGCGGGCTGACCGCGCCGTTTTCACACCATCGTAGGATCCCCGGTGCTTCCTATGTTAGCATACAACATCATGTGATGTCCATCCAATGTGACGTCTTCTTTTCCTTTGAGCCTAAAAAGCTATTCTTTTTTATCCATCGGAACCGTTTCAGGCAGCTTTCTTTTTCAGTAATCCAAGGAGTGCGGTTGATACAATCGTTCCGATCACGAGCGCTACCAGATACATCATCGCGTTTCCAACAACCGGGAATACAAAGATTCCGCCGATCATAACTGCTGCCATAATATCGTAGTTGCCTGCCGCAATCGACGCGGTTCCAAATACATATGCCGCTTTGTTGAACGGTCCGCCCATATCAACAGACATCATACCGCCCAGGATAAAGCCGAGCAGGATCTTGCTGGAGCCGCTCATATTGGCAAGTCCGGAATTCTCATAACTCCTCCGTTCTTAAACCGCTTATCCTGCGGAATGTATTGTTTTCAACAATGCTTCGACTTCAGCCCGGGTCGCAAGCTGTTCGGAAAATGCGCTCGCGCTTCCGGATGCAATCCCCATGTGGAATGCATATTCGTAATCCTTTTTTTCAAGGTATCCTGCGATAAAGCCCGCTACCATCGAGTCTCCTGCGCCAACCGCGTTGACAACCTTTCCCTTCGGCACAGGGCTCATATATTCGCGCCCGTTCTCGTCAATCAGCACAGCACCTTCTCCTGCCATGGATACGAGGACGTTTTTCGCGCCTTTCTCCTGCAGCTTTTTCGCATAAGGGATGACCTCTTCCCTTTTTTTTAGCTCTACGCCGAAAATCTCACCCAACTCATGGTTGTTTGGCTTGATTAAAAACGGGCGATAGGGAAGTACATTCATCAATAAATCCCGCGTTGCATCGACTGCGATTTCAACGCCTTTGTCCTGCAGATCCGCCATGATGTCCATGTAAATCGTATCCGGCATGGACTGCGGAATGCTTCCCGCGAGCACGAGAATGTCACCCGCCTTTAACTGATTGATCTTCTCCCGAAGCGCCGAAACCTGATCCGCCGCGATGTCCGGTCCCATTCCGTTGATCTCCGTCCCGTCAATGTTTTTCAGTTTCACATTGATTCGGGATACTCCCTCTGAAAGTGTCAGAAAATCCGCATGGATGCCATCTGCCGCAACCTTCCGTCTGATTTCCTCTCCGACAAAGCCTGCCAGAAATCCGAATGCTGTGCTTTCAAAACCGAGATTTTTCAAAACATAGGACACATTGATTCCTTTTCCGCCGGCAAGCATCTGTTCATAGGATGTGCGGTTCGTAGCTCCTAATCTGAAATCGTCAACCCCTACGATATAGTCAAGCGACGGGTTAAACGTTACCGTGTAGATCATCTGCCCTCCTCCTTTCTTCTTCGCTTTTGTTAAGTTTATTGTATCGCCAAACTCGTTTAAATTCAATCGTATTCGTTCGCAAAAATGCAAATTCGTTTTTGTCTATTTTGACGTTTTAAGACTGTTTTTGAATGAGTTTGAATGTTTTAGTGCATTGGGTTGGTGTTCACGGACGCAGGACTTATCATTCATTTCCGTTTAATATCTCCACTAGTCTTTTTTCTTTGATAATAGCAATTCCCTGACTTTCATCGCCCAATAGGATCAGATTATCCCCTGGCTGAATATCAAATATTTTTCTTGCTTTTGCCGGTATCACAATCTGACCTTTCTCTCCCACTTTCGTGATTCCAAAAACATGCTTTCCCTTTGGCGGAACACCCAGGCCAAGATCATTGCTGTTTTCTCTGTCATAATTTACCAAATCATCCAGACTTACATCCAATACTTCTGCCAGGAGTTTACACTTCTCAATATCAGGTAAAGATTCTCCTGTTTCGTATTTTGAAAGTGTCTGTCTGCTTATACCAATCTTTTCGGCCAGCTCATCCTGTGAAAATCCATGCATTTTACGCAGGGATACAAGGTTGTCTTTTAACATCTTTTTTCTCCTTTTTCAGTCCTAATACACACCAACAGATAATCGGTATCCTTCTGATGATTTCATACAAAAGCAATGCTCCTGCAAATGCACTGATTCCCACAACTATATAGACAATCCCTTCCGGAAGTTCTGATGTAAAACATCTAAAGTAATAAGCAACACAAGCTAATGGAAGATAATGAAAAACATAAATTCCCCAGGATTTTTTTAACATCCATCTTGATACTTTGTTTTCCGCGTTCCCATATTTTTTCATAAATGCTAAAATCGCAAGAATTGAAAACCAACAATAAATACAGGCAGGCAGATTATTAAGCACAGGAGCTACCGCATAATTTTCACCAAAATAATATATTGTGTAGAATATTCCTGTTGCACCAGCCACAATCAAAAAAATCCACCACCATTTACTTAAGCGTTCAACAACCTCATCATGTGAAAAAATAAAATAACCTGTAAAAAAACAGAACCCATAAATTCCAAACCGGTACACAGTTACTACCGGCGTATTAAGAACTTGTGAGAATCCATATACACAGACAGTTAACAAAACCAGCAGCCATACTGGTGTTTTTTCTCCTTTTTTCCAGATACGATCCCTTTCAAATTTTCTCACCACCAGCAGAAGCATCGAAAAAATCCATAACACCTGTATATACCAAAGAACGCCGATTCCTGATATAGCCATGATCACATACCGAACTATTCCTGGAACTGACTCAAAACTTTCCAAAGCACCGCTGATTTTCATATTATAATATCCCAATATCCATTGAAAAACAAAAAGTCCAACGGTGGAAGGAACCAACAGCTTGCGTGTTTTATCTCGAACAAATTCTTTTACATTATGCTTTTCCATATAATATCTGACTGTCATACCAGACACCGTAAATAACAAAGCCATCATCCAGGGATATACAAAATATTGAAAAGCATCCTGCAGCTGTTGTTCTTTAAACGGACCGATTACTCCAAACGGCTGGACACCGTTATACATATAAATCACGTGATAAATTACAACAATGCAGATCGTGATCCAGCGAATATTATCCAGATATATTCTTCTTGTGCTATCCATATTTTCCCACCTTTGCAATTATTTTTAACATATTTTAGCATATAAAAAGTGGCCTTACGACCAACTTCCCTTAACATTATCTACTGAATTTTGTTAAAAATCGTTGCATTATGCTATCCCTTTATTCACAGCTTATTCTATTTCTTCTCATAAAAAAGATGCCAGGATTTCTCCTGACACCTCACAGTTGGTCTTCTTACCCTACCTACGGCTGCCTGTGAATGTCAGAAATCAACTTCTGTGCATCATAGGTCACTCCTCTTTCATTTGCGCGAAATTATGTTTATCATATTCTGTTTGCCGTCTCCTGTACTCTGACGTACAGCGAGCCGACGACATTTCCGTGGTCTTACCTGCGTCTGCTGGTGAGAAAAATTTTGAGGTTGAAGAAAAAGTAAAACTTATCAATCCGAAAATCACAGCCAACGGTTATAAAATCGGCAACCGTGGATTTACAAACTACATTTTGTCTGCTGACGATATGGTAAAAGCATAAGGGGAAAGAACGATTATGAGATTAGCAAACGGAATTATCATTGATAAAGAGAAAACTTTTGGTGTATTGAAATTCTCGGCGTTACGTCGTGAAGTCCATGTGTTAAATGAGGACGGTACAGTTTCTGAAGAAATCAAGGAACGCACTTATGATTTGAAATCCAGAGGGCAAGGTCGCATGATACAGGTAAGTATCCCTGCTACTGTGCCTTTAAAAGAATTTGATTACAATGCAGAGGTGGAAATCATCAATCCTGTAGCAGATACCGTGGCAACTGCAACTTTTCAAGGGGCAGATGTGGACTGGTATATTAAGGCAGATGATATAGCATTAAAAAACAAACAGGTTATATCAAATAGCTCACAAAACAAAAAATAGCTTATTTTTTCAGGCAATACATAAATAATATTCTCTTATAGCTATCTATAAGGTATAATTATTTTATAACTTTTCACAAAGGAGTAATTGTATATGATAAACTATAGTATTCTAAAAATAAAACTCTTAAGTATTATTGAAAGTATAAGTAACTATACCTCTGAACCTAATATTACCGTCCCTTGTAATACTTTAGAAGACGGTATAACCAATGATACATTAACTGTTGAAGTCTTGTCGTATTGTTGTAATCTTATAGCTGACTGGTATGAAAATAATTTATCGAAAATTTGCAGTAATCAATATGTATCCCATCCAGAGAGCCATCGAAAAAATGCAAAAGAAATATTAGAAATAGCCTCCGATATTCAATCGGATTATGAAGAATATAAAAAACTTTTTTCCAGTCCTTTGATAAGTCAGTCCAATCCCTCAATTTGTGGTGATAAAATATTTGTTGTTCACGGACATGATACTGGTTTAAAAAATGAAGTAGCAAGATTTTTAGAAAAGTTAAAATTAACACCTATTATACTTCACGAACAAGCCAGCGAAGGTGAAACTATTATTGAAAAAATTGAAAGATATTCAAATGTTGGTTTTGGTATAGTACTTTATACCCCATGCGATAAAGGTGGTCTTGCTACCGATGGAGCGGAATTAAAGAAAAGAGCACGACAAAATGTTGTTTTTGAACATGGGTATCTTATAGGAAAGTTGGGGCGAAAAAAAGTATGTGCTCTTGTAAAAAATGATGTTGAAAAACCAAATGATATATCTGGGGTTGTATATGTATCTTATGACGAAAGCGGTGCTTGGAAAATTGAAATCGCAAAAGAACTAAAAGCAGCTGGATACAATATTGATTTTAATCAATTATTTTAAATTCAGCAAATTAAAAAGCAGTAACTTCTAAAGAGTTTGCTGCTTTTTTCATATTACAAAGGAGGTTTTATGAAATATTTTAAAAGAAAAGGTAACCGTATTCGTGCCAGTGATAGGTTGCTGGTAGTACGCGAGAGTCTGTGATACTTTTTCTGTAAAATAATCTAGGCAAGGTCCTTCTATGAT